>ERZ808028.1310-NODE-1310-length-15429-cov-14.883663_pt1 | contig 15429 bp, 10 predicted proteins | sample MGYA00380184_ERZ808028 | MGnify/ENA primary metagenome ERZ808028 (study PRJEB31490, sample SAMN06133397) | mouse gut metagenome | isolation source: J8_1 | host: mice | place: China: Chengdu | collected 2015-05 ...
TGACGGGGGATTGCTCCCCCGTCGCGGTTTCCTTACTGCTTACACTGTAAGAACGCCGCAAACTCCGCTCCCCAGAAGCTCATCCGTATTTCGCACAGCGAACCGTGCAACATCCAGATGATGAGGATTGCCGTCACGCAGAACGTGATGGCCGTAAGCGATTTTTGCGACATAGCACTTGCTCCTTTTCCGGAGAGGCGCTAACCTTTCACTTGTCAAGGTAATGCGGTTAGGGCCTCGGTTAAACAGAGATGTTTTCCGGGGCCTTTCCACATCTGGCCTTCGGGTATTCCCTCCGACCATCAGCCGAAAGGCACCCGCGCGTAATCTATCGCTTTTTTGTTACTCCGGCAATTCTGCCTGTTAATTCTGAGGTAAGGGCAAACTCATCTGATTGTTTCCTCTGTGTGAAGCTGGCAGATCATGCCAAGGGATACTCTCCGAAGAGTGAGCGCTGGAGGCGTGTTTCGATGTGAATTTATGGAAGGCTTCCAGTGTTGAGAAGCATACGCCGCATTCCAGGTTGTTACACTGGTAATATTTTTGCCGCACGGTATTCGAATCATTTTCAGGGCGACTTGTGCGGATACGGGCAGATGCGCCACAAAGCGGACAACGGAACATAGCGACCTCCCTTAACGTGGTGCTGTCGCTATTTTAAGTTGTCTTGACTCAAGCTCCAACTGCCAGACAGCTTTTGTCGAGAGGAGGATGTACATTTTTACTATAAAAAAGTGATTTTGCTTATGTCACATACAAATAAATGGAAAAACAGGCCATGCGCTCAATTGTAAGAAAAGCCACGATATGTACTAGGAACTGATGCTTTATGCTCGAAAGGCTTGCAATAGAACCCTCATTCATAAGGGGGGAGAAACGGAAAAGCTGTATAGAATTTAAATATTGTGACACAAGTTGGTTTGTTTTGAATCCAGCAGTAAACTTATTAATGAATTGTTGGTATTGTGATTGCCTTACTAACGTAATAAGAAGGCAAAAAAATGGAAATTGAAATTAGTTACTGTAATAGCATTGACTTTGCTACTGTTTCTCTAGCCGAAAAAAAGTTGAATATTCGTTTTGCGCCGAATGGTACAGGGAAAAGCACTATTGCTCGGGCGATGCAGTTCAGTTTGCCTGGGCAGGAAGCTTGTTTGGCAGAATTACTTCCTTTTAAATTCAGGGCAAATAACCCCGATAATGTTGCGCCCTCTGTGACCGGAATGGAACAACTAGATAATATAATGTGTTTCAATGAGGAGTATGTTAGCCAGTTCACATTCCGTCAGGATGAGCTTGTAGCCAACAGTTTCGACATATTAATCAAAACTGACGCGTATATCAGAACAGAGAGTGAAATAGAATTAATTATTTCGACGATCCGTCAGGTGTTTACCGAGCATACACAACTGGAAACCCTATTGAGCGATCTCACTGTTTTATCCAGTGCATTTAAAGTCACTGCAGCATCTGCTCTTAGTAAAAGTACAAAGGGTATGAAAGCGCTTGCTGGAGGTAATAAACTTCTTCATATCCCTGCCGCACTTGAACCGTACAGAAACATGATAACTAGTAATAAAAGTGTGCAGTGGATTGCTTGGCAGACAAAAGGGCTAACAGAGTTTGGTGAACTTGCGGGTGAGTACTGTCCTTATTGCAGTAGTGAATCTACCGAACAACAACAACAACGAATTCAACAGGTTGGAGTAGAATATGACCAAGCTGTCATCAAAAATTTGATGGAGCTTGTTGATGTCATTCAGCGTTTAGGAATTTACCTTACTGACTCTGCCCGTGATCGTCTTAAAGAAATCACAACCCTTCCTAATGGTCTTGAGCAGCAGCATGAAACATATCTTATCACCCTTAAATCTCAAACAGATGATCTAATAGATAAACTTACCGTGCTTAAAACGCTTTCCGGATTTAGCTTCACAGAAGGAGACGATGTAGCTGCTAAACTCGCCTCTTACAAGTTGAATCTGGACTTCTTTACTGAACTTCAATCAGAAGAAACCACACGTATTGTTGATGCACTCAATACTTCTCTGACTGATCTAATTGCAAGCGCTGGACCACTTCAGGGTAAACTGAATCAGCAGCGGAATAAAGTACGCCAGCTCGTTATAAAGCACCAAAAAAATATCAATGATTTTCTATCCTATGCTGGTTATCGTTACCGTGTGCGGATAACAGACGATGCACAGCCACGACTACAACTCTATCATGTAGATCATACAGATGTCGTCACTGGTGGTAGCCAACATCTAAGTTACGGTGAAAGAAATGCGTTTGCCCTCGTGCTCTTCATGTATGAATGTCTTTCTAGAAAACCAAGTCTGATTATTTTGGATGATCCCATTTCCTCGTTCGATAAAAATAAGAAGTTTGCGATTCTTGAAATGCTTTTTCGTAGAGAGCCATCTGATTGTCTTAAGAGTAAAACAGTGCTGATGTTGACGCATGATGTTGAGCCAATCATCGATACTATTCGCGCTGTTAGGCAGCAATTTGATAATCAAGTTTCAGCAGCTTATCTCCGCTACAGTAATGGTGTTATTACAGAGCAACCAATTTCAAATTCGGATATCAAAACTTTTGCTCAAATCTGCACATCGGCTCTACAGTCTGTGAGTGACGATATTATTAAGTTGATATATCTTCGCCGTCATTACGAAATCCTTGATGATCTGGGGGATGCCTATCAAGTGCTTTCAAATCTTTTTCATAAGCGGGAATTTCTGGAGGATAGGCGCTTGGCGAAGATCGACGGGGAATATTCGTTAATGTCAGAAGTTAGTGAAAATTTAGGTTGTCACGAAATAATTAATCATATTCCAGATTTCAACTATAAGGTAGAGCTAGCAAAAATCACCTGCGAAAACTTTCTCACCACGCTTTATTTCAGTTGCAAAAGTAGCTACGAAAAATTGCAAGTTTTCAGGTTAATGGGTATTGAGCATACAAACTCTGTAATTCAGAAATTTATTAATGAAACCTATCATATCGAAAATGAGTTTATCTGCCAGCTGGATCCGGCTAGATTCGATCTCATTCCAGAATATGTCATAACTGAGTGTGATAATTTGTTACTATCAGCTTTTGCGGCAAATGACGATGTTGGTCGCGAGATTGCCTGACGAACCTCGTAGGTTCACAGATAAGAGCCACAGCCTCAAAATATTGCGTGCGTGGCTCTTATTGATAGTAATTGTTTATCTATAATAAACTCTGATAATAAGGTTCGGTAGAACATTAACTCTCTTGATATAACGTTAATATCACATCGATATCTAAATATTCAACATGTGTTTTTAGCACGATATAGATTGCTCAATCTACGCTACCTTATAATAAGGTAGCGCTTCTGTCATAGAAGTGATTGTCAAATTGGGGCTGCCTCTGTGCAGCAAGCGTTCCAGCTAATATCTTAGCTTATACATTTAAGTTGTTTACTCTGTTTCTGCTATCCACTCCGGGATTTTTGCTTCAAGCTCAAGCTGCGTGGTAAAGCCGCTGTTATCAATGGTGTGCTCGGCTTTCGCAATAATCCAGTCCTGATTATCAATCTCGCTTTTAAATCCTGTTACCGTGCCATGCATTTCGGGGTAGAGTTCTGCGCGTCCACGTGCCAGTGTGATGGAGAACGCTGCGGCTCCGCGTTGTAGCTGCTGCCACTTTGCCGCCGCTGCGCGTCTTGCTGCCTGCTCGTTTTGATAAGTCTTGCGTAACACAAACACATTGCCTTCCGCGCCTTCCATATAATCACCTTCACGGCTGCTACTTTTCTCCTTTTTGGGTTTTGGCGGTTTGCGGCGTTTCACGCTGACTTTTTTCTTTTTCCCGTAATTAAGATCAAGCCAGTAGGCGCGTACACCCGTATACGCCTCGCGGTCAGCAATGCGGAACTGATGGCGATCGCCGCTGCTGCGTGTGATGGCAAACGATGGCAACGGCTGACCCTGTGCGTTCACGCCACCACCGGGCATGATGAATAACAGATTACCGCTTTTTACCGTGGTGATTGCGCCCAGCATTTCCGCCATGCGCGTAAGGAAGGACATGTCGCTTTCTTCAGTCTGGTCGGCGTGGTCGATTTCGATATCCATCAGCATTTCGCTGATTTGCGGTTTCAGGCCGTACCGATGAGCGATGGCGGATACCACGCGTTCAACGGTCACATCATGCCAGGACACCTCACGTTTAACGTTAAATTCATCCCGAAAATCTGCGCTTCTGGCTGAAACAGTCAGCCTGTCCGGCGGTCCTTCGTGAGCGATTTCATCAACAATGTAAGTGCCTTTTTCTGTCAGCGGTTCTCCTTTCCAGCCAATGAGAACCGTCAGGCGCGCGCCCCGTGGCGGTAGCTGCAACTGACCATCCGCATCATCCAGCGTGACGGCGAGCTGGTCCGCCTCAAATCCCCGGTTGTCGGTCAGTGACAGGCTCATCAGGCGCTCTGCCACGCCTGACAGCGTTTTACCCTCCGCGAGAATATCAAAATCCGGCATTTTCACGGGGTCTGTGCCCTGACTGAGCAATTGCATGGTGGTGTCGGTCATCTGTTCCCTCCCTGTGCGGCATGGTCGCATGTGCGTGCGGAGGGGGTTACTGCTTTTTGTTGTCGCCGGGTCGGGAGAACGGCGCAGGGGTGAGATTACGCGCGTGGTGGGTGATGATTGTTGCCGAATCATTTAACGGATACAAGGGGCTGAAGCTATGAGTGAAACTCGTTTTCATGGTGCCCGTGTTACGGAAAATACCGACCTGGTAACAGCGATTAACGATGTTGATTCCAGCGTTATCGGTATCGTGGCAACGGCGGATGATGCGGACGCGAAGCTGTTCCCGCTGAACAAGCCCACACTGCTGACCCGCGTCAATGACGTGCTGGGAAAATGCGGGACAACGGGGACGCTTTATCGTGCGCTTAAGGCCATCGCAGACCAGGTGAGCACAAAGGTGATCGTCGTTCGCGTGGCTGAACACAAAGAAGAAGACGGAAAGACGCAGGATCAACTGGTTATCGGTGGTTCTGAGGATGACGGCAGCTATACGGGGATGTATGCGCTGCTTGTTGCAGAGCAGGATGAAAGCATCGGATACCGTCCGCGTATTCTGGCCGCGCCGGAGCTGGACACGGAGGCGGTAACAAAATCCCTGTGCGTGATTGCAGGTAAACTGCGCGCGTTTGTGTATGCCTCATGTCACGGCTGTAACACGATGGCTGAGGCGATTACCTACCGCCAGAAATTCAACGAACGTGAGGTGATGCTCTTATGGCCGGACTTCATCGCCTACAACCCGAAAAGTGGCAAAAACGAAACGTTCCCCGCGCCTGCCTATGCGTGCGGCCTTCGTGCGTACATTGACCATGAGCAGGGCTGGCACAAATCACTGTCCAACGTTCCGGTTAAAAATGTGCTGGGGATGTCGAGGCATGTGTTCTGGTCGTTGCAGGCCGAAGACAGTGATGCCAACAGCCTCAACAACAAAGAAATCACGACCATTATTCGTCGCAACGGGTTCCGCTTCTGGGGCAACCGCACACCGGAAACGAACGCCTACATCTTTGAGGTGTATACCCGAACCGCACAGGTGCTGGCTGATTCAATTGCGGAAGCGCAGTTTGAAACCATCGACAGTCCACTGACGCCTGCGAACGTGAAGGATGTTATCAGTGCCATCAGGGCAAAACTGGATTCACTGGTTACTGCCGGGAAACTGATTGGCGCGGAGTGCTGGTATGACGTGGTGGATAACAGCACCACGGATTTACGTCAGGGGCGTGTGCGTATTCGCTACAAATATACGCCTGTTTCGCCACTGGAAGACATGGAGCTTTACCAGACGTTTACTGATGAATACTTTGAACCTGCATTTGCGGTGCTGGGAGGTGCCTGATGGCTGTGCCAAAACATCTTCGCTTTTTTACGCTGTTTGTGGATGGTGAAAACGAAGTGGGTAAGGTGACGTCCGTCACTCTGCCTAAGCTGACGCGCAAAACCGACAGCTACCGGGGTGGTGGCATGATGGGGGCGGTAAGTATTGATCTCGGTCTGGACGACTCCGCGCTTGATGCGAGCTTTGTCATGGGGGGCGCAGTTCGTGAGCTGTTCCTTAAGTATGGCGGCACGATTGACGGCACGCTGCTGCGTTTTGCGGGTGAATACTACACCGATGCAGAAAGCGACCTGTATGAAGTCGAAATGCGCGGACGTGTGACGGAAATTGATATGGGGGAAGCCAAACAGGGCGAAGCCACATCACACACTTACGCCATTAAAAACACCTACTACAAGCTGAGTGTTAACGATCGCCCGTTGTGGGAGATTGACCTGCTGAACTTCATTTACCGGAAGGACGGCAAGGACATTGTGCCCGATCGCATCCGTTCCGCGCTCGGGCTTGGCTGATAAGTAATATGCAGGCGGCGCAGTGCGTTGCCTCTGACTGAAAAGGAGACAACTGATGAAAGACATCGATACTGAAACCCGGAATAACACCGTAGCGGATGATGTGACGGCAGGTGAGGATATGGCTGTCGAACGTGGTGTAAAACTTTCCCGGCCAATTGAGCGTGGTGCCGAAAAAATCACATATGTGGAAATCACCGGGGCTATTGAGCAGGCGGGATCCCTGCGTGGTCTGTCGCTGTCTGATGTGCTGAATCTGAAAGCGGATACCATGTTCACGCTGTTGCCTCGCGTGACCTCGCCACGACTGGATGAAGTGATGATTAAAAAAATGTCGTCACGCGATTTTATTCAGTTGTGCGCTGTGGCTGTAAATTTTATGAGCGAGCCAGACTCTGGCGCGAAGAGCGTGCAGGAGACGGCAGCGTAATCACCCTGGTGTGCTTTGAGCACATCGAAGATCTGGTGGCGGATATTGCCGCCATTTTTAACTGGTCGCCCGCCGAAATCTTCATGATGACGCCCGGCGAAGTGGTTAGCTGGCGTGAGCGGGCGGCACTTCGCAGCGGGAATGCAGACAATGAAGACTCTTGATATCCGGGTCGCTTTCAGCGCCGTTGACAGGCTGACCCGGCCTGCCGAAAACGCCCTCCGCCTGATGGGGCAGTTTGGTGACTCCATCCAGCGAACGCAGGGGGCGATCAAAAATCTCGAGCGTCAGGCGCGATCATTCGAGCGCGCCCGCGACGCTGTCAGTAAAGCGGATGCGGGCATCGTGAAAGCACGACGCCAGCTTAACGCCCTTAATCAGTTACAACGCACGGGTACAGTGCTCAGCGAAAAACAACAAAAGCTGATGCAGCAGTTAAGCACCCGGCTTGAACGCCTGAATGAATCGCGCACACGGGAAATTCAGAAAATGCGGGAGCTTGGCGGAGAGCTGAAACGCCACGGCATTTCCCTGACAGGCAGCGATAACACCATCCAGCAGGCCATCAGACGCACCGAACAGTACAACAACCAGCTTGAACGCGAACGGCAGGCGCTTGCGCGTGTAACGCGGGCGCGTGAGCGGTATTCGCGCGCGCAGGAAACCGCGGGAAAACTGAAAACAGGTGGTGCACTGGCAACAGGTGCGGCAGCGGCGGGCGGCTATGCTGCCGGGCGTTTTTTGCAGCCCGCGATTGGGTTCGGGAAAGAGATGTCCCGCGTTCAGGCTCTGACGCGAATCGACAAAAACAGCCCGCAGTTTAAGGCGCTGCGTGAGCAGACGTTAAAACTTGGCTCTGAAACGCAGTTCACCGCAGGCGATGCCGCCAGTGGGCAGGCATTTCTTGCAATGGCGGGCTTCACACCGCAGGCCATTCAGGCTGCGCTTCCGGGCGTGCTGAGCATGGCAACGGCTGGCGGCATGGATCTCGGCGAGACGGCGGATATTGGCTCAAATATCCTGACGCAGTTCGGCCTTTCTGCTGACCAGATGGACCGGGTTGGCGACACGCTCACCGCAGCGTTTACCCGTACCAACACTGACCTTCGCGCACTGGGCGAAACCATGAAATATGCAGGTCCGGCGGCGGGTAAGCTGGGAATATCGCTGGAGCAGGCCGCAGCGATGGCGGGCGTGCTGGCGAATATGGGTATCAGAGGGAGTGATGCCGGGACGGCAATGCGTGCCAGCCTGGCTCGTCTGGCATCACCGCCAAAGGCAGCAGCAGAGGCGCTGAAAGAGCTCGGTGTGGCAGTCTCTGACGCGAACGGCAAAATGCGCCCGATGGAAGATGTGCTGGCCGACCTTTATAAAGCCACCCGCAAATACGGGGAAGTTGACCGGGTATCGTTCTTTAAGGACATTGCCGGAGAAGAGGCTTTCACATCGTTTATGGCGCTCGTTGATGCAGCGGGTGACGGTTCCTTACCCAAACTGAGAAAAGAACTTGAAGGCGCGCGCGGTGAGGCTGAACGCACAGCAAAGGTTATGGCCAACAACCTTGACGGCGATCTGAAATCACTCGGCAGTGCATGGGAAGGGTTGCGCATCCGCATTGCAGATCTGATTGACGGTCCGCTGCGTTCTGTCACGCAGTGGCTCACGCGGGTGGTATCAAGGGTGACGGCGCTGGCGCAGGCCCATCCGGCACTGACGCGCCAGCTACTGATAGCAGGCGGTGCGCTGCTGGCAATGACTGCAACGGTTGGCTCGTTGTCGCTGGCTATTGGTGTGCTTGCTGGCCCGCTGGCAAAACTGCGTCTTGGTTTTTCTCTCCTGACCGGATCAATGAATGCTGTCAGGGTCCTGCCAGCACTATGGGGAATGGTGACGGGTTCCGTTTCTTTACTGGGAGGCGCTATCGGGGCGTTGTTCAGTCCGGTTGGTCTTATCGTGGCTGCGCTTGCCGGAGCTGCCGTTCTTATCTGGAAATACTGGGATCCCATCAGGGCATTTTTTGCCGGGGTGTTCAGCGGGATTATGGAAAGGCTGACCCCGTTGCGCGAAACCTTTGAACGGTTTGGTCCTGTTTTTGACGCAATCGGAAGCGGGATCAGCCAGGTGTTTAACTGGTTTAAATCGCTGCTGTCACCGATGGAGTCCAGCAAGGAAACGCTGGATAAATGTACCAGTGCTGGCGAGATATTCGGTAACGTTCTTGGCGGTGCGTTACAACTTGTTCTGACACCTGCAAAAATGCTACTGGATACGCTGGCGTGGATACTTGAAAAACTTGGCGTCCTTCCGGATGAAGCGGAAAGGGCGCGCAAGAAAATCGAAGACGCACAGCGTGCGGCCATTCTTCAGGACAAGGTTGCCTTGCTTCAGGGGGACCTGGCGAAAATCAATCCGCCGAAGCCTGTGGAAAATGGCAATGGCACCGGAGGTGATAAACCCAAAGACAACAAACCGCTCACAGACAGCAATACCGGGACGCTACGCAGACTCAGCAAAATTGCTGATAACACAGGTAAGCTGGTTGATGAGACGAAAAAACGCATTGGCCCCGGCGATATTGTCTTTAAGAACCTGCCCCGAGCACTTGCTGTTCGTGGGGAGTGGCAGGAGCGGAAGATTGCGCAGGTCAGTAAGCCTGCCCCCGCAATTAATATCACACCTGTGGTTCCGGCTCCGCTGCCTCCGGCGCTGGTCCCTGTTGTTGCGGCCAGCTCCCGCCCGGTGGCAGAGGCCATACGATCGCCAGTGGCATCAGTTCCTGCAACTTCCCGTAACCGGGAGCCTGTTGCCTCCGGATTTGGCGGTGAAATTCATGTTCATCTGCATAACGTTGTTACGCAGAATCCCCGCGAACTGGCGAAACTGGTCGGTGAAATGGTCAGGGCAGAAATGGAACGGCGCGCCCGTGCCGGGCGTGGAAGTTTTTACGATAAAGATTGAGGAGTCATGGCCATGATGATGATCTACGGCATGTTTGTTTTTGAGCTGCGCACGCTGCCGCATCAGCAGTTACAGCAAAACAAAAGCTGGCGGCATGTGAAAAATGAACGCGTTAACCGTTCAGCAAGCTGGCAGTATATCGGTGCAGGTGATGATCGCATCGTGCTTTCTGGTGTGCTTTATCCTGAAATTACAGGTGGCGAAGTGTCGCTGTCGCTGCTGACCACGCAGGCGTATACAGGACGACCCTGGCCTTTGATTGATGGTGTCGGGCTGATTTACGGCATGTATGTCCTGACCGGAACGAATACGACCCGTTCCGAGTTTGATCGCTACGGTAAGGCGAAAAAGATAGAATTTTCACTGACCCTTGAACGCTGTGATGAGGATTTGCGGGAGCGCCTGCAATCCTCATCGTTCAGCGATATGCTGTCCGGCTTCAAAGATAAGGTGACATCATCTCTTAACAGCGCGGCCAGTTCAGTTAAAGGACTGTTCTGATTTTACATTGCCGCCAATACCTTCATATTGGGTAATGGGCGGCTTGTTGTTATATAATATATCGTAGGTCCTGATAAAACTGTTGAGGTTTCTACTTTATAAAGAATTGCTACTTTCTAATTCTGGGTTTCTGGAACTATTTTTACAACCTAAATCCGAGTGGTAATTCGGTATATCGTTTGTCAAATCTTGTTTGATAGCATTAATTAAGATCATTATGTCGAATTTATGCATATCGTCGCCCCCTTCAGACCTTAGATGTTCGGATGTGGTGAGTTGAGTCGCTAATTTGCTGTTTGGCCCCCACACAATATTATTTTCGAATTTTCCTTCATGCATTCTGTTATTATATATACAGTATTGTCTAATGTTTAATGCACTGGCTAAATGTACAATGGCAGTATCTACAGTTATAACAAAATCAGCATGGCGAACCAATGCAAATGAACATCCGGCATCAGAAAATGGAGATAGAGACACATTATCCAATCCATTGTGATTAATCTGTTTTCCCATATTAAAAACTATTGTGTGATATCCCTTAAGGTTATTAAGGTAAGCTAGTACTTTTTTTATCTGTTCATCAGATAAGGTTCTGCTATTCTGAGAGCCATAAGGGTTAAATATAACTAATTTTTTGTTTTTTTTCCTGAATTCATTTGCAACAATATTTGCTGGTTCATATATTTTGTTGTCAAAATTAAGCGCTGCAGCATAATTATTATTTTTTATCTTTAGTAAAGATAAAACTTTTTTCATTCTTTCAGATGTGTGAATGGAACGATTATCGATTATATTTGTATCAAAAATAGTTACGGCAGGATGATTAAAACAGATAGAGTGTTTAGGTCTAAGTAAATGTAGTGTTTGCAATCTGGTTATCGCTGTGTTATCAAAATTTGAGAAGTCAACAACAAGATCTACATTCAGTTTTTTTATCTTTGCTTTTAGTTCGTTAAATTTATTTTTCTCGTAAGATATAAAGGCATCCACGCCAACAATGTCAGTAAAGAGGAATGATACTCTTGAAGGTGCTATCACATATACCACCATACCGGATTTTTGAAGTTGTTTAATAAACCCTGAGGTAACGATGCCGTCACCAATGGCTTGCATGTGCATGAAAATGCACACTGTTTTATAACTATCCGGCTGTAATGATGTTTTCCTTCTGTATCGCATTTTTAGAAATGCCAGTCTGGCCTTCGTCTTTATCTTTTTTGTTTTAATATTTCGCTGTCTGTTAAGCTGTTTTAACGATGAAATAACATTCATAATGGTACCCTGAAATTCCAAATCACACATGTCATCCGTAATGAGCAGGGTACTATACAAAAAACTGGACTACAATGGTTTGAAATGAAAGCCTTTATGCTTGTTTACTCCTTGATTCCACTGGGGAAGCTGGCCACTCAATATCCGGTGCTCTTGATGTATCAACACGGTTCAGCAGCACTCGATACTTCTTCCATGCCACCAGTAACGATGTTTCTTCCTCTGTTGCAATATTCAAATCTACGGCATCTTGAAGTGGCGAAATATGCTCACTGGCTACCTGCATGAGGCTGTTTTTTGTTTCTTCCGCCTCCCGTATCCGGAACACTTTTTCTGCTTCCGTATCCTTCACCCAGGCTATGCCGTTCCACTTCTGATATTCCCCTTCCGGCGACAACCAGGTGACATTTTCCGGTAACGGACCGAGTTCAGAAATAAATAACGCGTCGCCGGAAGCCACGTCATAAACCGTTTTACCACGATGATCTTCAACGAGATGCCAGGACGCCCCATCACTGTTGAAAACAGCCACGAAGCCAGCTGGAATATCTGGCGGAGCAATATCAGTACTATTTGCAGGCAGACCTGTATGAGGTGGAATGTATGCATCACCTTCACCAATAAATTCATTGGTTCCGACCAGCAGATTATAAATTTTTATGGTCCGTGATTGTTCACTCATTCTGAATGTCATTATGCAAGCCTCACAATATAGTTAAATGCGATGTTTTTTACGGTGTTTTCTGCGTTCCCCGTAGCATTAACGGTGATGGTGTGTCCGTGGGGACCAATAATGACAGAATGGGCATGAGCACCAATGCCGATAGTGTGGTTATGGGCACCGATATATACATTGTGAGCATGCCCTCCTGCGCTCGACGTGGTACCAGTACCTAACGCAGCGTTATAACCGGCTGATACACCATTCCCCGCGCCAGTGTGACCAACAGGTATATTGTGTGAATGAGCTCCTGCGCTATTTGTGGTTTTTGTGCCGTAATCAAATGAACTGGTCGTTTTAGTACCGTAATCAAACGACGATGTGGTTTTCGTCCCCAAATCAGTACTGGATGCGCTGGCGCTGTGGGTGTGCGATTTAATGCCGTCCTGTTCCTGAGACAATACGGCACGACCACTGGCAGGTTTGCCCTTAATCGTCCAGCCACGCATATCAGGGATCACGCCTGACGGATAAGCGGCTGCGAGTTTCGGGTAAGCAGATTTGTCAAAAGTCTGCCCCTGCATCAGGGCATAACCAGACGGAACGGTATCTGATGGCCACGGGATTGGTGCGCCGACTGGGTAGCTTTCTGGTGGAAGATTTTTCGAGGTATAAACTTCTGCCCAGTCTTCCTCAAAACCATAGCCATCTCTTGAGGAACGGTAGAACAGACCTCCATTTCTGTAATGCGCCTTCATCTGCAGGGTCCGGCAACTTCCGACTCCGGTATAGAAGTTAACCAGAATATAGGTGTCGCCAGAGCGGGTGACATTGTAAGCGCCTGATTCGGCATTCCAGGGAACGCCACCATCCGCATCGGCATATGTATCCGTTGCCCTTCTGGCAAAAGCAGCCACATGCGCGGCGGTTAAAGTAATATCTTTGGAACCATCAAACTCAACACCAGAAACCCGTCTTGGCGTTTGCAGCTTTGTTGCTGTCAATGCGTTACCGTTCAGACTTGCAGACAGCTTGGTTCCAATAACCAGTTCGCCGGTTGCGTTATCAATAGCAAACGGTCTTAATGTATTCCATCCACCATAAACATCACCTTGATTGGTAAGCAGCAGGTAAGTTTTAGCGCCATCATTACGCCATAATGCCCCATACTCCCCACCTATCATTCGAATCTGATTACCACCACGCGCTACAATTTCGTCTGTGGCAAAAAGTTTTTTGCACGACAAGTTATCGTTAACGATTAACGAATGAGACTCATAAAAACCACGCCCACTCTTAAAATCAAGGATAACGTCCGCCGCGATACATTCAGTCGCCGGATTTGTTGCCCCAAACTTATAGGTCGTATCATTAACAACGAGATCAGCACCAGGTGCGGATATTGACAGGCCATCTTCGATAAACGCAAAAACAGGGAAAGCAGCGCCATCAACATAGAACACAGAGCGCAAATCATCGCCCTTATTACTCATCATTATTGAGTGGATGGCTCGTTCATTGTTTTGATATTGCCAGAACATTCCATAAGCATAACGCCCCCTGTCAGTCCAGCCACCAGGCATAACAAATCCGTTAAACTCGCAGTTATTCATCGGATCGCCTGCGGTTCGCGTTGCCGTGGTGATAATGACCCTTGATGCCAGTTCGCTTACTGAGCCAGCAGAACGCATAACAACAACAGGGTAATATTTTCCAGATGTTGCACCTGCAGGAGCGTTAACCCGCACATAACGCATACCACGCTTATCAGCAAAGTCTGTTTTACTGACCGCGTTAATGTTGTTCAGGAAGCGTCCCTTATCGGGTATATCAGCGCCGTTCTGGTCTTTCTGCAGACGTTTCTCTGCATTGTCATAGGCTGCTTTTACTGCCTTTGGCGTTGCCGCCAGCGTTTCAGACGTGCTGTTGGTCGCACTGCTGAGCTGTACTATCCCCTTTTTCGTCGTACTTGCATCCTCAAGCGCCACGGCGGATGCAATATCCTCTGCCCGTTTTGCCGCTGTCTCGGCGCGCGTTGCCGCGGATTCCGCCGTACTTTTGCTCTGTGCTGCCGCCGTCGCACTGCCAGCTGCCTCTGTCGCCTTCGTGGATGCTGTCGTGGCGCTGCCCTTCGCTGCGGACGCTTGTCTGGTCGCCTCATCTTTTGAAGCAGACGCCGATGATGCCGATGACGCCGCCGAACTGGCGGACGATGCGGCAGCCGTTTTTGAGGATTCTGCGCTGGTTTCCGACGCTTTCGCGTTCGTCTCGGATGTCTTCGCTGCGGAAGCAGACCTCGCTGCTGCACTGGCCTGTTCAGTGGCTTCGCCAGCCTTCGTTGTGGCTGTTGAAGCGGACGATGCGGCGCTTTCTGCCGATTTACCGGCGGCGCTAGCACTGGCTGAGGCCTGCCCGGCACTTGTTGACGCTGCACTGGCAGACGACGCAGCCGCTGTTTTTGAGCCTGCCGCAGCTGAGGCACTCTGTCCCGCTGCCGTTTCAGAAGACTTAGCGTTCGTCTCGGACGTTTTTGCCGCCTTCGCAGAATTTGCTGTCGCCGTTGCCGAGGAAGCTGCGCTGCTGGCGCTCGAGGCTGCGCTCGTTTCTGATGATTTTGCCGCCTCTTTTGAAGCCGACGCATCCCGGGCTGAGGTGGCAGCTTCTGACGCTTTCGTGGTCGCGGTGGATGCAGAAGTGGCTGCTGATTGTTGTGACGCTGCCGCATTCGTTTCTGACATTTTCGCCGCAGCGGCACTGGTGGCCGCCGCGCTTTTTGAGGACTCTGCAGCGGCAGCACTTTTTTCCGCTTCAGTGGCCTTTGTTGATGCCGTTCCTGCGCTGGAAGACGCTGACTGAGCCGACGACGCGGCCTGTCCGGCTGACGTGCTGGCTGCGCGTGCTGAGCCTGCAGCATCAGTCGCATGGGTTGCCGCCTCACGGGCTGATGTGCTGGCATCGCCGGCTGACTTCTTCGCGGCTGCCGTGTTCTGTGCCACCGCAGACGCGTTACGCGCCACCTCTTCCACCATCAGTTCAAAACGGCGCAGTGCCTCAGGACGGGCATCATCCTCCGTCATGGCACCGAGAAAATCATTCAGCGTACCGGGTTGGGAATCTTCATACACGGTGATGGTCCCGGCATGTGACGGCGGGAATCCTTCCACCAACAGAATAACGCTGTACTGACC
>ERZ808028.1313-NODE-1313-length-15411-cov-3.245402_pt1 | contig 15411 bp, 11 predicted proteins | sample MGYA00380184_ERZ808028 | MGnify/ENA primary metagenome ERZ808028 (study PRJEB31490, sample SAMN06133397) | mouse gut metagenome | isolation source: J8_1 | host: mice | place: China: Chengdu | collected 2015-05 ...
TTTTCGATAAACGTGAAGAAGACTGCCGCAAGATTATCCTGACACCCTAAATAGCTTGGATAGCAAAAAGCGCCGTCAGGCGCTTTTTTTACAGCATTTGATGAATTGTATTTTTTCTATTTTCAATTCACAAAACTTTGATGTCCTTTTCTGTTTTTTCTAAACATCATGCATAGCATGATTGTCAAAATGAAATTTAGACCTTAACCAGCAGATACAAATCTAAAGAGTTAAGAAAGGAAAGTAATAACACGATGATTTTAAATTAAAAAATGAAAATTAACTTGATTATTAAATTAATTATGTAGTTTAACTACACCCTCTATTTTTCAATCAAAATATGTTTCACGCTTATTATTAAATAAAACTACAATAGATATATAGGTAATTAATTTTAAAAGTATTTTTAGTTTTCAATAAAAATAGCTGCTCAAGCATGCTGATGAGTAGCTATTGATTTTGCAGGGTTGTATAACAGAGGAAATATAACTCTAAATAGCACTTTAAATTCAAAACGCCATTTTAAATTCAAAAACACTTGTCCACAAGCCAAATATTTTTAAATTTAAAACAAGGAGCTAACTAGAGAGGGAGTTGGTTTGTGGATAAATACAATCTTATTCACATAACTAATTAGGGATAACTTTGTAGTTATCCACATATTTGATCATATTTAGAGCAGACCTTAAAATAATCCTATTCACATATTATTTGAGATACGGCAGGATATTTTAATAAGCCATTCAAATAATAGAATTTAAAAAAACCAGCTTTATCATTTTGTATTTATTATTTTCCAGCTCTATCGCTCTCCACTCTTCAATTCGGCCTTCGCTACGGGTATTTTTCATACACCAACTTTGGCTTCAATGGCTTCTACACGCTATTTTGCAGCATATGTACAATTGATCCTAGTATCGATAGTTATCCTTTAAACCCTGCTAAAATCTTCATATTTATAGTGGCACAATTACTTCCCCACCATGATAAATTGCATTCATCCAGATCTCATACTTGTCTTTATATTGCTTACTTATGGATAATTTTTTTAGGTCGATTAGCCACCGCTTAATTCGACTTTTTTTTTGCAGCTAAAATCAGCTGATCATTTGGCAGAAAAGCACGCTCTAGATTGGAATGCTTCTAAAATAATTCAGATGATATTCGCATAAATTTTGCATCAAAAAAGCGCCTCGAAAGGCGCTTTTTAAAATCATCTTAATCAGGTATCAATGTCTGCATTCAAGGCATTTTCTTCAATGAAGGCACGACGTGGTTCCACATCATCGCCCATCAGACAAGAGAACATGCGGTCTGCTTCAATCGCATCGGTGACTGTCACTTGCAGCATGTTACGGTTATCCGGATCCATGGTGGTTTCCCACAACTGTTCCGCATTCATCTCACCCAGACCTTTATAACGCTGGATCATCATACCGCGACGCGAGTCAGACAGAATATGCTGCCAAACCTGATGAAAATTGTTCACGTTAATCTTACGATCACCCTTTTGTAAATAAGCACCTTCTTCAAGCAGGCTGAACCAGCTCTTCGAATTCTTTAATAAACGTGCATATTCACTTGAACCTAAAAGCACAGAGTCTAATAGATAACTATGTGGCAGGTTATGCACATAGATGGTGATTCTTGGTAACCAGCTTTGAGTTTTCTGGCCATCTGCCAGTTCTTTCTCGAAAGATTCCAGCGTTAATTCTGGACGTAGCGTCGGCTGAATGGCTTCAATCGCTGCACGCAGGTTTTCACCCCAAGTTTCGACATAACTTTTATCTTCAAGCTGATCGAGTTTAAAGGCGTCCAGCGACAGCAAAGCATCGAGCAAGCTCGCCGGATAACGCTGGGTTAAACGCGCCAAGCTCTTCTGTGAGGTTTGATAATCGGCAATCACCCTTGCCAGTGCTTCACCACGAATCGCAGGTGCTTCAGCACTGATATGCAGTTCTAGCTCGTCAATGGCATTGGAAATCAGGTAAGTTTCCAGTGCATCGTTATCTTTGATGTACTGTTCCTGCTTGCCTTTTTTCAGCTTGTAGAGTGGTGGCTGGGCGATATAGATATGACCACGCTCGACCAGTTCCGGCATCTGACGGAAGAAGAAGGTCAACAGCAGCGTACGAATATGCGAACCATCGACGTCAGCATCGGTCATGATAATGATTTTATGATAGCGCAGTTTGTCCGGGTTATATTCTTCACGACCAATACCACAGCCAAGTGCAGTAATCAGTGTGCCGACTTCCGCAGAGGAAATCATCCGGTCGAAACGCGCACGCTCTACGTTCAGAATCTTACCTTTCAGCGGCAAAATCGCCTGCATTTTACGGTTACGGCCTTGCTTCGCAGATCCACCCGCAGAGTCACCCTCGACCAGATACAGTTCAGACAAGGCTGGATCTTTTTCCTGACAATCGGCCAGCTTACCTGGAAGACCGGCAATATCCAGTGCGCTCTTGCGACGGGTCATTTCACGGGCTTTACGCGCTGCATCACGGGCACGCGCGGCATCAATAATTTTGCCGGCAATCGATTTCGCTGCTTGTGGATTTTCTAAAAGATATTCAGAAAATGCCTTGTTCATGGCCTGCTCAACCGCAGTTTTTACTTCACTCGACACCAGTTTTTCTTTGGTCTGCGAAGAGAATTTTGGATCAGGCACTTTCACCGAGACGATCGCGGTTAAACCTTCACGGGCATCATCCCCCGAGACTGCAACTTTTTCCTTTTTCAGGATATTTTCGCTGTCCATATAGTTATTTAAACCACGGGTCAGTGCAGCACGGAAACCGGCCAAATGTGTACCACCATCCTTTTGCGGGATGTTATTGGTAAAGCAGCGTACGTTTTCCTGATAAGAATCATTCCACTGTAATGCCACTTCTACCGTAATGCCGGTATCGAGCTGTGCAGTAGTGAAATGGAAAATATCGTTCAGATGCGTTTTGCCTTCGTTAATGTATTTAACGAACTCAGATAAACCACCTTCATAGTCATAGATATTTTCAAGGTTGACGCGCTCATCACGAAGTACAATGCGTACACCTGCGTTCAGAAACGATAGTTCACGCAAACGACGCGCCAGAATATCGACATTGAATATGGTTTGGCTAAAAGTTTCAGCACTTGGGTAAAAACGTACAGTGGTACCTGACGTTTCGGTTGTCCCTGTTTCACGTAATTTATAAACAGGATCACCATGACGGTATTCCTGTTCATAGGTTTTACCTGCACGACTGATGTTCAACAGTAGTTTTTCAGAGAGTGCGTTGACCACAGACACACCTACGCCATGCAAACCGCCTGAGACCTTGTAACTGTTGTCATCAAACTTACCGCCGGCATGCAGAATGGTCAAAATCACCTCTGCCGCAGACACGCCTTCTTCAGGGTGAATATCGGTTGGAATACCACGACCGTTGTCAGAAACTGAAACCGATTCATCTTCATGAATAGTCACTATAATTTCATCACAGTGGCCTGCCAAGGCTTCATCAATCGAGTTATCGACTACTTCGAACACCATGTGGTGCAAGCCTGTGCCATCGTCTGTGTCACCAATGTACATGCCCGGACGCTTACGTACTGCGTCTAAACCACGTAATACCTTGATGCTAGAGGAATCATAAGCCTTTTCAATGGTTTGTTCTGTTTGAGAAGCAGCTTGATCTTCTGAACTCATGGTTTCTCCCTAGTGAAAAATAGGTCTATCCCAAGATGGGTAAAACTAAAAAAATACTATTGCACAACAACCTGAACTGTACCGTTTTCAACATTGAATAACTGATATGAGATAGACAAATCATGTAAGTGCTTTTGTACTGATTCATGGTCTAAGGTGGTAATAAAAACTTGACTACCAAGTTGGCTCAATCGCTCAATTAAACGTTGTTGTGCGGTTAAATCTAATTCTGCTGTCACATCATCTAATAATACCACAGTTTCCTTATTACAAGAATGCAGCATTGCGATTTGCGACAGTTTTAACGCCATCATCAGCAGCTTTTTTTGCCCGCGTGACAGGATCACATCAGCATCCCCCAGAGGGGTTTTCAGACGCAAATCTGCGCGATGTGGACCGTATTCTGTATAACGTCTTTCCAGATCTTTTGCATGCTGATTGGTCAGATCATTCAGCAGGCCGGTTTCACTATGAAACCCCGGACTGTATTCCAGACTGATCTGCAGATCAGGCAATAGCTGCTTTAGATCATCTTCAAAAAAGGACTTCCACTGTTCCACGATACCCGCACGTTGCGAATGCAGAAGTTCACCATACTCACTCAGCATCTGGTTCCAAGGCTCCAGATCGGACAGACTCAAGAAACGTTTGCTTTTGAGCAAACTATTGCGCTGCTTCAAGGCACGCGAATAATATTGCCAGGCATGATAAAACTCAGGTTCCACGTGGAACATTAACCAGTCTAAAAGTTGACGTCGTGGCTTGGCACCATGATCAATAATATCGGTACTTTGTGGGTCAATCAGCTGCAAAGGCAATAGCTTGGCGAGTTGGCCCTGCGTTGCCACCAGATCACCATTGACCTTAATCAGCTGTTCCCCGCTGGCCATTTTTTGCATGCCGATTTTTTCGGTCGTGGACTGTGCAAACACAATCGCGTCCTGTGCGCCATGCTGAATATAATTTTTCGGGATATGGGTACGGAAAGAACGACCGGCAGCCAGCAAATGAATCGCCTCTAAAATCGAGGTTTTACCTGAACCATTTTGGCCATAAAAAACATTAAACGGCTGCAATCCGTGGAGAGCAACCGTCTTTAAATTCCGTACACGCTCAATATGTAAACGCGTAATATGCATGTCTTATACGAGTATCAATAGCCGCGACTTAAACACGCATCGGCATGACGACATAAGTTTGATCGGTATGTGCCGGGTCTTGTACTAACACAGACTGATTGGCTTCAGTCATGGTCATGGAGACATCATCACCATCCAGCACACCCAGCACCTCAATCAAATACTGCGCATTAAACGACATCTCCAGCGGTGAGTCGGCATATTGAATGGCTAAGTCCTCAATCGCCTCATCCTGTTCCGGGTTATTGGCGCGAAGTTGCAGGGAATCGGCATTAAAATTCAGGAACACGCCACGGAGTTTTTCATTACTTAAAATCGCCACACGCTGCAAAGACTGCTTGAACACATCATGCGCAATCATCACGATTTTGTCACCGCCACGTGGAATCACACGACGATAATCCGGGAATTTACCATCAATCAGTTTGGTGGTAAAACGCACGGTAATATCGGCCTGTTCCTTGTCACGGCTTGGCATATTGATGGTCACATTCAGCAGTTCACGACCAATCAGCAAAGATAACTGCTCATCTTCAACACTGAGCAGACGCTGTAATTCCGCAACAGCTTTACGTGGCACAATCGCTTGAATCGGCTGGGTCGCAGTAGATTGAGCCGCAGTTTCACAAAGCGCCAGACGGTGGCCATCGGTGGTCACAGCACGCAGCTGGTTGGTATCAATTTCCAGCAAAGTACCGGTCAGGTAAAAACGCACATCCTGCACCGCCATCGCAAAGGCAGTTTTCTCGAATAAACGCTTCAGCTCACGCTGGGTGACTGTTACTTGCGTACCTTGGGTGTTTTCAGTATTCAGTAATGGATAATCATCAGCAGGCAAGGTACCCAGTACAAAACGGCTGTTACCTGATTTGAGAATGCAGCGCTGATCTTCAGTAATATGCAAATCCACCAATGCCGCTGAAGGAAGTGACTTACAGATATCAATCAGCTTACGCGCCGGAACTGTGGTCTCCCCGGCCTGCAAACATGCACCTTCAGCCAGTGTTGTACTGGCCACCAGTTCAACCTCAAGGTCGGAACCGGTCACGGTTAATGCCTGTGCAGTCACCTGAATTTTCAGGTTAGATAAAATATTTAAGGTATGGCGACGTTCAACCGCTCCTACGACATGTGAGAGAACATTCAGTAAGCTTTCTTTCGCGATTTTTAAACGCACGGTGCATTCCTCTAAAGCTGAAGATTAATATAGAAAAAGTGAATTTTTAACGGTTTACTATGCGGCAAAAGCAGCCGCATAGCAAGAATAGAATTTGAGCGATTTAGGTCAACTTTGCAACAGACGCTGCAGGTTTTTATAGTCTTCGTTAAAGATCGGATCTTCTTCACGCAGGCTTTGTACTTTCTCGCAGGCATGCATCACGGTACTGTGATCACGACCACCAAAAGCCATGCCAATTTCTGGAAAACTGTCACCGGTCAGTTCACGTGCCAGACCCATCGCCAGCTGACGTGGACGGGCATAAATTCGGGTGCGTTTCGGTCCGACAATCTCTTTTAAGGGAATACGGAAATATTCACTGACCACACGCTGAATATTTTCAGTACTGATGGTGCGGGCACGAATCGCCAGCACATCTTTTAAGGATTCACGCACCACATCCAGATCAATCGGTGTGCCTTTAAAACGTGAAATTGCCACCACTTTGTTTAGTGCACCTTCCAGTTCACGCACGTTGGCCACCACCTGCTGCGCAATAAACAGGGCACAGTTACGCGGTAAATCCACCTGATTGCTTTCGGCTTTTCTTAATAAAATTTCAATCCGGGTTTCAATATCCGGTGGTTCAACCCCGACCGACAAGCCCCAGGAAAACCGTGAAACTAAACGTGGATCCAGTTCAGTCAGTTCTTTTGGATAGCGGTCTGAGGTCAGAATAATCTGCTTAGATTCATCTAAAAGTGCGTTAAAGGTGTAGAAAAATTCTACCAGGCTGGCTTCTTTACCGGCCAGTAAATGGATGTCATCGACCAGTAACAAATCCAGAGAACGGCAGTTTTTCTTAAATTCTTCCACTTTGCCTTGCTGCAAAGAACTAACAAAATCTTGTACAAAGCTTTCCGCGGTCATGTACATCACCCGTGCATTCGGCTTGGCCTGCAACAGTGCATTGCCCACGGCCTGCATCAAGTGAGTTTTACCCAGACCGGTCGGCCCATATAAAAATAAGGGATTATGCTGTGAAGCACCGAGTTGGGTCAGTACCTTGCGACAGGTTTCTGCTGCCATCTGGTTAGAACGGCCTTCGACAAACAGCGAGAAAGTAAATAACGGATTGAGCTGACGTCTACGGCTATTTTTGCCGCTGTCTTCTTTTTCTTTCTTCGGTTTCGGCACCGGCATCGGTATCGAAGTCAATGCCGCAGTCGTAGTCGCCGGTTGTTCACTGGCAGATAAAATTGCCCCTGGACGTGAATCCACTAAAATTTCGACCTTGCGTACCCGTCCTTCAGACAGCTGTTCGGCCAGAATCGTAATCAGTTCCAGATGATGCTCTTGAATGTAACGCGTCCAGTAAGGATTAGGTGCATACAAACGCAAGCTATCTTCCAGCTCTTCTGCAACCAATGGGCGAATCCACATTGTAAAGACATTTCCAGAGAGCTCTTGTCGCAGGCGATTTAAGCAGTCCGTCCAAAGCATGTGAATCCCCTATTCATTCCATTGTTCATTCAAAAAGATGACCGCGACCAAAAGCGGGTCGCCATTCTAACCAAGTTATCCACATCTGTCATGATCATTTCCACAGAAACTGTGCAAAAAGCCATCATCGTGCATAAATTTAAATTTAAAACCCGGTGTGGATAAGTTTATCCGCAAGCTGTGGATAAAATATAGCACAAAGTTATCCACAAAGTATAAAATTATTAGAAACAGTTTTATCCACAACATAAATATATGTTTAGTTAAATAAAAAGTGGCTTATCCATAGAAAAAATGCTCCCTAATAATAATAAACTTAAATTTATAAATTTGAATTTATTTATAAGCTTTGAGTTTTCTGTGGATAAATCGAGAGATTACGAATTTAAATTCAAAAACAGAATCTTGCTTTTCAACACTGAACACTGGATAGATTGTGGATAACTTTGTTGATAGAGTTGTTTATAAGTTATATATCTATGTATAACAATAATTTAATCTGTGGTTAAGTATAATTTAGTCATTTTAGCAACAGTTTTTTGAAAACTCGTATAAAAATCTTTTTTAAGCTTATTTGAAAAGAAAAGTGCTTTTGCATTGACAGCTCAAGCAATGAGCACTAAAATCGCGGACCTTCATAGAAAGATCATTTTTTGGAGTTTCAATATGAAACGTACATTCCAACCATCTGAATTAAAGCGTAAGCGTGTTCATGGTTTCCGTGCTCGTATGGCTACTAAAGCTGGTCGTCAAGTATTAGCTCGCCGTCGTGCAAAAGGTCGTCATAGCTTAACTGTTTAATCAGTTACGCTAAGACGATTTTGGGTGTTATGACAAAACTTTATAGTTTTGGTACAGAGTTGCGATTACGCTGTGCCGCCGATTATAAAGGTGTGTTTGATGGTGCGCTTTTTAAAGTGCATCAGCCCCATTTCTTATTTCTTGCAAAACATTCCGAACTGCCAAATAGCCGTTTGGGTTTAGTTGTTGCTAAGAAGAAAGTGCGCCGAGCACACGAACGAAATAGAGTAAAACGACTTGCTCGCGAAAGTTTTCGCCTGCATCAACAGCAATTAGATGACTTAGACATTGTAATCATGCCAAAAATGGGTGTGGAAGCAGTGCCTAATGCAGAATTGCATCAGCAATTACAATTTGCTTGGCAGAAACTTAACCGTCTTGCCAAAAAGCATACAAAAATAGCCCCCTCCCCACAAAAGTAGAGTAGGCCAATGGTACGTTTACTACATTGGTTGATACGTTTCTATCAGATTGCGATCAGTCCTTTATTAGGACCGCGCTGTCGTTATATTCCAACTTGTTCTCAATATTCCTTGGAAGCAGTCCAGATACATGGGGCTGGACGTGGAGTGTGGCTGGCTACTAAGCGTATTTGCCGTTGTCATCCGTGGGGGGGCTCGGGATATGATCCTGTTCCCTCTAAAGCGATTCGTTTTATTTCATTTCAGCAAATAGATTCTCAAACGCTTCACGTTGCTGTACCCTTTCGTGATCGTTTATTGAACCAAAATCACTCTCACCACTTGGGGTAATACATATGCAACAATGGGCCAGGATTGCAATTCTCGGAGCCATGTTTGTTGTCGCATATTTGCTCATTTTGGCGTGGCAAAAAGATTATGGAAATGCTGAAACCAAACCGCAGCCAGAAACTGCTGTTGTTTCGCATGACGTATCTGCAGATTTGCCAAATGCTCAGACGGCTACAGTTGCCTCTGATCTGCCACAAGCGAATATGCCAGCGCAGCAAGCCACGGATGCCACAGCACCTGTAAGTCAGCAGCTTATTTCAGTACAAACTGACCTTTATCATCTTTGGATCAATCCGAAAGGTGGTGATATTGTTCGTGTTGAATTACTCAATCATGACAAAAACAAGGACAGCGATGAACCGTTCGTGATGCTGGAAAGCGATGCGAAACGTACTTATGTCGCTCAGTCTGGTCTGATCGGTCTGAATGGACCGGACAGCAGCCGTAACGGCCGTCCGACGTATGAGCTGGAAAAAACCGCTTATACCTTGGCAGACGCGAAAGCAACCAAATCTAAAGAGGGTGAAAACCTTAAAGTCTTGTCTGTACCGTTGGTATTTAAAACCGCGGATGGTGTCGAGATTATCAAAACCTTCAATTTCACTGAAGGTGAATATCCGGTTGTTGTGAACCACAAAGTGGTGAACCGCAGTGCTCAGACCTGGCAAGGTCAGATGTTTGGCCAGATCAAACGTGATAATTCAGAAGATCCGGGTAAATCAGACCAGGGTATTTTCACGTTAGGGACTTTCCTGGGCGGTGCCTGGGGTACGCCAGACGAGCAGTACAACAAGCTTAAATTTGACAACTTTGTTGAAGAAAAAGTCAGTACTGAAGCGACAGGTGGCTGGGTTGCCATGGTACAGCACTACTTTGTCAGTGCTTGGGTACCTGGTAATCTGAAGTTGACTCAGGGTAATGGTGAAGCGTATAGCGCCAAGCTTGAATCACGTAAATCAACCGATAACATGAACATTATTGGTTTTACTTCTCCAACCTTTAATGTGCCTGCAGGTACTGTGGCCGAGATTGATGCGACCTTCTATTCAGGTCCAAAAATCCAGTCAGAATTGAAGGATTTGGCCACAGGTTTAAACCAAACAGTCGATTATGGCTGGTTATGGCCAATTGCGAAGCTCTTGTTCGTGGGTCTGGAATTCTTCCATGGTTTAGTGGGTAACTGGGGCTGGGCAATTATTCTATTGACCATTCTGGTGAAACTGATTCTGTGGCCATTGTCGTCGAAGAGCTACCGCTCAATGGCGAAAATGCGTGTGATTGCTCCAGAAATGCAGCGTATGAAAGAAGAGTTTGGTGAAGACCGTATGCGCTTCTCTCAGGAAATGATGGCACTGTACAAACGTGAACAGGTCAATCCGCTTGCGGGCTGTTTACCGCTGTTATTACAAATGCCAATCTTCCTGGCTTTGTACTGGGTCTTGATGGAATCGGTTGAACTGCGTCATGCGCCATGGATGCTCTGGATTCAGGATTTATCCTCAATGGATCCATGGTTTATCCTGCCATTGTTAATGGGTCTGACGATGTATATTCAACAGTCCTTAAATCCACAACCCACTGATCCAATGCAAGCCAAAGTCTTCAAGATTATGCCGGTGATTTTTACCGTATTCTTGCTGTTCTTCCCTGCGGGCTTGGTTCTATACTGGATTGTGAACAACTTGATCACCATCCTGCAACAAGGTTTGATCAACAAGTCTGTTGCTAAAGAACGTGCCAAACGTGATGAAGCAACGCCAGTCAACTAAGTTGTAATGACGGGCTGAATAAATCCGCTTAAGATGATACTCTTAGGCGGATTTTTTTTGGCTGAACTTTTGGATTTTTTAGGTGAATTTTATGCTCAACCGAACCACGACTATTGCTGCGATTGCAACGCCACCAGGACGTGGCGGCGTTGGGGTGATTCGCCTATCGGGTCCAAAATCCTATGAAATTGCCGAAGCACTCACAAAACAACCCCTTGCCGGTGCACGCTATGCTGCCTTTCGTAAGTTTTACGATACTGCCGGTGAAATTATGGATGAAGGCCTAGCCATTTGCTTCCCGAATCCGCATTCTTTTACCGGCGAGGATGTGGTGGAGTTACAAGGTCATGGCGGTCCTGTGATTCAAAATGCCTTGCTTGCACGTTTGCTGGAACTGGGTGCGATTGCTGCCAAAGCCGGTGAGTTTTCCATGCGTGCCTTTGAAAATGGCAAGATGGACTTGGTACAGGCTGAAGCCATTGCTGACCTGATTGATGCCACCTCACAAGCAGCTGCGCGTTCTGCGGTTCGTTCCCTGCAAGGTGCATTTTCGACCAAAGTCAATACGGTGCTTGAGCAGCTGGTACATTTACGTTTGCACGTGGAAGCCGCAATTGATTTTCCAGAAGAGGAAATTGACTTTCTGGCTGATGGCAAGATTCTGAATCTGCTCGATGGTGTGGCGACTGCGGTCACGCAAGTTCAGCAATCAGCACGTCAAGGTCAGTTATTGCGTGAAGGTTTGCAAGTGGTGATTGCCGGTAAACCGAATGCCGGTAAATCTTCATTACTGAATGCTTTGGCAGGGATCGAGCGTGCGATTGTGACCGATATTGCGGGTACAACCCGTGATGTTTTACATGAAAAAATCACCTTAAATGGCTTGCCAATTACCCTGACGGATACCGCAGGCTTGCGTGAGACCGGGGATATTGTCGAAAAAGAAGGGATTCGCCGTGCAATCAAGGAAATCGAACAGGCCGATTTGTTACTGCTGGTCTATGACCTAAGTCAAGGTGAAGATCCACTGCAACTGGCCCAAGAATATTTTGCTGAACATATTGAAGCAAAACGCCTGATGCTGATTGGGAATAAGTGTGATCTGACTGGTGCTGAAGCTGCAATTGCTGATTTGAATGGTTTCCGGCATATCGCAGTCTCTGCCAAGCAGGAAACTGGTGTGCAAGCGCTCATAGAGGCGATTACAGCGCATGCAGGCTTCCAGCCTGAAGAAGATACCTTTATTGCACGTACCCGTCATTTAGACGCAATGAAGCGCACTCAACTGTATTTGGCTGAAGCACGTGAACAATTGGTGGTGTACAACGCCGGTGAACTGGTGGCGGAGTCCTTACGTCTAGCCCAGAATGCACTGGGGGAAATTACCGGTGACTTTAGTGCCGATGATCTGCTTGGAAAAATTTTCGGTTCGTTTTGTATTGGAAAGTAAGCAAAAAATTATGCATAAATAGCCCTCATCAGAGGAATGCCAGTCAGTTAAGAAATTGACTAGTATTTTCTTTTTTAAATTCATGATCATATTTGACAAGTAGAAAAGTCATCCGCAACTGTTTGAGGCAGGACTAGATTTAAAAATGATTGTTTCTGCGACAAATTTACTAATCGATGGTGGCTGACGAGTTTTGCGGTGAGGAGTGTTGCTCCGCAAGATGCCTTCCTTGCGAAGCTTCGCTTCTCATTTGGGCGAAACCAAAGTAAAAAATTATTTTTAAGTATTTGATTTATAAATTTAAGACTCCGTCGTGAACGACTAAAAAGTTAAAGAGTCTATTTCTAAACTCCTTAACTAATCAGCATTACCTCTACGGAGGAATTTTTTATATCTGCACCGCGCTTGAGTTTAAAACAATGCCTCTAAACGCACCAAAGCACCAACATAGTGATCACGATCTTCGCGATGATCATTCAGATAGTTGAGGTCGGTCTGTACAAAAAACCATTCACGTAAAAAAGGCTGTCTCCAGGACACATACGGTCCCCAGCGATTAAGACGCAGATCCTTGTCATTTAGATAACCGCCAGTATAAATACCATAGCTAAAACGGTTGTCCTGAAAAAACTGATGTTGCCTAAAGGTATAGTTGTCCCAGGTCAGATCGTCATCTTGATCATCTGCATAGGTCAAACTGAGCTGATTGGAAAAAAATGCCTGATTGGGACGGGCATGGATCAGTTCCAGATTGGTACGCAAATAGTTTTCACTTTGAATCCCGTAGCGATAAATCTGTTCGGCATGAAAAAAGTAGTCATTTTCCAGTGTCCAATCTTTACTGGCTTTGACGCGCAGGTAGATATCATCTCCGGAGCGTAAACCTAGATCCAGATCGGTTTCAAAAGGAATCCGGTCTGACCATTCCGACCAACGTAAGGCGAATGAGCTGTTATCCTGGCGTGCGCGCTTGGTATCGAGACGCTTATCTCCAGATGTTGCCGGATTTTCATTGGTAATCGCGACATTACTGTCTAATTCATTGTCCAGACTGTCATCACCGAAGACCAGACTCAGCTTTTGTTCTAAGGTGGGAAGTTTGATTCTGCCACGGATACGGGGCTTAATCTCATAGCCCTCATATTCATCCCAGCGATTATCCAAAATGACACGCAGTGTGGCGGCAGCCGGCTGATCCGGATCAGTTTCACCGAACCAGTTGTCAATCTTATACGCAGTACGATCTGCCCATTCTCGGATGCCTTTCTGTTTCTGATCGGCCCATGAATGATTTTCCGTTTCTAGCGTTGGCGGGACGATGGCGGTATTCGACTGCTCTGGAAGAATGGTTGGTGTTGCATCAATCAAACGCGGAATTTGATCCAGCAGTCCTGAACGTGCCGGCTCAACACTCTCCGAGTTTTTTTCCTGGTCTGAAGAAGCATCTTTTACTGAATTTGCCCAAGACATGCTACTGCTGATTCCCATGCCAAGAGAGAGCAGGAAGATCTGAGTAATTCGATTTATTTGCATGAGATATTTATTACTCTTGTATTCTTTTATTCAGCTGTAGTTTTCTTAAATATAGCGATAAAAAGCAAGTTAAAGCTACAAAATAACAGCAATTATTCAATGATTTGAGTCTGAATTGCCTGATAAAGCTCCATGACCTGAATGGGTTGCGACATCATTAAAATAATCGTGTGAATTTTTTGCCAGTTTAGCTGTTGATCACGTTGCAGCAAGATAGATGGATAGGCCAGTTCATCCTCTGCGAGAGACAGGCGTTTTTCACCATGAATCACGCGTATTCGCTGATGTTCTTGCAATAAGAGTATCGGTGTAGAGAAATCCGCAAGGGCTTCCTCAAATGAGATAAATTTTTGTTTCTGAATCGAATCTGCCGGAATATAAGGATAATAATCGGGTTGTGTCCAGACTATTTCTGCTTGTTGCAAATAGGCTTTTGACAACAGATGCAATTGCGTGAAACCTGTACTTAATTGAGGCCACGACAGCGATTTAATCGCAGCAGCCTGATACTGATGCTGACTCAACCAATGCTCAATACAATAGTGCGCCTGTAATTGACTTGATGCACCCAAAAGCATCAGATATTTAATAAACTGGCCTTGCAGATTCAGCTGCTCCACCAAATAAACTTGGCGTGCCTGCCAGTGATCTTCTGCGGCATAATACAGCACAATATCCAGATAGGCTGGATGCCCGACATCAGGTTCCAATTCTAAAGTACAAAGCCGCTGGAGATTGGTATCTTCCGGAGTCAAAGGCTGAACCTGCGCAATCACGTCTCCCAGTTGAATCTCGGTGGGAAAATCGATCACTTCTGGGACAATAATTTTTTCCTGCACAATCGCAGTTTCAGTGGGTAATGGATGATCTAGATACTCAGACGTGGCCTGTATCTGAATGTGTGGTTCATCTGAATGATTTAAGCTTAATGGGTTGATTTTTGCTTTTTGTCGGCCACGATGATATCGAGTCGTTGCCGCCGCTTTTAAGCTGGCTTCTGCTTCATTCAGGGATAAGGCCGGTACAGTCAATGGAGGAGCCGCTTGCAGACCGGTTGTCAATTGTTGCTGTGACAGCCAGATAGAACATTGTTGTAACTCATTCCATTCACTGTTTAGTGCAGGATGCTTCGGTGCCGGAATTAGCCAGACCTGCCAGCCACGCTCAGGATGATGTAGAATTGCCCAGCCTATATCTGGCTGGGTATACAGTGCCTTTTCCAGAGCTGGAATTTCAGTGAAATAACCACGAAAACTTAGATGATGGGGGGTACTGGCGGAAAATTGATAGGCAGCAAGTTCAGGCTGGGTCTGGGCTTTAAACGCTAAAATCTGATTTTTAAAAATAGGTTCATCACAAAGATTAAAGATATCACGAATTCTTTTTTTGAAACGGGCCACGTCGTACAGAGGTAGAGCCTGATGCTCCAGTTGCTGGATCAATTCATGTAATTCCTTGACTAAGTGTGCTTTTTTTAAAGCGTTCATTTTATATCTCTAGATATGTTTTAGCGCTTTATCCAAAGTTTGGGCCAGCACCATATTCAGCGCCAACTCGATTAATTTGTATTCAGCAGAATGAGGATCTGTATGGCGTTCTGCCATTTCAATC
>ERZ808028.1314-NODE-1314-length-15409-cov-4.422124_pt1 | contig 15409 bp, 14 predicted proteins | sample MGYA00380184_ERZ808028 | MGnify/ENA primary metagenome ERZ808028 (study PRJEB31490, sample SAMN06133397) | mouse gut metagenome | isolation source: J8_1 | host: mice | place: China: Chengdu | collected 2015-05 ...
GTAGAACTGGAAAAAAAATACCATGCTGTATTGAATAAAGATGAAAAAATAGAAGATGTAGATTGCGTAGTTTATGCGGTGGCGCATGATGAATATAAGGATAGCCGTCTGGTGAATGAACATATTAAATTTGTAACTAGCCATAAAAAAATTGTAATAGATGTTAAGGGGATTAAAAAGGGTGAGTGTGAAAACAACGAGGAATATATATACTGGTGTTTATAATTAGAAAGATAAGTTTATGATAAAAAAGCATTTTAAACTAAGGAAAGGAAAAGGATATGTTTTAAATTTATTAAAACATTGAACCAGAAGAAAATATGCCGCAGGTTGATAAAAAAATTTATAATTTTAGAGATTATGTACTGAAAGAAAGGTGGATTTCTTATTGGCATCAGATAAATGAAGTTATGAATAGTAAGAAGCCGGGAGCGAAAGTACTTTTGATTGGAGCGGGAGATAGAATAGTACCTGATATACTTCGGGGGGTGGATATCATGTTACAATTATGGACTTTGATAAAGAGTTGGAGCCTGATATAATAGGTGATGTCCGCAGTTTTTCAAATTGCATTGAAAAAGAAAGCTATGATATAGTTCTATGCTGTCAAGTATTAGAACATATTCCCAGAAATGAATTTGTAAGTGCACTAGAACAAATAGAAAGTATACTAAATAAAGAAGGAACATTTGTTTTGTCGTTGCCGCAAAGAGTAGCCCAATTCCAGATCAGAGTGGATATACCTAAAATACATTTTAAGATAAATAAAAGTATTGCTAAATTTAAGAATACAAATTTCCAATTTGATGGCGAGCATTACTGGGAAGTAGAAACCAAAGGTTGTAGAAAAAAAGAAATTTTAAAAGAGATTGCAGAACTGTTTACTATAGAACATTCATATATAGTTTTTGAAAATGTTTATCATTGGTTTGTAATTTCAAAAAAGAAAACAGAGAAATCTCTATAATATAAGTAGAGGAATAGAAGTATGAAACCAGCACCGGTTATTTTATTTGTTTATAGAAGATTAGAACATACAAGAAAAGCGGTAGAGGCATTGCAAAGAAATGAATTAGCGGCAGAAACGACTTTGTATATTTTTTCTGACGGATATAAAAATGAAGAAGATAAAGAACAGGTGTTGGAAGTTAGGGAATATATTCATAAAATCAATGGATTTTATGAAGTTGTAATAGATGAGTCAAACTACAATAGAGGATTGGCAGAGTCTGTTATAGAAGGGGTAACAAGTGTAATAGAAAGTTGGGGGAAAGCTATTATTGTTGAAGACGATTTAGTGGTGTCACCGTATTTTTTAAAATATATGAATGAAGCATTAGAAAAATATAATAATTATAAGAATGTATATGGAATAACAGGATATGTAGTGGATATTATAGGAGCAAGTAAATTACCAGATTCTTTCTTTCTGCCAATAACAAGCTCGTGGACTTGGGCAACATGGAAAAGATGTTGGGATATGTTTGATAAGAATGCAACGGGCTATCAGGAACTGGTTAATAGCAGAATAAAGAGATGGAAATTTGATTATTTTGGGAGTCTTTGGAATAGTCAAACATTATTAAAACAGATGAGGGGAGAGATTGATTCGTGGTGGATTAGGTGGGCTTGGACTGTTTATAGAAATAAAGGAGTATATCTGACGCCTAAAAAAATATTGTGTAAAAATGAGGGGTTTGATGGTACGGGAGTGCATTGTGGTAAGGACAGTAAAAGGGAGGTTCGGGAATTTAAAGAGGAGCAAATTGCTTTTTTTCCTGAAACTGAAAGGATAAAGTATAGTATAAATTGTAGGGTTATATTTTGTTTACATTTAAGAAAATGGAGGTACAAATGCCAAAAAATAAGGTATTATGTGATGCATCCCAGACAAATTATATTAAAATTAAAAAATAAAAGAAGGAAAAGTAGTGTTTATAACATTATATAAGGAGTTATGAAAAAATTAGTAAGTGTGATTATTCCAACATACGGTAGAGCTGAATTATTAGATACTGCAATTAACAGTGTATTGGAGCAGAGTTATCAGGATATAGAGATTATTGTTGTAGATGATAATCCGGTAGATTCGCAAGAGCGATTTTTTACTGAAAAGATAATGGAAAAATATGATTCTGTAGACAGAGTGAAATATTGTAAACACCAAATAAATAAAGGAGGATGTGCAGCGAGAAATACGGGAATCAGAAATGCTAAAGGTGAATATATTGCCTTTTTAGATGATGATGATAGATATCTACCACTATATATTGAGAAGATGGTAGAGAGATTGGAAGAAACATCTTCAAATATGGTTTATATGTCAAGAGCATATTGCGATAATGGGAAAAGAATTTATACATCGGTTTTGTCAGAGGAAGGCTATCCTGAAGGGCATATATTTGAAGCCGTTTTAAAAGGAGAGTGTATGATTTCCATATTTTTTATGGCTTCTAAAATGATATTGGAGCGGGACGGTTTGTTTGACGAAAAGCTAAAAGGGTATCAAGATTGTGATATATGGTTTAAGTTAACAAGGAATGAAAATGTGGCGGCAATGAAAGATGCAGAGGCAATATTTGTTAGGGATGATAGACAAAGGATTACAATAAACCCTTACAAACGTGAAAAGGATTTGGAGATTTTTATACAAAAATGGGAGAAAGAGCTGAAAGATGAGGAGAGATTATGGTTTCGGGAGTTTGTATTATTTAATAAGGAACAGATTGCGATAAATAGAATAATTTGGGATATTACAAAAAGTAAAGACGACAGGAGTATTACTTTAAAGGAGTGTTTGGAAATGAATATTTCCAAAACGATGAAGCTAAAATTGATTTTGACAAAAATGCTCGGAACTAAGGGGAGAAAGTTTTATGATTGGCTAAGATTTCTGATAAAAAGAAATAATTTTTTATTTTTAGATGAGTAAAAGAAACTAATTATTTTGGACTAAAAATTTTGGGGGAAGAGGAATGAAAAGAGAAGAATTGGTCAATTCTTATGAAAATTTGGATATTGAGGGAAAATGGGAACTGATAAAAAGAGCAGTGGGGCAAGACGTAACAGAAGTGTGCCCATTAGATACACATGAATTTTCATGTTTTGCAAAAGAACAAAAAACGAAAGCTATTCGGGATAGGAGATACTTAAAATTGTTCTGGCATTATTGGCTTCGAAAAGTGCCTTTGTTGGCACCAGCGATAGGACAAAGATTTTTGCCATTAAAGGATAAAGAGTATTATCAATATAGGACTTGGTATTATGAATATCTTGAACCTGTTATTGATATAAGAAATCATTTTTCTGACCATGAAAAAGTATTTGAGCTTTTAGCGGATGAAAAGTCAAAAGGTATTTATTGTGATATTCTTATGGCAAGAATTACAAAGAGTGATGAATATTATCAGAAAGGGTATGATAAATCTAAAGAATATCAACAGTATTTTGCATTGGATATACTTCCTCTGCCAAACCCAGAGGGGGTTTTTGTGGATTGTGGAGGCTATATAGGGGATACTGTAGAAAAATTTATAAAATATTATTCAAAAAAATATAAAAAAATATATATATATGAACCGGACCCTCAGAATGCTTTTCAGGCAAAAGAAACTTTGAAGGATTTTCACAATATCTCTATAAAAAAATGCGGAATTGGTAGAAAGAACGGCACAGCCTTTTTTAATTCTATGGGGACATCTTCTTCGAGTATTCAGAAAAAGGGAGCGGAGGTAAAGGTGGTTTCTTTAGACGCTGATATAGAGATACCTATTACATTTATAAAAATGGATATAGAAGGGGAAGAGAGCAATGGGATTGCGGGGGCTGAAAAACATATTAGGAATGAAAGACCCGTATGTGCGATTTGCTTATATCATAAAATTGAGGACATCTGGAGACTGCCTTTACAGGTTATAAAAATAAACTCGGATTATAAGCTATACCTAAGACACTATACAGAAAATTATATGGAGACAGTGGCTTATTTTATATGAAAAATTGGATTTTTAATTTCCTTTTAAACAATATCCTATAATGTTAATAAATGTGTAAGGTGCCCAATTTTTGTTGTATATTTTATAAAAGGCATAAAAAGTCGTTGTTTTGAATTGAGATAGCAATAACTCTTTTCATACTGTGTTGTCGATTTTATATATAATGACTTTTAGGGGTTAATATCTAAATTCCAGCCCAGATTGCGTATAATATATTGAGTTATATAAACAATATTGATAGTGAAAAGAAAGGAAAAATAAATTTGACTAAAAGTGACTGGTATTTTAAGAAAATACAATCGAAATTAAAATCACGGTTGGGCATTAAATGTAAGAAAGATAATTTTGGAGGAAGACAGTATTATTTTCCAGACGTTGTTATTGATAAAATGTGTAGAATGTTGGAAAGTGGGATTCCTTTTTCTGTTGGAAGAATGGGAATGGTTGAATTAAATTGGCTTATTGAGGAGGAACAGAAAGATGATTTAGGGAAAGTACTTTTTAGTAGAAAATATGATGATGATTGGAGTTCTGTTGAAAAAAATCGGAGACAGTTTGTTGAAATAACACGTGATGCTTATAAAGATATTGATATATTGGCAAACTGGTATAACTGTTCTTTGGAAGAAGATATTTTAATTAGAAAATATACCAAAAAAAGTTTGATATCTACTGATACTATGATCATAAATTCATTTATGCAAAATAAACCTTGGACGAAATATTTACAAGGAAAGAAAGTCCTTGTGATTTCTCCTTTTGTGGATGAAATTAAGCAACAATATATGGTTAGAGAAAAATTGTTTGACAATCCAAACATTTTGCCTGAATTTGAGTTAAAAATATATAAGGGGATTTGGATTCAAGATTACATCGAGAAATACCGATGTGCGTATCGAGATGTATATAATAAGTATTTAGAGGATATTTTCCAAATTGATTTTGATGTTGCATTAATTTCTTGTTCTGCTCCTTCATTTGCTTTAGCATCGGAGATTAAGAAAAAAGGAAGGACTGGAATACAAATGGGTGGAGCGTTACAAATTCTCTTTGGTATAAAAGGAAAGAGATGGGACGAAATGAATGAAATTAATTGTTTATATAATGAGCATTGGATAAGGCCAGGGAATAATAATAGACCAAGAAATGCAGAGGTGTTGGATGGATGCTGTTATTGGTAAAAGTGTTTTACAGTTTGCAAATAAAAATTATAAAGGGTAAAAAATTATTCATATGTTGAACACAGTTTATCTGGTTGTCCAATAACTCGATCTGTGTGATGGAATGGATAATCTGGATAGCCACGGCTGTCATTAGCGCCAGCAGACTTCTATGTGAGTACTCTTAATTCTTTTGCCGTTCTTTGATGAAATGTCCATGTGAGGATTTCACTAGCAGGCTAGAAAGATGAGTCTAAATGTAATGCAAGTTACACTTGCATGGAAGAGATGTCCCGAGGGGAATTTCTTTTAAAAATGTTTGGGCAGATTTCTGACGCAGATCAGATTTGAAAAAGTACTGCAGTTCCGAGAATAACTGATCAACGTAAGAGATGAGCTGGGTTTTTAAGTGGATTAATTGCTTTATATTTTTTGAGCGGAACCGCCCCAGCTGTTTTAAATCCACCGGGTTAAGCTCATAGAAAGAGATAAGCCTGTAGGAATTCTACACCATAAGTGTTTTGGCAATAAGAAATGTGTTAACCGTATTTATTTGGGTTTTGCGGATGTTGTCTTTACGTATGGCTGAAGTCTTGATAGGGGTAAGTATACATATGTTGTAGTGACAGGCAACGAGGCATCTGACAAGGTTGTCGCTGTAGTGTGCTGTGGGTTCAAGATTGATGATGATGCTGGGATTATTATAAGAAGCAGACAAATTTATCAAGGCGTTGGATATTATTATGAACTTCCAAAAGAAGTATGAATTATTTTAGGAAATTTGCTACGACTGATTTAAAGCGGTTTTATGAAAATGTATGGTTATTTGATGTTAGTGTCGATGCGGATAGCTTATAGGAGGAACTTAGTATTGAACCTGACAAATAGAACAAAGAATACTATTAAAAATTCTTTTGCAGGTATCGTAGCGCAAACAGTTATGGTGGTAAGTAGTTTTGTCTGCAGAATGGTCTTTGTCAGGTGCTTAGAAGAAGAATACCTTGGGGTGAATGGACTGTTTTCAAATGTACTTTCGATGCTTTCTTTGGCAGAATTAGGAATTGGGTCGGCAATTGTATATGAACTATATCATGCATTAGCATATGAAAATGATAGGGAAATAGCATCTTTGATGACATTCTATAAAAAGGCATATACGATTATTGGATGTGCGATTGGTATTTGTGGAATACTAGTGATGCCATTTTTAAAATATATTGTGAAAATGGATTCAGAAATTATAAGCAATATATATTTATTATATTTATTATATCTTCTAAACACATCAGTATCTTACTTTTTTTCTTATAAGAGTGCAATTATTGAGGCAGCACAGTGTAATTATGTGGTGTCGTTTGTGCATACACTGGTTATTGTTACGCAGAATATAGTACAGTGCTTTATCCTATTAATATATAAGGACTTTTTCCTTTATACAATTATACAGGTGATGTTTACTGTTATATATAATATTATAATTTCTATTGTTGCAAAAAGGATGTTTCCGATTCTCAAAATTAAGGGAGAGCCACTTGAAAAGAAGCAGCAGGTGCGAATGTTTACAAATATCAGAGCCTTATTTATTACGTCTGTATTTGGTAAACTTGTCGGTGGTGTAGATAATATAATTATAACTGCTTTAGGTGGATTAAATTTAACAGGTCTGAATTCGAATTATGCATTGCTCTCTCAGACCTTAACTGGGTTTACGAATAAAATTCAAGAGGGGATTAGGGCTAGTGTTGGCAATGTAGCTGCAGTGGAAGATGATAAACGTAAATTGGAATTGTTTGATATGATGCTTTTTGCTTTTTTTTGGTTGTATTTTTGGTGTACATGTTGCTATATTTTGCTGGTTCAGGACGTTATCACAATTTGTTTTGGCTCCAGATATGTTATGTCGTTTTCCATAGCATTAATAACGGGAATTAATATATATGCATTAGAAATGAGTAGTGTAGTGGGTATTTTTAAAAATGGGATGGGGTTATTCCGCTATGGAAAATATGTTACTATATTTGAAGGCGGAATTAATGTCCTGCTTTCTGTTGGTTTAGGGAAGTATTGGGGAGTTGAGGGAATATTGCTCGCTACTTTTATAGCTAGAATCCTAACAGAAAAGTGGTATAAGCCATATGTGACGTTCAAATATGGATTCCATGTAAGCAGTTGGCATTATTTTAAAAGAGATTTACGTTATTGGGGGGAAGGCATTGTAATCTTTTGGATTACTTATTTCCTCTGCGAACTAGTGGCGGTTTCGGTTTGGGCAGATTTGATATACAGAGCAGCAATCTGTTTAATAGTTCCCAATAGTTTGATTGCGTTGTTACATAAAAATGAGCAGGAATATAATGAATTGAAAAAAAAGATCTTGGCTAATCTAAAAAAAAATAAAAAAATTTGAATCATATTGTGATTAATAGAATAAATAAATGAGAAAAGATGTTATAGTTTTAAAATTCTGCATACAGATGGTTTTGGATAGCGGGGTTACAGTCTGTCAGTGTGTAGGGATTAAGAGAAAAAATAGATTATATTAGGAGAACGTGACAGATTTGTTGATAAGGAGATATATAAATGCGCTTCCTAGAAAAGCTACGGTATATAATATGAATCCAAGAAATTTGAGGGAAAAAATGAATAGGTGCATAAAGACTTATATAGAAATTATTTTTTTCTATCTTGCAGTGGATACAGTATTTTTAATATCGGTGGACTGTTTAGGTCAAGTATCGACCAGGTTAATCAATAAATTAGTACTGTAAATAGGGCAAGCCTAGTGGTGATGAAGTTTGAAAAAAAGTACTATGTCAGGCGAGAAAGGAAAAGAAGGAATTTGATTTATGACAAAGTGGATTAAGATTAAATGTCTTGAAACTAAAAACAGACAATATTTAAAAAAAAATAAATGGGTATCTGCTGAGAAAGAGACGGAAGATATTGCTTTACTGAGACTGGACGCTATAGGCGATTTTGTAATCTGGCTGGATTCGGCGCAAGAATACAGGAAATTATTTCCCAAAGCAAGGATTGTCTTAATTTGTAATAAATGTAATGAAATAATTGCGGAAAAGCTGAATATGTTTGATGAGGTGATTTCTGTATCAATGAATCGCTTTTCGGTGGAAGATGCCTATAAAAAAGAAATTGAAAAAGGTTTTAAATCTTTATATTTTAAAACGTTAATTCAGTCAGCGTATTCCCGAACTATAGAAATGGATATTCTGGCAGCGATGATTCCGGCGGATGAAAAAATAGCGATGGAGGCGGATGAGTCTAAAAATAATTTGAGTCGTTTCATTGTCAGAAAATCTACAAAGAAAATGGCGGATGCTGTTTATTCCCGACTGATTGTTTCTGATAATAAGCAGAGGATGGAGTTGAACAGAAATGCCGATTTTGTAAGGAGATTAGGAAGAGCCGATTTTAAAGCGGGGATTTTCCACCTTCCTGTAATGGAAGATCAGGTTGAGTTGCCTAAGGGAGAATATTTTTTGGTATTTCCGGGAGCAAGTTCGCAAAAGAAGCGGTGGGCAATAGATAATTTCGCATATATAATTCGTGATGTTTTAGAAAAGACGGAATATTACGGATTGGTATGCGGGGACAATAACGAGAAAGATATCGCAAGAGAAGTCATAAAAAAGTCTGGTGCCGATAAAGCTGAACGATTAATAAACAAGGCAGGAAAAACAACGTTATTGGAACTGATAGAATATATTAGAAATGCTGCTTTTGTTATTGCGAATGATACTGGTGGAGTTCATTTTGCAGTAGCAACTGAGACACCATGTGTCTGTATAGCAGGCGAACAGAATAAAGGAAGGTTTTTGCCATATTTACCAGAAAAAAAGGAAAACAACAAGTGTTTTCCGATTATTTGTAGTGCCGGGATGAAATGTGCAGGATGTACCTATACGAAGCGTGACTGGAGATGTCTTTGGAATATTGTAAAAAAGAAACATTTTCTGTGTGTAGAAAAAGTAGAGATAGCTGTTGTAGAAAGAGCAATTCAGAGTATTTTGAATAAAGATTAACTTTATAATATAAAAGGGATGATAAAACTATGGATAAAGAGCGGATAAATGAGAAAAAAGTATTAATTGTGGGAGATATTATGCTTGACATATATTCTTTTGGCGAAGTAAAACGCATTTCTCCGGAAGCACCAGTGCCTGTTTTTAGCAGTGCTAGTACGAGATATGTTCTGGGGGGCGCTGCAAATGTTGCAGCCAATCTGGTGGCGGCGGGAGTGTCAGCAGATATGATGTCGATAGTGGGTAAGGACGTTAATGGAGATGTTTTACTTGAGCTACTTGACAGATATAAAATTAGTAGAAAATATGTTATTAGAACTGAAAAAAGGACAACAACATCGAAGCTGCGTTATATCGGACAGAATAATCAACAAATTTTGAGAGTTGACGAAGAAGTAACAGAATCTGTGTTAAAGGAAGAGATAACGGAAAATTGGGAGAAGCTGGAAGAGCATTTGAAAGAATATTCGATGATTATTCTTTCAGACTATAATAAAGGATTTTTGAGTGAAAGTATTACAAAGAATTTGATTGATATGGCGGAAAAGGAAGGAATACCGGTTTTAGTTGATGTGAAAGATGTTAATTATATGAAATATGCTAAAGCCACATTGTTAAAGCCCAATAAAAAGGAGTTGGCGCTGTTGACCGGATTAAAGGTGGATAGTTACGAGGAAACGGTTGAAGCCGCGAAGACCCTCTGTAATAATGTGCTATGTAAATATGTTTTATGCACGATAGGGGAAGGGGGAATGCTTCTTGTAAATGGAGAAGACGTGATAAAATATGTGCAAAGTACAGCTAAGGAAGTGTTTGACGTAACCGGTGCGGGAGATACATCGCTGGCATATTTTGCGGCGGCATTTCTGCAGGGAAAAAGTATGGCGGAAGCTGTTGAAGTGGCAAATTATGCGGCAGGTGTTCAGGTATCTAAAGTCGGGACAAGTATTGTTTATCCGTATGAGATAGAAGCAGCTATGGAATTATCGGATTATCATAGAAAGAATAAGCAGTTAGATTTTTATAGAGAAAGCGGATTAGATGAAATTAAAAAAGTAAAGGGGAGACAAAAGAAAATTGTCTTTACAAATGGGTGTTTTGATATTTTGCATGCGGGACATGTTGATTATCTGGGAAAAGCAAAAGCGTTGGGAGATTGTCTGGTAGTAGGAGTAAACAGTGACGCATCTGTAAAAAGACTGAAGGGAAGCGAAAGACCCATAAATAATCTTGCGGACCGGATGACTATATTATCATCTTTAGAAGCTGTTGATTATGTGGTGCCGTTTGAAGAAGATACTCCTCTGGACATTATAAAAGCAATCGGTCCAGACGTTTTAGTAAAAGGAGGAGATTATCAAATAGGAGATATCGTCGGTGCTGATTTTGTAACAGAACATGGTGGAAAAGTTATGACTATTCCTTGTGTAGAAGGGAAATCGACCACAGGGATTATCAATAAAGTAAAAAAGGATATAGAGCAGTGAGAAAAACTATGGAATTGATTGCGCAGAGGATAAGGGAAAGTATTTTATTGAAACAAAAAATACTGGACTCAGAAAGCTTACTTGAAGAGATAGAGAGATGTGCGAATATTGTCGGTGATGCTTATGAGAGAGGGAATAAAGTGTTGTTATGCGGAAACGGAGGTTCGGCATCGGATGCGCTTCATATTGCGGGAGAGCTAAATGGTAGGTTTCAAATGGAGAGAAAGGCGCTTCCAGCAATGGCATTAAATGCAGATGTTTCTACTTTAACAGCGATTTGTAATGATTATGGTGTTGAACGGATGTTTTCAAGGCAGGTTGAGAGCTTTATGAAAGCCGGAGATATTTTAATTGGAATCAGTACAAGCGGAAATTCGACTAATATAATTCATGCGTTTAAAGAGGTGAAGACAGTAGGTGGTATTACGATCGGTTTACTGGGAAGAGATGGGGGAATTTTGAAAGATTTATCGGATTATACAGTGATTATTCCAGGAGATGTGACTGCAAGAATACAGGAAGCGCATATTATGGTAGGGCACATTATTTGTGAAATAGTCGAGAACAGGATGGCAGGAACAGAGTAGAGGGACAGTTGAAGAAGATGAGAATGGGAGGAATTTAGGCTATGAGTATCGTTGTCACAGGGGGAGCAGGTTTTATTGGAAGTTGTATTGTGAGACAGTTAAATGATTTAGGCATGGATGACATTATTGTTGTTGATCATATTGCGTCTACAGAAAAATGGAAAAATCTTTGTAATAAAGTTTACCGTGAATATGTAAATAAAGAAATTTTTTTGGAAAGTCTTAATAGTAAGAAATATGGAGATATCACAGCTATTATTCATATGGGTGCCTGTTCTTCTACAACAGAATTGAACTTTGACTATCTTTGGCAAAATAATGTGGAGTATAGTAAAAGTTTATGGAAATATTGTGTAGAATATCAGATTCCTTTCCTTTATGCTAGCAGTGCGGCAACCTATGGGGATGGTAATCAGGGGTTTAATGACAAAATGGATATCAGATGTCTCCGGCCAATGAATGGTTATGGTTATTCCAAGCAGGTGTTTGATTTGTGGGTTAATAAACAGATAGATACACCTTCGCATTATGCCGGCTTTAAGTTTTTCAATGTATACGGTCCGAATGAATACTGCAAAGGGTCTATGGCAAGTATGATTTATCATGGCTATAAACAAATCAAAGAGAGAGGGAGTATCAGGTTGTTTAAGTCCTGTAATCCAAAATATGAAGATGGCGGACAACTGAGAGATTTTGTGTATGTCAAGGATATATGTCAGGCAGTTATATATTTTCTTAATGAATGCAGACAGAATGGTATTTATAATTTGGGAACCGGATGCGCTCAAAGCTTTCGGGAGTTGGCGGAAGCGACTTTTTATGCATTAGGAATTGAACCACAAATAGAATATATTGATATGCCGGAAAGTTTGAGGGAAAAATATCAGTATTATACCAAAGCGGAAATGAAAAAGATTAGGGATACAGGATATAAAGGATATTTCCGTAATTTGGAGGAAGGGGCAAAGGATTACGTTCAAAATCATTTAAATAGAAATTTTGAGATATATTAATTTGGAAAAAGGTATTTGATGTGAAAAAAAAGAGAGCTGTTTTTTTAGACCGAGATGGAACAATCAATGAAGACAAAGGATATCTATACAGAATAGAGGATTTTGTGTATTTGGATGGAGTGTTAGATGCGCTGAAATTATTTCATAAAATGGGGTTTCTGATAGTTATTATTACAAATCAGTCCGGAATTGCCAGAGGCTATTATACAGAGAAAGACATGGAAAAACTCCATAAATGGATGGTGGAAGATCTGGCTGAAAAGGGAGCACCGGTTGCTGGGTTATATTATTGCCCGCACTATCCTGAAAGTAAAATAGAAAAATATAAAAAGACTTGTCAGTGCAGGAAACCGGGAACAGCACTTTTTAAACGGGCAGCAGAAGAACTACAGATTGAAATGGAGAAGAGTTATGCCATAGGAGATAAAATTAGGGATCTGAAAATTTGTCAGGAATATAATATACAAGGGATTTTGTTGGGAGATGATTCGAGAGAGGTGATGGAAATTTCTCCGATAAAAGATATATGGATATGCGAAAATTGGAGAGAAGTTGTGGAAAAAATGCAGAAAGTGAATAATTGTTGCCGATAAAATATGCGACAATTTAAATATTTGAGGAAATATGAACTTTATGGAAAATGGTATAACTATATATTTGAAAGTTATAAAATTGAAAATCAGAGGAATAGAAAGCTGGAGAGAATTTTTCTTTTATGGTTTTATCTTATGCTTTATAGTGGCAAAAGCCTGGGGATTAACCGCGGGTGATGATGGTTATATGATATTAGCCATGGTAGGAATTGTGTTTTGGGTGGCGACATTATATTGTATGAAGTTTTCACAGAAAGAATTTATAGGTATTTTGGTTCTTATGCTTATTGGTGGGCTTTCTCTTTTGTTTTCCGGGAAGTTGGGAGTGATTTTACCCTTTTTGCTGATCTCAGTCAGTAAAGGCATGGAGATTGAAAAAGTATTAAGAAATAGCACAAGAATATGGATTGGGGTGTTTGTATTTAAAATTTTTCTGGTTTTGACCGGAAGTGTTCAAAATACAGTGATAAATCAGAGGAGAATCTTTTCAGAAGGTGCTGAACGTAACAGTATGGGATATGGACATCCTAATCTATTCCATGTTACATTTTTTATTGGAGTAGCATTATTTTGTTATACACATAAAGAACTACATAAAAAGGATTATTTTTCTTTGTTTTTGCTTAATTTAGTAGTATTTAGATTATCTTACAGTACAACCGGATTAGTTCTTACAGCACTGGCGATTGTGGGTTTTGCGTTAGTGGAATATATTGAAAAACACTGTGTCAATTATCTTAGTTTGGCTGTTCTGGGAGGAGTTTCATGTGCGATACCGATGGTGGCGTCTTTTTTGCTGGCTTTTATTTTTAGAAGTGACAGCAGATGGTGGATCAGATTAAACAGTTTTTTTACTGGGAGACTAAACTGGAATTATTTATATGTGCATCTGTATTCGGTGCCGTTTCTAGGGCAGAGGTTTGATGAAAGGATACCCAATTTATTGGATAATGCTTATCTTTTTATTCTGTATAGATACGGTATTTTGGTATTCGGTTTATTTATATTGGGTTATGTGTTGGTCCTAGCGGAGAGTGTTAAGAAGAAACAAATCAGGAAAATATTCTTCTGCCTGTTGTTTTTGATATACGGTTTCGCGGAACAGTTTACTCAGAATTGCTTTATGAATTTTTCTATGTTTTTCTTGTGTGAGTTAATGTGGAAGGAGACGAAAGATAATGGAACAGATTAAAAAAATGGAAAGAACAATAGATGTTGACGCACTTTTCAAATGGGGGTTAAGAAAATGGAAAAAAATCATTCTGATTTTTGGGGGTGTTGCAATAATTGGCTGTGGCTTGGGAATGGTTATGGGAGAAAACACAGAAAGTGAAGAAAACATAGAGAATATCGTTTTCACGGAAGAAGAGAAAGATGCGATAGACGAATATTTTGAGTATGATATATATATAGAAGAAGTGTCAGGAACAATTGATTTGCTGGAAAAAGATATACAGGAGGAGTTAGGAGCAGTAGCCAAGAAGAAAGCTGTTGACGAGAGTATGCAGGAACTTTCCGAAAAGATGAGATTGTTGGAAACATATAAATCGTATTGCAGCAGTATTGCGGGGGCGCAGTCGGGATTGCAAAATAGTTTTAATGAAGCGCAGAATACTTATATTAAACAGATCGAGAGGGAGAAAGCAGAGGAGATAAATGAAAAAGAAAATGAGGATTTGATTCAAAATATAAAAAACGGAATTAAAGCCGGGACTCTGCTGGGAATGGTTGCCGCAGCTATATGGGTATTTATCCAATGTCTTATGTTTGGATTAAACGCAAAGGTCAAAAGCAAAGAAGATATTTTGGCAATATGTGGAGATATACTTGTTGTAGAAGGAAAACGTGACTTAATTAAGAACGGAAACGTGAAAATTGGGGAGAATCTGGGCAGCAGAGAGTTTATGAGAGACAAAGAGTTTGGGGTTATCAATCTGGCGGGGAAAACGGTATTTGATGTGGATAGTTGGAATGATAAATTGATGCGAAGCCCGGAAATGAGGAAAAAGGAATCTGATATAATCCTGATAGCGGAGATCGGCGTGAGCCCGTATGAGGATATTATAAAGACTAAAGAGGAGTATGGGGAGAGATTGATTGGCTGTTTGTGTATAAGATAAAACGAGAGAAAATATCTGGAGAGGAGAATGTTGATGATAAGAGGGATTATTTCGTTAAGGGGGGGCACAAGATTTTATTTTTTCCAAAATGTATATGAGTGGGAGGATGCCATTCAAAAAGTTTTGGGGATACCAATTAAAAGGATGAATCCGTTAAAAAAGATATATTTACAGCATAGAAAGTCGGACAATATTTATTTGAGAAATGATTTGAGCAAAGATGTATATTTGGCTTACATTGTGAATGTAGATTCTGCAAAATTATATGTAGATTATAACTGTGTCCCAATTTTTGCGGATGTTTTTACTTATACGGCAGATAAACTTGCTGAGATAACAAAAGACTGTCAGATGTTTTTTGTGACATCTTGGAATATGTATCAATATTTAAAGAATAATTGCGGATGTAAAAAT
>ERZ808028.1316-NODE-1316-length-15402-cov-4.075041_pt1 | contig 15402 bp, 11 predicted proteins | sample MGYA00380184_ERZ808028 | MGnify/ENA primary metagenome ERZ808028 (study PRJEB31490, sample SAMN06133397) | mouse gut metagenome | isolation source: J8_1 | host: mice | place: China: Chengdu | collected 2015-05 ...
GCCACTCTTACATAAACCTATTAATTGTAAAATCGAATTTTTGGTTTGTAACGGGTCATTATTTACAAGCAGTTGCTGTAAATATAAACCATAAACCTGCTGACTTGTAAAACCCAGCTCTTCACTATAAGCGGTTAAACTTCTGATTTCATCAGCTGTAGCATCGGAAAAATCAATTGAAGCTGCCTTTTGCTGAATTTTTGACTGGATTAACTTTTCAAGTACAATTTCGTCAGCATTAACAATGCCCATTTCTTTAAGTAGCTGGGCACACAGATTTTTTGTTTGGTCATTAAATCCTTTCGTAACACTGACTCCGTCTATAATGGAAGATGCCAATTCATTAAAACTGGTTTTCACATCACTGGCTTTAGAACTGGAATTCGTTAAAACTTTTGCAAAATTCTCATAGGAAGATAAATCAATTGATACACCTTCAACTGTATTTAATTTAGAAATGGCATCCCGAATAGAGTAGAGCATGTCTGTGGATTTTAAGGAAAATGATTCCTTTCCGTCACTGTCTGTTGTAAAAATATCCTGGTATGCTGATTTGAGAGAATCAAATGCGGGCTTTAACTGGGCGCTGAGTTGGTCTATTGTGTCGGTGATGGTGAGGGATGAAATGGGGTTTTTATTGGTATTTCCCACTGATGCAAGTTGTTCTTTGATATTTTTTATTACAGCAGTAGCACTATCTAATCCTAAGCATTTAGTCCAATCAATAGAATCAGAACTCATTATAGAGTTTATTTCTTCTTCTGAAAATCCTTCTACGACAGCATTTGAAATTTCTTCCGATAATCCAGTGTCAAGTAATTTATTCTTGATTGATGTTTTGTATTCATTAATAGTACTTTCAACACTTCCGTCATCAAAATATAATTCTACTGATGTATATACAGTATTGAGTCGTTCATCAAGGTCCTCATATCCTTCGCTAACTTTCCCGTTATAATATAATCCATCGTCTTCGTTAGTAAGTTCTTTATATATTGAATTTATATGTTTCTCTGCTTCTTCAATATTTTTTTGGTAATTTCCCTGCTGTTTAATTAAATTTTGATATACGGGATTATTTTTATAACTATCGTCTGTGGCAGCTTCTTCTATGTCTAAAATTTGTTCAGTTACCTTAGATAATTCTTCTTGATAATGATTAGCACTATTAAGCCATCCTTCTAATTTAGTAATCCTATCTTCCGGATGATATTCCTCATCCCATTTATTATCATCTGTTTTGTAAGTAAGAGAGAATGCTGCATTTTTTGCGGCTTCTTTAGCATCAATTTCTGCTAGTTTTTCTTTAAGTGCTATTTCACGCTGTAATTCGTCATTTTGTCCCCTTAGATTATTAAGGTCCTCTTCTTCAAGCAAAGAAATAGTACCACTATTAGCTTTTTCAAGCAGTTCTTCGATTCTATCTTTTGTAGTTTTAAGTTCATTATTTAAATCATTTATTTCGGAGGCTAGTTTATCTAATTCTTCTTTCGATGATTTAGTCTTTTCAACTGCTTCGTCAAATGAGACGGTAAATGCATCAAATGCTTTTACTGCTCCCCAAATTATACCAACAACAGCTAGTATCCATGTTATAGGATTTGCCGCCATCAAAGCAAGTTGTGCTTTTACCTGTGACCATGTAGCTTTAGTAAATAATCCAAAAGATAAAGTTGCTTTTTGATTAGCACCAGTAAGCCCTAGCGTAGAAATAATTGCTTCCGCATTAGCTCCTGTGACACCTTTAGTTGCCAACATATTTAAAAGTTCTTCCTTAGTGCATGCTTTAGTGGTATATATTTCTAAAGTTTTCTGATTCATAAGACCAAGTTCCATCAATATCGCTTTTTGTTTTTCAGCCGATAGACTTGATTGTGCTAAAGCTGACTGAACTAATTCTGCCTGAATTTTATCTTCACTTGCAATTAATCCCGCTTGAACAAGAACTTGATGCATTTGTTCTTGCGTTAGGTTTCGTGTTGAAAGAGCAAGCTGTGCTTGCTGTAAATTAAGTCCATTAATAGCGGAAGATAAATTATTTACTACATTTGGATTTAATAGACCAGTAGCACCGTTTGCCCAAAGTTCTATACTTTTTATATTATTTGCAACACCTTGTATCTTTATTAAATCTGTTATCCATGTTTTGAATATCATACTATGATTGTTTGTGATATGTGGAGTATCACGTTATTTGGCTTGTGGAGAGCTATTATAGCATTGTGGAGATGCTAAAACTGATTGTGGAGATCAGCAAAATATGTTACAATTGAAAACAAGGAGGTGCAATAATATGCTGTATAGTTTATTTGCTCCAATGTGGAGAACAAATGATACATTAAGAAAACTTTTAAAAGAAGTGCTTGGTTATAATGATGCTGAAATAACGCAAATGGAATCTGAACATTTTTGTAGAAATGTTGCAAATAATTTAACAATTGAGCAAGCAAAAGATATAACTAAGATTTTTAGTGATAATGATTTTCAAATATATTTGAATGATGGAAGAGGTAGTGAAGGTGCTATCGCATGGAATCAATTAGGAATTGATTGGGTAGATGAACCTCCTAAAGACCATTATTGTGACGAACCTCTTGTATCAAGAGAACATTTAGCGGATTTGAGCATTCCTAAAAAAATTGATCCGCCAATAAAAGAATCACTTTTCAATACAAAACCAGTAATAGAGTGCCCCTATTGTCATAGTAAAGATACCAAGAAAATATCAAATCTTTCAAAAGCGAGTAGTATAGTGTTTTTTGGTATTTTTGCATTGGGAAAAACAAGCAAGCAGTGGCACTGTAACCGATGTAATAGTGATTTTTAGTTTTAAAATGTAACAGTGACTTTAATCACATATCTCATTATATATTTCTCTCTCTTTCATATATTTTTGATACATATAAATTGTACTTAAAACAGCCTTGCAAAATGGGCTGTTTTTCTTTTCTCCGTTCCTTTCCACATTACGGCTAGGAGAACTCCTTGCATTATCCCGTCCCTTTCTGCACATGAAGCGCAGATGCTGTAAGACACGGAAGAGCAGCATCACTCGTTTGGTTTATACCTGGTCAGGGGCAGGTTTTCCTTCCTGGTTTGGAGTACCTCTTACAAGCCTCTCGGCTCAGAACCGTTTATACTCTCTGAACACTTCCGTATCTGGATAATCAGACTTAGGGGTTCCGCTGCTGATTGGTGGTTTAGCCCTGTTTTGCAGGGCGCACCGCTTAGCGTTTCCGCATACGGTCTGCTGCATGTTTTCTTGCCGTTACCGGCATCCTTTCGGAGTGCATGTCACGCCCGCCGTTTCCAGCCACGTTGTAGCCATACAGCACTATCTATTCACTATAATTAAGCTTCCCAGCACTGGAGGACAGCAGCCTCCAATTACGGTTCGTTTTATAGAACACCGCAGGTTGACGAATCCTGCACATTCCTGCCTTTGCAATCCGTATTCTGTGGATTCTTAGGCATGAAGGGCATATTCAAAACAATTGACAGTGTTTGAAATCCGTACACTCATACGGCATTTACCGGTGTTCTTTAATCCGGAGAAAAGTCCGGCGCCTATTCCGATTGTTCCAAAGGAACCGAGTTTTTCGGTTACACTGTTGATAACGGACAGAAGCCCGTTCAAGCCGTTTACCAAAATAACGATAGCATCGGAGTCTGCAATGTTTCCGATGGTGTCGGTCCATGTGTTGGACAGGCGGTTTAAGGAGCCTTCCCATGAGTCTGCCGTTTGCGCAGCTTTCTGTGACATGGTGCCTGTTCCGTCTGCATATTCCGCTAGCATTTTCTCATACTTGCTGTAGTTTTCCAGTACCGCCTCCAGCGCGTCCGCATTTATTTCGCTTCCGGCAGCGTCTAAAAGATTTGCTTTGCGTGTATCGCCTGTATTAAGTTTGGAATATGCCTCCGATAAATCTTTTAGGACTTCCATCGGGTCGCGCAGTGAAGTGACGCCGTTCCTGGTTTCCTTTAATGAAACGTTCAGTGCGCTGCATGCCTCTTCATACCGTGTGAGGCTTTCCGCGTCAATTCCTTTTCCTGCATCTGCCACCTGACGTATGAGGAGAAGGATGCCTTCAAATGCATCTGCTGCCTCGGCGCCGCTTTGGTGCGCCCCTGAAATTATCGTGCCGAGCACTGCGGCAGTTTCGTCCGCGCCGATGCCAAGCTTTGATGCCTGCTCGCCTGCGGTGGACATTGCTTCAGCAAGCTCCGTCATGCTGACTGCATTGCGCCCGGATATGCTGAAACTCCCGTCGAGGATTTCGGTCAGCTTTAAAACGGATCCGCCCAGCCCGTATGCCTGGTCTGCGGCAGTAATGAATCGGTCCGCAAGTTCCCCGGTTATGTTTCCTGCACCCTGTGCTGCAAGAGAGAGTTCCGCAATCTGTGCCGCATTTTGGTATCCCGCGCGGGATGCGTTCTGAACTTCCGTCAGGTAGTCAGATGCGCTTTTTCCGTATTTGGATGCAATGTCAAAGGCATTGTTTCCGATTTCTTCCAAATCAGATTTGGACAGGCGGGCATTTTCGTTTGCTATCTGTGTTAAAAGTGTGTCAACCTCCATCAGTTCCGAGAGCGCTTCTTTCGTCTTGGAAACAAGAACGTTTATGCCTGCGCTTACGGATATGTATTCGCGGAGGCTTTCGGAAGCTTCAGACAGAATTGACTGTCCGGTATTGTTATCAGCCATGTTTATCACCGTCCTTTCTGCTGCCGCGTGTCACTGCCGGGACTGTCCGACATGGTTTCGACAGCGGAGTGTACTAGAATTTTTCGGATATCCTCGGGTGTTAGTTCCGCCATGTATGTGAGTATTTCAAGGATGCGCTTTCCGTCCGAAAGCAGCGCCGTCAGCTCCTCCAAAGCGGGCAGGAGGGCGGCGGCAAGCCCCATAAGCGCCTGAATGGCAGCTTTCCTGTTTTTCCTGTATTCCATGTATTCGTTTAATTTTCTTATCATAGTGATTCTCCTTCTGCGCATATGCGCTAAAAATAATGTTGGAATTAGAAACGGCATCCCGCAGGTCATTTTGGCGGGATGCCGTTCCTGTGTTAAAATGTGCTGTGTTTTACTCCTCAATAAGGATTAAATCAAGGATGTTGTCATCCTGGTCTGCCATCAGGTCACATGTGATGGTCAGGCTGCCCGGGTCACCGTTATTGGAGAAGCTCAGCGACATGTTGGACTGCGGTGCGCACTTTGCCGCAACAAGGCGGTACGGAAGCACCTCATCGTCCTCCGTTTTCATCACGGTATCGCCGTATACGATGAAGTTTTTAGGGAAGCTTGTGGATTTGATGCTGATTTTCTGCACGCCCTCCGTAACCTCTTTCATGTAGTAGACGATAACACTGCTGCCTTCCGCAGGTGCGTCCGTGAGGGTAATGACCTTGTCTGCAACGCTGCACGCAAGCTCTGTGCCGCAGTCGTCGCTGGCTGCATAGACAACGGTTGTGCCTGCAACGGGTGTGTCTGCGAGCGTGACTGTGCCGTCTGCGCCGACAACGGATTCGACTCTTGTCACAAATTTGGCTGACTTTCCAAGTTCGCCGCCCGTGATTAACTGCCAGAGCTTGACGGTCTGAATCTGCGTCTCAATCGTGATTGTGCCGCCCCTCTCACCTGCAAACTGGACGCGCTTTGGGTGTCCCTTGCCGCCGCAGGCAAAAACGGACTCGCCCGTCAGTTCCGTTGTGGTAACGTTGGCGAAGTCAAGGTTTAAAAATGGTTTCTTTGTTGCGTAGTCCACGAAAATCAGGTCGCAGACTTCCCTGTTAGACATGTTTTGATTGCTCATAATTGTTTTCCTCCTTCTTATGAGATGAATAAAATATTAAAATGTAACCGGATAACAGATATTTGTTTCTGTTATTCACAATAAGGAAAACGGGATGGAATTGCTGGAAGCCTTGGAATATAAGGCGTTTCGGGGGATTTAAAAAAGTCTAGCCGTATGTTGCGAGTTCTGTTCCCACCAAGCCCTTTTTGTTTCGAGTCGCCTCTTTTGCCCGCATTCAGCACAATAATGTGTATTTTTTCCGGTCTGCCTGATTAAACGGCTGCATTGCGAACAGCGGATAAATTTTCCGTTACCTGTATGTTTCAAATATTCGTATCCAAGCTCCCTGAAATCGCTGATTTGAAGAACGGCTGCACCATGCATATCAACAAAATTCACTTTTAAATTCAGATTGTCGTTCTGACCGGAAAATGAAATCAGACCGTTTTTCTCAATCTCATTTAAGTACAAAAATTTATCATTTCGGTATTTCACCGTTACTCTTGAAATCCGATACAACTCGGGAATGGAAGCATTTACCCACCCGTTGTTGTGTTCGGAAACGGTATCGTACAGCTTGGCATAGCACAGCATGGTGAACAGCAGTGTTTGGTATTTTTGGTGTTGCAATTTTGCAATATGGTCCAATTCGTTTTGCGTAATACCGATACTGTCAATTTTCCGCAAAGGATACTTTGCCGCTTTACCGGAAATGTCCTCAATCAGTTTTTCCCATAAAGCAGGGTTATAGTTTTTGCTATGTTGCTGCATAAACGCGTGCAGTTTTTCCGTTGTAGGCTGTTTTCCCAAATGTTCTTTTTGTCTGTAATATTTTCCGAGCAGAAAGAGCGTGGCAGCCGGTTTGCTGCCAAGTTCCCCTTTTTCTATGACATTTGCTGCCTGTTTTGCTTCATTTAAAATCACGGTCATTTCATTTCCTCCGTTTCTATCGTATTGTTTGGTTTGAGCTGCACAGTTTTCATGCTGAAATGCTGTCCGTTAAACTCGATTTCTCCATTCTCGTCAAGCGCCGGATAGGTAATTTTGTAATTTTTTCTTTTTAAGAGGTTCTGAATAAAAACGTTTCCGCAAATATCCCATGCAAACTGTTTGCTGTGCTGTGATTTGGAATAACACAAGTCCAGTACAATATTGCAAAGTGCCAGTTCATTTGGACACTGCTCCAGGCATTGGCGTTTGAACTGCTCCTTTAAAAGATATTTCTGCATTTGGCGTTCCTCTGAACTGATACGTTCCGATTTGGCATACTGCATATAGGCGGAAGTTTCGCGCTGGTAACGGTCATAGACCTTCTTTATTTTTGCGTACATTTGTTTGGAATAATCCACATTGCTTTTTAATATGGAATAATCAAACGGTTCCTGCTGAAATGCCTTTAAATTGTCGAAGGCTTTTTCTATTTTCCAACAAATTTTATTGACCGTGCAGGGAGCAGTGCCAAGCGGCATTTTTTTGCGGAAGCAGTCAAGGAATGCGCTCTCTTCCAGCGTTTTTTCCTTTTTGTCCTGTAGTTCGCCAAGGGTTATGCGAAAACGCATTAAGCACTTTTCATTACTTTTTTTGCAATATTCCATCATTTTTGTTTTTTCAGCCGGATAGATGTACTGCATAAAATAGGGCTTTTTGTCAGCCAAAAGTTGTCTGTTTTGCCAAGAGCGTTTGTCATAGGCGCTTTTGACTGCGTTTTGGCTGTACCATTTGGCAGGCATTGGTTTTGCTTCGATGCCTTTGGCTTTGTCAATGGCATTTTGTTGATAAAGCTGACCGCATTTAATACGGTAATCCAAGATCCGGTATTCGCGGCTGTCCTTTGGGTATCTTGCCTGAACCTCAAACATGGACGTAATTTTATTTGTGACGGCACCGATAGCGTTGCCAAAGCTGTCGATATTGGACTGCACGATGTCGTCTTCTGTCGGTATGCATTTTGGCGCCTTGCGCTGTACACAGACGATTGCAGGGAGTGTTTTTGTGTTGTTCACAAGTAAAGGAAGGGCAGTGTTAATAACACAGTCGCCGTCCTTGTCAAATCCGTTCATTGCATCTGCGCACGTATCCCAGCTGTTGAAAATCGTGGGTGTGGTCATGTACTGATAAAATGCGTCCATTTCGGCGTTATGTACGACATTCAGCAGCCGGATATTATTGTGGGAGGTCATCGGCGCGCGAAAGCTCACGATTTTGTCAACGGCTTGTTCCGCCCAGTATTTAGAGTAAACTTGTCCTGCCTTCAGCAGTCCGGTCACGTTCAGACCAAACATGGATTGGCAGAGGGAGTAGGGGTCGCCGGAAACAAAGGAGTAGTTTGCGGGTACTTTTAAAACACCGACTTTTGCATCGTTGATGCGTTTTTGAATCATCGTGTACAGTTGATTTTTCACATAGGGATCGTTCTTCATTTCCGGCTCAATCATAAGAGCAGTCGAAAAAGAGTTGTCTAAATAACGGACATTATCATCGTTTAGGCGGGTTCCCTTTGTATAAAGGATTGTTTTTCTGTAATCATCAGACAAAATATCGTTGATTTCCGTGACGGTTGGCGTGATAAGCGCATCCAGCTGTTCGTCTGTAAAGTCATAGCTTTGCAGAAACTGGTAATTCATTGTCCGCGTGTTTTCCAGTGCCTGTTCCGATGTTTTTGTAATGGCAAAGGTATAGTGATTTATTTCACAATTGTACAGGTAATCGTCCATAGAAGCATAGGAATCCCAAAGCTTGAGCATGGATGCTGTCAGCACGAGCTCGATGCGGCGAATATCGTGGGTAGTTCCCCATACGTCCGTGATTTCGGTAACGTTATGGTCCTTCGCAAATTTTTGAAAATCTACAGGGAAGACAGTGCCTTTGCAAAACGAATTTCGGATAACACACGCAGGAAGCAGAAAATGTTCCCCGATTTCGTCTCCCCACCGTTTCATTAATTGCGGCATTGCAAGACCGTATCCGTCACTGTCAATCAGTGTGATTTCTTTATTCGGAAGGTGCTTCATGATTGGCTCATCCGGTCCGGTATCGTTGAGTTCAATAACCTGTGCTTGAAAGTGTGTGATGCAGTCCGGCACAACGACGACTCCGTTTGGCATGGATACCGGAACGGATGAGCTGCAAATCAGGGCGTTGTATGCTTCAAGCTTTGCGGGTGTGAACGGTTTCGTCAAATTGCGTCCATTGTTAAGCCTGCGTTTTAATTCAGGCAGAAGCAGTTCATTGACAAATACAATCGTATTGCTTTTAATGCCGCCAGTTGTGCCAAGCAGACGCCTATAGCGGATGCCGTTGATTTGAAATCCGTTTTGATAGAGCCTGCGATAGTCATTGCTGTTGTCAAGCACGACACAGACGTAGTCTTTTTGGAATTGGTATTTGTCCAGTTCTTCATATAGTTTCCTGATTTTGGGGCGTGAAACTGCGAGGTTTGTTTCCGCCTTTAATATTTGAATTTGGGATTTTAAATCGGAAACATATGATGCTGTGTTTTCAACGCCGTTCAATTCATCGATAAAACGCATGAGCTGGCTTTCGTTTACGGTAATCAGCTCCTTGTTTTCCCGTGCCTGATTTACGGTCAGCGTCAAATGCCATTTGGCTCTTCTGAGACGGGAAGAGTGTATTTTGAAAACATATCGTTGTGCTGTTTTGTATCTGCTCAATTGTATTTCCTCCATTTTCGATTGTCTGTACGGTTGTGTGTGTCTAATATATAGTTCTGTTTTTATAATTCGAAATTACTAAAAAAATTACAAACGAAAGTTCGAGAAAAAGGGATTGACAAATGCGAACACGTATTCTATACTAAATTTACTTATAAAACAAAAAGACAATATTCAGGAAAAACGAAAAGCCGGCTGATTTGTTTGGAATGATGTTATATTTGGACAGGAAAGGAATTTTATTATGGAAGAATTATTGAAAGCATATTATGCGGATAATGCCAAAAAGCTTCGTGGTTTGGTCGATAAAATCCTGTCAAAATTCGGCGGTTTGTCGGATAAGGACAGGGACGACTTTTATTCGCTTGCAAATGAAGTGTTTGTGGATGCCATGAGGCGGTGTGAGGATATTGAGGCGTTTGACGTATTTTTATATGCATGTTTATCAAACAAAATAAAAACAGAAATGTCAAAAATAAATTGCGAAAAGCGCAAGGCAGACAGAATGTCTGTTTCGATTGATGCGCCCGCCGGTGATGATACCGGACTTACCGTCGGTGATTTGATAGCAGACCGGTTTGATATGGAAAATGCGGTTTTTGAAAAGATGGGACAAGGATACGGGATGCGGACAATGCTGTATTTGCGTAAGCTTTCAAAGCTTCAAAGGGAAGTTCTGCAACTTGCGGCGGACGGCTATGCTTCCGATGAAATTAAAGAAACGCTGAAAATCAGTGAGAAGCAGTATGCTGACTGCAATGCGGCAATCCATTCCTATAGGAATGTTTCAATTTTGTTTTAGATAAAAAGATTAGGGTGTCAAAAGGAAGAATTGGTAAAGGAGGCGGTTACATATGGCAAGACCACGCAGACAGACGTATACATTGGAGATGTACTTGGATAAGGTTGAAGAAAAGGATATTTGCAACAATGCAGATGTACAAAGGCATTTTGTGTGGAGCAATGAACAGATTAACGAGTTGGTAGTGACGGTGCTGATGGATGAGTATATTCCACCGATTATTCTTGGTGAGGAAAATAATTCGCAGCTCCATATTGCAGACGGCGGGCAGAGAAGCGCCGCTTTGCATCGGTTTCGATACGGAAACTATAAGATTACGGCAGCTGTTGCCGATTCGATGATAACGTATAAGAAAAAAATCAAAGACAGGAAGGGGAACATAACATGGGAGGACGCCGTGTTTGATATTCGGAATAAAACGTACGAAAAACTTCCGGAAGAACTGCAAAAGAAGTTTAACGAATACCAAATAGAAACGATTATCCATGAGGACTGTGACAATCACAAGATTTCAAAATATATTAAAAGATACAACAACCATACGCCGATGAACACGGATCAGAAGGCATTTACCTTTATTGATAATTTTGCCGGTTATATCCGTGAGATTTCGGGCAGCAGTTTTTTTCGTGACTGCAGCGACTATTCGGAGCAGGATAAAACAAAGGGTGTTGTAGAGAGAGCCATTATCGAAACGGTTATGTGCACCAATCATTTTGATAAGTGGAAAAAACAGCCGAAAGAGCTGTGCAAATATCTGAACAGCCATGCGGCAAAAGAGGAGTTCGAACGTCTTGCGGATAATCTTCGAAGGCTGGAAAAAATTGTTACGGACGATATAAAAAGTATTTTTAATAAGAAGGATTCTTTTATCTTTTTGACCTTGTTTGACCGGTTTACAGGCTTTGGACGCGAGGATAGGGAATTTGCAGCATTTTTAAGGGCGTTTCAAGGCGTTTACAGGCATACAAGGGTGAATGGCGGAGGGCTGTTGTTTGATGAGATTGACAGGAAAAAATGTACGAAGGACAAACCGGTTATCGCTGCGAAATTGGATATGCTGGAAAATCTGATGCAGGAATTTTTACGGGAACAGGAGAGCACGGGTACGCAGATGTATGAGTGCGCCTTTTTATCGGAAATGGTTGGAATTGATGCAGATACGTTAGAAACGGATATGGGACTTTATCGCGAGACGCTGGACGATTTGGAAAATGCGGCAATCCGGACAGGCTCTAAGCTGCGCGACGAGCAAAACCGACTATCGTTGTTGGCAATGGTAGCCTTTTCCTACAAGGAAGACAGGGATTTGGATGAATGGATGAAGGTGTATGCGAAGAAAAATAAGACGTATTTTGCGGACCAAAGGAAGAACTATCTGCATATGCGAAAGGATTTTGATTTGTTTTGCGGTGAATGATTAGAAAGGGGCAGATGCCCCTTTCTAACAGATCTTTTTCCACATGGATCGTGTAATTTTTCTGACAATTCCGTCTGCCGTAATTGTGCGCTCCTTTGTATAAGGGTATCGCGCCCACCAAATGGGAATATCTGCAATTCCCTTTGCGTAGGGCTTCAGGTACGGGTTGTAGTACGCCGCGCCTGTGTAGATGCCGAAATGCATACCGGCATCTTGTGCGCTGCTTTGGTAAATGTTTATGATATTTAAAATGTTGCTGCCAAGACCTTTAACGGCGTTGTCCTCCAAGTCGAGCCACAGGGCAGTGATGTTTTGCGGTTCTGCTGTTTTTACAAAGGCATCGGCGGCTCTCCTTGCCTTGTCCGCCGTGTTGGCGTAAGAGTAGGTGTAGCCGCCGATGATTGGGATGCCTGCGCCGAGCATGCCGCTGACATGTTCATGAAAGCGGCTGTCGGGTTTGTTTTGGGAGTTAATTACTTTTAAAATTGCAAATTGGACGCCTGCGTTTCTGACGGATTGGTAGTCAGTTACTTTGTTCCATTTTGCGAGGTCGCTTCCTTTTTTCATATGAATTTCTCCGGAGTGTGATATTTTTATATAAAATTGTGTTTTAGAATAAGGATGTATTTGCGGTATTTATTGTACTGGAACTATGTAGGCTAAATTAATATGATTTTATCAGCTTCTTTTTTAATAACGGTATCGTACTTATGGCATATTCTAAACAGCTCATTATTGTGATCTATGGCGACAAGATCTTTTCGTGCCTGCCTTGCTTTGCGCACAACTAGTTGTTCAGATGTGTTTGATTTGTCCTGATCATTTATCTCTGCGCATACTTTGTAGAACAATTTCAGATCACAGACTTTGCCGAAGCATAGTCCGGCATTTAAAAATTTCTGTTTTCCATTGATTTGGAAGAGTTCTTGTAATGGCTCTATTGGAGCTTTAGGGTAGGCTACAGGAGTGCCGTTGTATACGATGCCCTTATCAAACAAATCATACTTACAAATGAATTCTTCGTCCAGGTCGTGCGATATAATAACATCCTTACCATCTGATACAAGTGCGTAATCGGTTTCCACAGTATCAAGACAATTAAGGATATGCTGTATCTTAAGAGTGTTTTTCCATGCATATTCATTTTGGGCATCGTTTATAATTTTTATTCCATTATTCTCGCACTGCTTCCTTAGAGGAGAATCTTTCCAGCAAGGCGAATTCATTATAGAGATGATAGATATATTTGAGGAAACTTTTATACGTCTAGTCTCATTATATGTCACAAGATCTTTAAACATTTCTAGTCCGGTTCCTGGAAAATGCAATGCATAGATTATATCCCCTTTTTGATTATAATAATTTGGATGACTCATATCTTGATTCTACCTCCTTCAGTATTTCATCATTGATATACCCGTATGAAATAACGGGATCTTTAACTTTATACATGTCAATAGTAAAATTCTGCACTATCCAGTTACATAACCTGTCAACATATATTTCGTTATATAGAGCATTGTTGTGGATTGCTTTATGTATCTGCACAAGCTCATCCTTTGTATACTCCTCTGCGAATTCTCCAGGTGCAGAATAGTAAATTGTTCTATCGTTTGGAACAGTGTTGATGATGTATTCAAGCTCTTGACATTTTGACATACTGTAATGATATACTTTATACGTTCCATGAATCATGAGGGATACGCCATACTGTGCATACATATCTGAATCCCTTTTTAATTCATTGAGCAGTTCGGATACATATTCTGTGAACTCGTCGTCTGCACTTTTCTCGATAATATTAAAGTACTGAATCGAATCTATCTTCGTTAAACCGCTCAACATCATATCTTTTTTTACTGTAAATTGCAGTCCCAAAAGAGTGTTCATAACATTTACATCGATCTCACAATACGAAAACTTATCACCATAGATATCAGTGATAACGTTGACACTGTTATGAAAGCTTTGAAAAACTCCCTCACTGTCAAATACGATATAATTCTTAATATTAGCCATATTCTATTCCCTCCAATTTCCCATAATTATAAATGATATATGAGATTCTAGTTCACAATAAGTTCCCCAATTGATATTCTTCACATTTATTCCTGTAACTAATCCGGCGGTCCAGTTACAAATGAAGGATCCATTCGCAACACCTCGTGTCCTAAGGTCATAGCCTGTAACATTAGTCGAAGTTACCATATTATCATGGGAATGTTGATCACAGGTGATCCACGGGTCAGCGTTTGGAGAAAAAGGGCTAACTATCAACGTGGTGTCACCGATACCTACAAACGCCACAGGAAATGTGATACTGACTGACTTTGACTGCCCACAAGCCACAGAACACCTGTAAATCATAAAACCATTATCGAACTGAATACAATCATATGAAAAATGTCCGTGCATCTCTGTAGTCAACCCATGTGAAGATGTTTTCGCATAGATACCACCGTTTCCCCCACCTTTATATTTACTTGCAGCTACCCCCCTAAGCTCATTTCCATTCCAAGCAGCCAACCATTCTGGATCATCTAAGCCGTCTGCACTATAATTAAATGTCAAAGTCCTGCCATCCCCAGAATCCCTGATTGCAGTCGCCTGTCCTCGAAATACGGGAGCAGTTACCTGACCCGGAAATGAAGTATTTCCGTTTTCGTCCAACAAAGTAGCTCTGTGAGCAATCGAACTACTGTCCAATACATGTGTAAAGTTTCCGTCTGAGTATTGTGTAACGTAAATTGGCTCATTTCCATTGTCTCCTGTAGCAATATCTAAATATCCGCAATCAATTCCGGAGTTTTTACCTGATATTCCCCAATAATCATTTTCTGCCATAGTTCCGCCTATACCATCGATATATGCTCTGCTAAACTGTCTGTGTTGTTCACCAATTGCTCCACTATTAGCATTATTTGGAATAAGCGTTCCGGGTATTAATGTATTACCCCATTCATCCAACAAGGTTAACTGTCGGGAGATACTTCCAAATGCTCCGTTATTGTATTGTCTGACATAAATAGGTTCTGTGCCGTCATCTGCTGTTGCGATTTCAAGATACCCTGCATTAGAACCGGTATCACCTCCGGCGATTCGCCAAAAATCATTTTCTCCTACAGTACCGTTTACGCTTAATACGTTATTGATAGAGTGGTTAGTCATTTCTAAATTTCCATTCATTGTATCGCCAGATTTGCTTACCTTTGCATCGATGGCTGTCCGCTGGGCGTTGGACACAGGTTTATTTTCATCAGAAGTATTGTTCACGTTTCCAAGCCCGATATTATCAGGTGTTATATTAACATCTCCTGTACGATATGCACTTTCAGCGTTTCCTTTAATGCTCGTAACCGTAGTCTCCTGAAGCTTTTGTAATGTTTCCTGTGACTTCTCGCTGTAATATTTCGCATTGTCTACATCTTCTCCTGCGCGGCTTTGCGTTCCGCCGACAGCATAACTTTGCGATAACACGGCAGAAGCGGCAGCGTCTCCTGCTTTCTGCGACGCAGTAGCTGCACTGTCTGCTGCACTGGAAGCAGCATTTGCCGCATTTGTCTCGGAAGCTTTTGCATTGTCGGCATAAGACTGCGCCTCATCAGTTATTCCGTCCACTATTTCATTGATTTCTGCATCAAAGCTGCTAATCTTCTGATTGGCAGCGTCAATTACCAGATGGCAGTCCGTAATGACAGCGTTGGTTTCATCTATT
>ERZ808028.1319-NODE-1319-length-15395-cov-4.772490_pt1 | contig 15395 bp, 15 predicted proteins | sample MGYA00380184_ERZ808028 | MGnify/ENA primary metagenome ERZ808028 (study PRJEB31490, sample SAMN06133397) | mouse gut metagenome | isolation source: J8_1 | host: mice | place: China: Chengdu | collected 2015-05 ...
AAAAAAGAAATTTTAGAACTTCAACAGTATATGCAAGGGCATCATTATGATGCCTTTTTAGTCGAAACAGCTGATGAACATCAGTCTGAATATGTGGGTGATTATTATAAGGTCAGAGCCTATTTATCCAATTTTACAGGTTCTGCGGGAACTTTATTAGTCACTTTAAATCAAGCTTATTTATGGACAGACGGACGTTATTTCATTCAAGCGGAAAATGAATTAAAAGATAGTGGTATTATGTTAATGCGTATGGGACAAAAAGGGGTTGAAACTTTAGAAGAGGTATTAGGCAATTTAGCTTCGGATATGACGTTAGGTTTAGATATGCGTATGGTAAGCGTAGAGTGGTTATCTCATTTTAAAGCTTCGTTTCCCAAAGCTTTAGTTATGCATGACCCCAAAGCGTTCGATGAACTTTGGCTAAATAGACCAAAGCGTAGCTGCACACCTGTTTGGGATTATGATGTTCAATATTGTGGGGTATCTCGTCAAGAAAAAATAAAACTTGTGAAGCAACAAATGGCTGAAAAAGGTGCTTTGGGAATGTTAGTGGGGGGATTGGACGATGTCAGTTGGTTGTTAAATCTACGTGGACATGATGTAACTTGCAATCCTGTCGCTTTGAGTTTTGTCTTAATAGATGAAAAACATACGACTTTATATATTCAAAAGGCAGCTCTAAGTGAAGATATGGTTGCTTTATTAGAAGCTGATGGCATTACCTTACGCCCTTATGAAGCGATTTATAATGATTTAGAATTATATGATAGCGGGACTTTATGGATTGATTCAAAGAAAACAAATGCGGCGTTGGTCGAATGTTTAAATCCACAAATACCTTTATTGAAAGAGGATTTACCGATTGCCTTGATGAAAGCTATTAAAAATCCAATTGAGATTGCCTGCACAAAACAAGCTCATATTTATGATGGTGTGGCGGTAACTAAATGGATGTATTGGTTAAAGAAAACCATTAAGGAAAGAGATTTAGATGAATTAGAAGTACAGGATTATTTAGAAAAAATGCGAGCGGAGCAACCGGGTTACATTGAACCAAGCTTTTCTACCATTTGTGCATACAATGCCAATGCGGCGATGATGCACTATCAGGCAACTAAAGAAAACTATGCGACAATTCAAGCTAAAGGTATGTTATTGGTAGATTCGGGTGGACAGTATTTAAAAGGAACAACCGATATTACAAGAACGCTTATCTTAGGAGAAGTACCTGATGTTTTTAAAAAGCATTTTACTCTTGCGTTAAGAAGTATGCTACGTTTACAGTCCGCTTGTTTTTTAGAAGGTTGTACAGGTTTAAATTTAGATATTTTAGCTCGTGGACCGTTATGGGATTTAAACTTAGATTATCAATGTGGCACAGGGCATGGTGTTGGGCATCTATTGAATGTCCATGAAGGTCCAAATGGATTTAGGTGGAAAGTTTTAGCTAATCGCAATGAAATGGCTGTTTTAAAACCGGGAATGATTACGACAAATGAACCGGGGGTTTATATCGAAGGTAGCCACGGTGTCCGCCATGAAAACGAATTATTATGTGTTTCTAAAGAAGAAAATGCCTATGGACGCTTTTTAACTTTTGAACCTATCACTTATGCACCGATTGATTTAGAAGGTGTTCAAGTGGAATTGTTAGAGAAGGCTGAAAAAGAGGCTTTAAACCAATACCATGCTTTAGTTTATCAGACGTTAGCCCCTTATTTAGAGGAGAATATTCAAGCTTGGTTAAAAGACATAACAAGAGCGCTTTAGGAGGTAACGATGAAAGAGGAATTGGTATATACACAAAAGATAACCTTAGGCTATCAGCATTTTGATTTTAGCGGGCATTGGAAATTGGCGGATATGTTTAAACAACTGTCTGATTTGGCAACTATCCATGCGCAAAAATTGGGGGTTTATCGTCCTGATATGGCTCAAAACTATGGTTGGGTCGTTTCTAAAATTCGTTTGCGTATTTTAAAACCATTGAAAAATGAGGATACGCTTTCCATGGTGACTTGGGCTAGTGAAGGGTCAAGAGTTATTTTCCCACGTTATTACCAAATCAAAGATAGCCTAGGAAATTTATGTGCCGAAGGTGTTGGGTTATGGACTTTATTGGATTTACAAAAAAGAAGAATAGCCATGCCTAGCCGTGCAGGTATTATTTTTCCGGAAAACTTACCGGAACCATTAGAGATTAAAGTGTCAACCGACTTTTCCGATGAACAAGGCTATACATTTATCGAGAATAGACAGGTGCGTTACAGTGATGTTGATACGAATCAACATTTGAATAATGCAAGATACATCGAGTGGGTCTGTGATATTTTAGATAGTGAACGTTTTAAACAACATTATATTGCGGATTTATCTGTTTATTTTAAAAAGGAAACAGCTCCAAACGAAGTTCTTTCTTTAGAGATGAAAGAAGATGGGGATTGGTTCTATGTTCGTGGTTTGAAAGATGGAGAGCTGCATTTTGCGGTTGAAGGACAATGGCAAAAGTATTGATTACGGGAGCTAGTGGCGGGATTGGGCTAATGACAACCGAATTATTGGCAAGTCAAGGTTATGAAGTTGTGGCAACCGTTCGCCCTTCTAGTGATACGACGCAAATTAAAGCTTTAAGTGAAAAGTATGCAACTTTAACTATTGAGCATTTTGATGTTTTAGATGCCTTGTATTATCCGAAAATCCTTAAAGATTTAGAAGACAGACACAATGGATTTGATATTATTGTGATGAATGCCGGTGTGCTATATGGCGGTTTAATTGAGAAGATGACTTCCGCTCAAATTATGACAACAGTTCAAACCAATCTATCGGCGTGTATTGCCATTACTTCAACTTTGGTAGAGGGCATGAAAGAAAGAGGTCAGGGAAAATTGATTTTTATCTCAAGCTTAGCGGCATCTCGTCCTTTGCCTTATTTATCTGTCTATAATGCTTCAAAAGCCGGTTTAGAAGGCTTAGCAAAAAGTCTTTATCTTGAGTTAGCACCTAGCCATATTGATGTCTATTTAGTCGAACCGGGCTTCTACCAAACAAATTTATGGCGACATGATGGGGATTGTCAAGATCAAGAAACACAAAAAGTGAAAAAATTAGCATATTTTATGACGAAGCCAAGAGATGTGAAAGAGGTTACGTTTCAAATTCTGAAAATTTGTGAAGGTAAATCAAGACGATTTCATCATACTTTTGGACACTATGCCAAATTTCAGTGTCTATGTAAGCCTTTTATCTACACGAAATGCGGAAAAACGCTTTATAAATACCTATTAAGGCGGATAAAGTAGTTTTCAAAAAATGTAAACACAAAATAAAATAATTTGCTATAATGTAATCGTCCCAAATTTCTATAATATATTTCATTCGTATTCCCGTTTCGAATGAGAAAAAAGTTGCGTTCCCGTCGCAACTTTTTTTGTGTTTAAACAATGTAAAAAAGCTTGGTATTCAACGATAGAATCGCAAGCTTTTTTATGTAAGTTATCCATTTTACAGTTAAGCACACCCACTTTATTCGATTGGTGAAAGTTGGTCCTTTATTTGACAGCTCATCTTTTCTTGGGTGATAGGGTGAAGCCATTCTAATTTAACTGCCTTTAATTGCATACCATGATGGCTAGTTACTTGCCCATAGATGCTGTCGTTAGTAATCGGATAGCCTAAATGAGCTAAGTGGACACGAATTTGATGTGTGCGACCGGTATGCAAGGTGCATGATAAAAGGGTTTGATGGTCGAATGTTTTCAGTTTTTTAAAAGTGGTTTTAGCGTATTTTCCATTAGGATAGACCCCATAACAGTTATTCTTATGTCTGTTTTTACCTATAGGAGCTTCTAAAGTATAAGTGGACCATGGAACGATGCCGTCGACAAGCGCCTGATATTGTCGAGAAATTTCTTTTTTAGCTAACAGATGATCGTAATAAGGCTGAAAAAAGCTAGATTTACAAAACATCACTAAACCTGAGGTATCTTTATCAAGGCGATGAAGATAGCGAACAGGGGTTCGGATATTATGTTGAATATAATAATTGGCAACGGCATTGGCTAGTGTTCCCAAATCATTTTTATTTTCGCCATGAATAATGTAGCCGCTAGGCTTATTGACAACTAGACAAAAAGGATCTTCATAAATAACCTCTAAGTTGAAACAAGCATCAGGCTTGTAATCAACCGTTTCTTTTTTAAAGGCCTTAATGCGAAGGTTCATACCTTGCACTAAAGGGGTATGTAGTTGACAGGGCTGATGGTTGAGCATGATAGCTTCACTAGCGATTAAAGTTAAGCGTTGCTTGGCACTGATATGATAAAAATCTAAAAGAGTGGCAACATCGCTAAAAGGAAAATCCTCATCAATAGGGAGATTGAGCCATTCTCCTTGAATTTTATAACGCATGATTGACCTCATAAATCGTGAATTTGACATCAATCGTAATATCCATTTCTTGAAGCGTCGTTAAAACATCACGTTTTTCTTTTTTGATATGGTAGAAATGGGGTGTCATTTTAAGTAGATTTAGGCAATCCTCGGCGGTTTGGATATGAATCGTTTCTTTAATGTCAAAGCTTTCGACAACCGCAAAAGGCAAACGAATAAATGTATCCTTTTTTGTGAACACTTCATCATAAATTAAGTGCTTAATCTCAATTAAGTGATTTGGGTTATTGGCTGTTACATGAATGATTTTACCACCCGGTTTGATGACACGAGCTAATTCATCTTTGTTGACAACGGTAAATAAAGCCGCCACAATATCTAAAGAATGATCTTGAACGGGAATGTTTTTAGAATTGCCCACAAGCCAATAGATATCCTTCGTATATTTAGTTGCCATATTGATGGCTTCTTTAGAAATATCTAAGCCATAATAGGTATGAGAACCTTGAGCTAAAGCTTTTAGACGCTGTGTATAGTAACCTTCACCGCAACCTAAATCTAAAATATGACTATGGTTAGGTGCATATTTATCCACGCATTGATTTAAGGCATCTGATATGAGATGGTAATAGCCTTGGTTTAAAAAAGCCTTTCTGGCAATTAAACTTTCTTTGCTATCGCCCGGGTTATTGGTGGCTTTATCAGGATTTAGTAGAAGATTGATGTATTTTGATTTTGCGATATCATAGGTATGTTTATTATCGCAATAGTAAGAATTCCCTTTTAAAGTTAAGGGTAAATGACATTTCGGACAAGCTAAGTAGTGCATTTTATCGCCCCTTTCGTGTGCATTATAGCATATATCTTCTCATTTGGGTATGAAAAAAGTCAACCACAAGTGTGATTGACTGATTTTAGTCTTCTTCTTTTGGTAGAATTAGATTTAAGAAAATACCTACAATAGCCGCTAGAGCTGTACCGGATAAAGTTGCGCTTCCGCCAATTGGGAAAATAGCCCCGCCTAAACCGATTACTAACATGGCACTAGCGATAATGAGGTTACGTTGTTTTGAGAAATCAACCTTACTGTCTACAAGAATTCTAAGACCATTACTTGCGATAACACCGTATAATAAGATGCTCATACCACCTAAAACACAGTTTGGAATAGATGCAATTAAAGCTGCTACTTTTCCACAGCAAGATAAGGCAATCGCAATTCCCGCAGCACCGCAAGTAACATAGATTGAACCGATTTTAGTTAAACCGATAACCCCTGTATTTTCACCGTAAGTTGTATTAGCAGGACCACCCATAAAAGCTGATACAGCAGTTGCCACACCATCACCGATTAAAGTTCTGTCAAGTCCCGGATCTGCTAAGAAGTTGCGTCCGCAGATTTTACCTAAAACGGTATGGTCACCGATATGTTCGGAAATCGTAACTAAGGCAACAGGTAAAATAGCCCATGTTTCAGGTCCGAAATAAATGTTGTATGTACCGAAATTACCTAATTTGAATGGGAACATGAATTCAGGTAAAGATAGCCATTTAGCATTGGCAACATTTGAGAAATCAACTAAATTAAAGCAGATAGATAAAAGGTAGCCGACAATAATCGCAATTAAGAACGGTACGATTTTTAAGAAGCCTTTAGCCTTTGTGGAAATAAAAGCTGCAACCATGAAAGTTACAAAAGCGACAATCATCGGTTCAATAGGTGCATCAGCTGTGAAACCGGCATTAGTCACGGCATTGCTGGCTAAGCCTAAACCGATAACCGCAATCATTGGACCAATGACGATTGGTGGCAATAATTTATCAACCCAAGCTTTACCTATCTTTTTAATAACTAAAGCGACGACGACATAAATGACACCCACTAACATCAAGCCGGTTTGAGCGGCAGAAATATCTCCACCCATAGCACTGACAGCGAGTTGAACAGCCGTAATATAGGCAAAAGATGACCCTAAGTAAACAGGTACTTTGCCTTTTGTACAAAATGTATAAATCAATGTGCCGACACCTGAGGCAAACAATGCTACCGAAATCGGAAAACCGGTTAAAATCGGTACTAGAATTGTTGCGCCAAACATCGCAAAGACGTGTTGGAAAGATAGGAAAAACCACCTTACCGGATCAGGTTTTTCGTTGACGTCCACCAACAGTATTTTTTCATTATCCATGAAATTTCCCTCCCTGTTGAATATAATGCCATAAATTAGCTGAAATAGAAACACTTTTTTCGACTTTTTTTCTGAAAGTGTTTTCTTATTAAACAGAAGTCTACTGACAGTTAGGCGAAAAAATGATATACTTATTATGGGTGATAACATGATAGATTTATATATGGTAAGACATGGTAGAACATTATTTAATGAAAAGGATAGAGTGCAAGGCTTTTGTGATTCGCCTTTAACTCAACTTGGCTTAAAACAAGCGCAAAATGTGGGTAAACATTTGGATATAGCTTTCACAATAGCATTAAGCTCACCTAGTGAAAGAGCGGTTAATACTTGTGAAGCTATTATTCAAGATAGGTTACCTATTCGTACCGATAAACGCATCAAGGAAATGAATTTTGGGAATCTTGAAGGTGAAATGAACGCAGACTTATGGAAAAACGGCATGACTGACTTTAATGAGCTTGTGAGAATCGGTTGGGTTGAAGAAGGCGGAGAAAATGAAGAAATGATGATGGCTAGAATTACTTCTTTCTTTCAAGACTTAGAGAATGAATATGAAGGAGAAACGATTCTTTTGACAAGTCATGGAATGTGGATAGATTTTGCCTTAAAATATATGCGAAAAGAGGATTATTGCTTTCATGCTTTAGAAAATTGCAGTGTATCGCACGTTCGTTATGTGAAAGGCAAGTGGGAAATGATAGATATCGGAAATGCAACATATAAGGAGGATTAGTTATGCGCATTGGGCAGTCAACAGATATTCATCAATTAGTTGAAGGTAGAGATTTGATTTTAGGTGGGGTGAAGATAGAACATTCTAAAGGCTTGCTTGGACATAGCGATGCTGATGTTTTAATCCATGCAATTATGGAAGCTTTAATAGGAGCAATGGGCTTAGGTGATTTAGGTAAGCATTTCCCTGATACTGATCCTAAGTACAAAGGGATTTCTTCACTACTATTATTAGAAGAAACTTATCATTTGATGGAAGAAAACGGTTATGTGGTAAGTAACATTGATGCTACAATTTTGGCAGAAAGACCGAAAATGGCACCGCATATCATAAAGATGAGAGAAAACATTGCAAGAGCTTTACATACTGATGTCGCCAATATCAATATTAAAGCAACCCGAGGTGAAAAATTAGGTTTTGTGGGTAGAGAAGAAGGCATGATGGCTCAAGCTGTTTGCTTAATCGAAACAAAAAGAGCTTCCGTAGAATTTTTGTAAAAGAAAAAATATGGTCATTTCCAAGGAAAACTGAAAGCGCTCAAATTTTTTAATGGAAAGTATGGAAAATTAAAAAAAATGTGCTATAATATGTATAGTTAATTCAACAAGGAGGAAAATAAAATGGCAGAAAAATTATCTTTTGTCGTATCTGATCCAGTAGGTTTACATGCTAGACCAGCTACAATCTTGGTTAACCAAGCAAGCAAATTCGCCAGCAATATTAAATTGGTTTACAACGGTAAAGAAGTTAACTTAAAGTCTATCATGGGTGTTATGTCTTTAGGTGTTCCTACTAAAGCTACTGTTGAAATCGTTGCTGAAGGTGATGATGAAAAAGAAGTAATCGCTTCTATCGCTAAAGTCATCAAAGAACAAAAAGTTGCTGAATAAGAACTTTTATAAAAAGAGCGGGAGCTCTTTTTTAATTCGTCTATTTATTTTATAAGGAGTGATGATAATGAAAAAGACCAACGCTTTGCGTTTATTAGATGCCAGTAACATTCAATATGAAACGGTCACCTATCCGGTTGATGAAAATGATTTATCGGGCAAGCACGTTTTATCGGCTGTCCCTTTGCCTAGCGGTGCTGTTTTTAAAACACTTGTCCTAAAAGGCGAACGTCAAGGCTTACTTGTTGTTTGCATTCCCGTATTAGAGGAAATTGATCTAAAGAAATTAGCTTTGGCTATTAAAGATAAGAAAGTTGAGATGCTCCCTTTAAAACAATTACTTTCTACAACGGGCTATATGCGAGGGGGTTGTAGTCCTTTAGGTATGAAAAAAAGTCTGCCAACCTATTTTGACAGCTCATGTTTAGCTTATGAAAAATTAAGTGTATCTGCCGGTGTTAGAGGAATGCAGATGCTAGTGAATAGGGAAGATTTACTGCAAATAACCAAGGCGCATTGCATTGACGTGACAAAAATCGACAAATAATGTAAGCGTTGATAAAAATATATGATTTCTGCTTTTTTATTTAGTTTAAATCTGTTATAATTTGAAATGAGGTGATATATATGAGTTATATGGACAAATATAACCAATGGAAAAATAATCCAAATTTAGATCCAACTTTGAAAAGCGAAATTATGGCAATGACTGATAAGGAAATTGAAGATGCTTTTTATACAAACTTGGAGTTTGGTACAGCAGGTATGCGTGGTATTTTAGGTGCAGGTACAAACCGTATGAACATCTATACAGTAAGAAAAGCCAATGTCGGTTTTGCGAAATATTTATTGACAAAACCAAATGCAAAGGAAAAAGGCGTTGCCATCGGTTACGATAATCGTCATATGTCTTACCGTTTTGCGATGGAAAGTGCTAAGGTTTTAGCGACTTATGGTATTAAATCATTTGTATTCGAGAGTTTAAGACCAACCCCTGAATTGTCATTTGCAGTCCGTTATTTAAAATGTGCCGGTGGTATTATGATTACAGCTAGCCACAATCCGAAAGAATATAATGGCTATAAAGTATATGATGATACAGGCTGTCAGTTAATTCCTGAGTGGGCTGATGAAGTTGTAGCTTATGTAAATGAAGTTGAAGATGAATTAAACGTTGAAGTATGTTCAGATGAAGTAGCTTACCCATATATTAGTTATATCGGTGAAGAAGTTGATGAAGCTTACTATGAAGCGGTTATGGGTATTGAAGTTAATCCTGGCATGGATAAAAGTAATTACCGTATTGTTTTCTCACCGGAACATGGAACATCTAATATTCCTGTAAGAACAGTTTTAAAACGTTTAGGCTATGATATTGTACCGGTATTAAGCCAATGTGCACCGGACCCAGATTACACAAATACAGCTTCACCTAATCCGGAAGTCGAAGCAGCTTATGAAAAAGCTATTATGAAAGCTAAAGAAGTTGATGCCGATGTTGTTGTTGTATGTGACCCTGACGGTGACCGTTTAGGCGTTGTCGCAAAGCATGAAGGCGAATACGTTTTAATGAGTGGTAACCAATCTGCCGCTGTTTATTTAGAATATATCTTAAGTCAAATGAAAGAAAAGGGTACATTGCCTTCTAATGCTGTAATGTACAATACAATTGTTACATCTGATTTAGGTGAATTAGTCGCTCGAAGTTATGGTGTCGATGTTGAAAAAACCTTAACAGGTTTCAAATTTATCGGAGATAAGATTCGTAAATATGAAAAAACCAACGAAAAACAATTCGTCTTTGGTTATGAGGAAAGCTACGGTTGTGTAATTAAAGATTTCGTACGTGATAAAGATGCTGTCCAAGCTGTCTTAACGGCTGCGGAAGTCGGCAATTATTATAAAAAACAAGGCAAAGATTTAATTGATGTCTTGAATGAATTATATGCAAAACATGGTACATTTAAAGAAACACAAATCGCTTTATCTAAAGCAGGTTCTACCGGTGCTGAAAGAATTAAGGAAATCATGTCTAATTTAAGAGAAGATGCCCCTAAGGAAATCGGCGGTTATAAGGTAACAGCTTATGAAGATTTCCAAACAAGTGTTCGTCATGATGGCGATGCTGAAAGTGTAATTGATTTACCAAAATCTAATGTTTTAAAATACTATTTGGAAGACGGCTCTTGGATTGCCGCTCGTCCTAGTGGAACTGAACCGAAATGTAAATTCTATTTCTCTATTAAGGGATTAGACGCCGATGATGCTCAAGCTAAGACCGAAGTGTTCCAAAAAGATATGATGCATATTATCGGAGAATAATAATGATAAAAACGCTGATTGATTCAGCGTTTTTTTGTTAGGCTTTAATAGAAGTTTTTTAAAATTCCAGTGCAATAGACAGTGGGGTAAGTGTTAAATTCTCATTTATCACATCACTTGATAATCATAAATAAAGAAATTCATTTTTGCTTGCTGCCCTTTGATGTTGAATATGTGTTTCTTTTCTAAACGTCTATTCATTCCTTGATGCTCATAAAAACCGTAATTACAACTTGTATCTGTGAATAAATAAAATTCTTTTAGTTTTTCTTGTTTCATATATTCCAGTGCTGAATGGAAAAGCATTTTCCCTATACCTTTTCCTCGGCATGAAGAACTTACCGCAAATAAGGCAAGCTCTGCCGGATATTTCTTGTTATTTTCGGTTAACAATTGCTTATCTATTCCGTTGACACTACTAAAAATTTTTGAAACTTTTCGCCCTTCTTTAGAACTGTATAACGATAGGATTGATTTGATCTGTAATAGTCTATTTGAAAACGGGCATTTATGTTTTTCAACATTCTTTGCTAATATAATGCCTACAACCTTTCCGTCTAGCACGGCTACTTTTGAAAAAGTATAATTGGTTAAGCAACTGCTTAAAAATACTTTTGCTAATTTGCTTGCTGTTTTTTGATCGCTGAAATCATCATAATGCCACGTTTCTCTGATGATATTTCCTAACGCTGTAAAATCCTGTTTTTGATACTCTCTTAATGTGATTTGCATAATCATTCTCCTTTAATTTTATTGTTTGATGGTTACTTGCTTTCTTTGAGCTCATTGTGTATTATATTCTTTACAGTAAGTGTAAAGTCAATAAGGAGATAGAAAAAATGAAAATAAAAAAGAATTAAGCCCCCTAACAACCGCTCAATTTGCAAAACTGCATGAAATAAACAGAAGAACCTTACATTACTATGATGAGATTGGTATTTTTTGCCCACATACAAAGGGAGAAAACGGCTATCGATATTATGACATTTCGCAGAGTATCGATTTTGAATATATCCGAATGCTGAAAGAATTAAATATGAGTATTGAAGAAATTAAAACCTATCGGGAAAATCCTACCTCTGACGCATTTTTAAAAATTGCCGATGCCAAAGAGAAAGAACTTGAAAAAGAAATTCAAAAACTGAAAGATATTAAAACCATTATGAAAAAAAAGAAAGAGAGAATAATTTTTTGTGAAACTTTACAAAAACAAGAGATTAGAATTGAAGAATGTGAGTCGGAAAAACTTTTAGTATATCCTTATGATTTTTCAGAAAATGATATATCCCAAATTTTTTATCGCTTGAAAAATATATGGGGAATAGAACAAGTGCGTATGGGAATAGGGAGTTTTATTTCGCTTGATAAGGTGTATAAGATGGACTTTAACCAATATGATGGTATTTATACGATTGCATTAAACAATAAGCCTGTTCCAAATAGCCTCATAAAATCAAAAGGAAAGTATTTATGTGGTTATCAAAAAGGGTCATGGGATAAATTACCTATCTTATATCAAGAAATGCTTGATTATGCCCACAAAAATAATTTAGAGCTTACCGGATATGCCTATGAAGTTGGTCTGAATGATTTTGTCATTTCCAATGCAGATGACTATATCACAAAGATTATGATTAAGATTGTAGAGAATTCTTGATTTTATATAGGGTCGATGTTTGAGTTAAGGATTAAATGACTAAAATGACGTTGATAGACCAATTTTTTGGGCGATGAAGTTCACCGACTTTCCTCATTTTCTTTTGATTGATGGTAAAATGATATTGCTAAGCATTATAACGACATATAAATTTTTATATTATATCTTTATGTTCAACTAAATTTGGGTAAAATGAGAAATTGGGATAATTTACTGCTGGTAATTTGTTAAGTAAAGTGTAAAATAATTAGTAGGTGGTGATGGTTATGGCAGAACAAAAACATATTTATATGGCAATAGATTTGAAATCATTCTATGCCTCAGTTGAATGTGTTGAGCGTGGTTTAGATCCCTTAACGACTAACCTTGTTGTTGCGGATACAAGTAAAACGGAAAAGACTATTTGTTTAGCCATTTCGCCTTCTTTAAAACAATACGGACTTGCCGGTAGAGCCAGATTGTTTGAGGTTATTCAAAAAGCCAAAGAAGTCAATCACCAAAGACAAAAGCAAATAGGCTATAATGCATTTAAAGGGGAATCTTTTCATGATCATGAATTGAAAAAAGACCCGTATTTGAAATTATCTTTTATTGCCGCTCCACCTCGTATGGCTTTTTATTTAAGACATAGCACGAAGATATATGAAATCTATTTAAAATATGTTTCAAAAGATGATATTCATGTTTATTCGATAGACGAAGTGTTTATTGATGTAACCCATTATTTAAAGCACTTCAATTTAACCCCTAAAGGTTTAGCTAAGAAAATTATTCAAGATATTTATGATGAAACGGGCATTACGGCCACTGCCGGTATAGGCACAAATTTATATTTATGTAAGGTAGCGATGGATATTGTTGCCAAACATGTTAAGCCCGATCAAGACGGGGCAAGAATTGCTGTGTTGAATGAGGAAAGGTATCGGCGGTATTTATGGCATCACCAACCGCTGACAGACTTTTGGCGAGTTGGCAGAGGTTATGCTAAGCGATTAAAAGAGGTTGGTTTATATACGATGGGAGATATTGCCAAATGTTCAGTTGGCGATTATCGTGATTTTTATAATGAAGAATTATTATATAAGATGTTTGGGGTTAATGCGGAATTATTGATTGATCATGCATGGGGATATGAGTCATGTACGATGAAAGATATTAAAGCTTACCAACCGGAAGCTAAAAGTATCGGAACAGGACAAGTTTTAAGTGCGCCTTATCCATTTGATAAAGCTCGTTTAGTCATGAAGGAAATGATTGATGCCCTGGCCTTAGATCTGGTGGATAAGCAATCAATGACTAACCAATTGACAATTATAGTAAGCTATGACAAAGAAAATTTATCTACAAATACTTATAAAGGACCTGTAACCGTTGATATGTTTGGTCGCAAAAAGCCTAAACATACTAAGGGCACAGTGAATTTAGATCGATATACATCTTCTTCTTTTTTGATGAGAAAAGCTGTGATTCAATGGTTTGACAGTCATGTTGATCGAAATTTAACCATTCGCAGATTTAATATTTCGGCTAATCGTGTTTTACCTGAAACTAGTCTGCTTTACCAAGAAAATATGCAACAATTAGACTTATTCACAGATTACACAAATGTTAATGAAAAAGAGGAAAAACTGAAAGCTGATTTAGAAAGGGAAAAACGTTTGCAGCAAGTTACTTTAACAATTAAGAAAAAGTATGGTAAAAATGCCGTTTTAAAAGGTATGGACTTAGATGAAGGTGCGACCGCTAAGCAACGAAATGAAACGATTGGCGGACATAAGGCATAAGGAGGAACAATTGTGAAGCAAAAGGATATTCATTATTATGACGATATTATCAGTATGCCTAGACACAAATCAAAGGTTCATAAACCGATGCTTATCCTAGATAGAGCGGCTCAATTTGCCCCCTTTTCCGCATTGACCGGTCACAAAGAAGCGGTTGAAGAAGCCGGGCGATTGACAAGTGAGAAAATTGTTTTAGACGAACATCAAAAGGACGTATTGGATATGAAAATGAGTGAGTTGTTTCATTTACTTGAATTTCAGCCCCAAATTACCCTCACTTATTTTCAGGTAGATGGTAAAAAAAGGGGTGGAGAATATAGGTGTATCAGTGGCAGATTAAAAAAAATTGATCGGCAAAATAGAGTATTGTGGTTAGAAAAGCCAATCAAAATAGATGATATTGTCGATATTCAAATTGATTGTTAGAGGTATGTGTTATATAATGATAGTAAAGGGAGGGCAATCATATGAAAAAAATATGGCTAATTTTAGTATCTTGTATTTTGTGTGCCTGCTCATTTCACACAAGTCAGTCTTATACGTTCAATGTGGAAACCGGTGATGTTATTAAAGTTGAGTTAAATACAACCGATGGTCATACTTTAAAACAGGATAACGGACAATTTAGCGTTGAGAAAGATGAAAAAGAGTTGGTTCATGGTCTATTTTTGACGATGGATACATATCATAATTTATATCAGGCAACCCAAGGACCTTTTGTTAAAATTTTAGATAGTAAGGAAGATGGCCTCATTCAATACTATTTTTATGAAGTGATGGGGCAAAGAGGCATGGAGCGTAATTACTTAATTTCATTAGGCAATACGGGGATTGCCTTGGCTAGTTTAGAAGATGAAGCAACGGTTAGGGAATGCTTTGAATTGCTGACCTTTACACTTGAGAAGTAAAACAGCGAAGTTAGATGAATAGTGTATCTAAAAATATTTTGTGTTTTGATAATAAATAAAAAATGGGCAAGAAGTTATTGACTGCTTCTTGCTTTTTGTTTTATAAAGAAAAGTATCTTCTTAAATGTTACAATTGGTTTAGCTTTAGCCCTTCTAAAGAGTAGCGTATTGAAAGCGTATATATGTATACTTTGATGATGTATGTGGAAAAATAGAGCTGCTCACAAAGAAGGTAAAATATCAAAGTTCAAAACATATTTTCTTTGATTTATAAACACATATATAATATAATAACTATTTGTAAATAATCAGTTGATTTCTTTAATATTTTAAGTCGTTTTGTTTATATTTATGAGAGGAGATTGCATCTATTGTGGAAAAAAAGGAACCATTGATTAGTATTGTTTTACCAGTCTATAATGTAGAAAAATATGTAGAAAAATGTATTCGCTCTATTTTAGCACAAAGTTATAAGAGATTTGAACTTATTATTGTTAATGATAGTTCTACTGAC
>ERZ808028.1323-NODE-1323-length-15372-cov-4.143249_pt1 | contig 15372 bp, 12 predicted proteins | sample MGYA00380184_ERZ808028 | MGnify/ENA primary metagenome ERZ808028 (study PRJEB31490, sample SAMN06133397) | mouse gut metagenome | isolation source: J8_1 | host: mice | place: China: Chengdu | collected 2015-05 ...
AGAGAACCGACCACTAATGAAAGTGATGTGTTCTCTGCTCTTGCTTGCACCCTGTTTGTCAGCGTTGATGATAAGTTGTTGTGAATACTTCCTTATCAACGTAAAACTAACTCCTTAAGGGTTTTTTAATATGCCTTAATACGCCCGACCCCAATAAACCATTTTCTTCGCCGGCTTTCCGCAGCAAACGCATGTATCGCTCAACTGCTCCTGCTCAAACGGCATACACCTGCTGGTCGCCGTAAGCTCTTCCTTAATCCTATCCTCACACGCCTGCTCGCCGCACCACATTGCCTTCACAAAACCGGGCTTATTGTTAATTGTGTCACAAAACTCATCCCATGTTACCGCACTGTAAATATGCGACTCCAAATGCGCCTTTGCAGCCTCGTACATATCTTTCTGAATCGTCTCAAGCAGCTCTGCCGCCTTCGCCTCAACGTCATCAAGCGCAACCTCTGTCTTCTCTCTCGTGTCACGCCGCACGAACACGCACTTATTGTTCTCAATATCTTTCGGTCCGATTTCAATTCGGAACGGAACGCCGCGCATCTCGCACTCGTTGAACTTCCAGCCCGGACTCTTGTCTGTATCATCCACCTTTACGCGGAATCCGCTCTTGAGCAAACGCTCACGCAGCGCATACGCCTTGTCAAGCACGCCCTCTTTTTTCTGCTGAATCGGAATCACCATAATCTGTGTCGGCGCCACCTTGGGTGGAAGCTTCAGACCCGAATCATCGCCGTGCACCATAATCACGGCGCCGATAATACGCGTCGATACGCCCCATGACGTCTGATAGCAATACTTCAGCGTATTGTCCTTATCCGTATACTGTATATCAAACGCCTTCGCAAAACCGTCACCAAAGTTGTGGCTTGTGCCAGACTGGAGCGCCTTGCCGTCGTGCATAAGAGCCTCTATCGTATAAGTAGACTCCGCACCCGCAAATTTCTCCTTTTCCGTCTTTTGCCCCTTTACAACGGGAATTGCAAGCACATCCCTTGCAAAATCAGCATACACATTCAGCATCTGAATGGTACGCGCCTGCGCATCTTCTGCGGTCGCGTGTACGGTGTGTCCCTCCTGCCACAAAAATTCGCGGCTTCTTAAAAACGGGCGTGTAGTCTTTTCCCAGCGCACAACCGAGCACCACTGATTATATACTTTCGGCAAATCCCTGTAGGACTGCACTTCATTTTTATAAAAATCGCAAAACAGCGTCTCCGATGTAGGACGCACGCACAGACGCTCCTGCAGCGGCTCCAGTCCGCCGTGTGTCACCCATGCGACTTCGGGCGCAAAACCTTCCACATGGTCTTTTTCCTTTTCCAAAAGACTTTCCGGTATGAACATGGGCATGTACACATTCTCAACGCCCGTCTCCTTGAACTTCGCGTCAAGCTGCTGCTGTATCTGCTCCCAAAGCGCATAACCTGCCGGTTTAATAATCATACAGCCCTTTACGCTGGAATAGTCACAAAGCTCCGCCTTTTTTACCACGTCCGTATACCACTGGGCGAAATCTTCTTCCATCGAAGTAATCGCCTCTACAAGTTTTTTATCGTCTGCCATTTTTTTCACAATCTCCTTTTTCTATATACCAAATTCTGCTTTATTTTAATGCCATACGGCTGTTTTGTCAACATCGCGCATCTAATGCGTCACCTGCTGCCCTGTGAGGATGCGCTTAATCTCCGCTTTTACATATGTAGGCTTGTACGGCCTCACGATGTATCCCGCCGCGCCCGCTTTCCGGCAGCGCGCGATAACGCTCTTATCGTTTGTATCAATCACGAAAAGAATCGGCACAAGACCGCCCACAATTCCCTGAATTTTCTCCGCTGCTTCTATCCCGTTTATTCTTGGCATGTCCAGCGAAAGGATAATCAGATCCGGCTCTGTCTGCCGCTTTAAATACAAAAGCGCCTGGTCAACGGACGTGAGTAATTGCAAATCGTACATATTATGCAGAAAGCCGCGCAGCGACTGCAAGTGGATTAACATATTGTCAATGACCATAATCCGGTAACGTCTTGAGGGTGTGAGCATTTTTTTACGGTCTGCCTCACCCAAAACCGGGTCAAGTACCTGTTCGTTAGCTTCATGCAAAATTGTTATTTTAAAATTTTCATGCTCCTGCAAATCAAGCAGCGTACCGTCAAGCAGCCGCAGTAACGGTCTTAAATTCCTCGTCCCCGAATTCTCCACGATAATTCCTTCTCTGCCATCGGAAAGCTTTACCTGTGTGCCTTTTGGATAAAACGGAACACAAAGCATCAAGGATTCGACAACTTTTGGCTCAAACATAATGCCGCCGGCGCCCATGAGATACTCACATGCTTCATACGGCGAATATGGATTTTTATATGGCCGCTTCGACACAAGCGCGTCATACACATCCGCAACGTGCAGTATTTTTGTAAAAAACGACGTTTGGTATCCTTCCTTACCGTCGGGATAACCGCTTCCGTCAACATTTTCATGATGATAGAGAACCGCCGCCTTGACATTGGCAGAAATGTCCCATCGCTCCTTAATCAGTTCATAGGAGAGCGTCGAATGCGTTTTCATCAGGTCATACTCTTCACTCGTCAGACGCGAAGGTTTATTCAAAATTTCACGCGGGATAACCAGCTTTCCAAGGTCATGGAGCAGCCCCGCGGTAACAACCTGCTCAAGTTCTTCACCGTTTAAATTCAATCCAAAACCTATGACGCAGCAAATCACCGCGACATTCACGGAATGCGCATATGTATAGCTGTCAAAGCTTCTTAAATCAGTAAGGTCAAGTGAGAGCACACCCCTGTCAAGTACCTGTTCCACAATTTTCCTTGCCACGGTTTTACAGCTGTCAATGTCGCTTTCACGCACTCCTACAAGTCCCTCGGCACGCAGCTCAGGAGTAATGACCGGCTCAATTTGAATATCCTCCGACAGCTCGTCCGTAATATACACGCCATCAAAGCCATAATCACTCAGCCGCTTAATATAAAATTCGGAAAGCACACTGCCGTTGCAAATCAGCGTGTGTCCGTCTGTGTCGTACATGTTGTATGCAAGACACATGCCGGGTTTGGCATCTTCGATTTTGATATAGCGCATAGATTTTGATTTCCTTTGTATAGATTACTTCTATTCTATCGTGTTATTCTGTGCATGTAAAGCTTTTCTTTTGGTTGATTGTGAATGTCCGGGGTTCGAATTATCATGAGAAGTTCCAAAATGTTCGGGTTGTGAAATGATATGCCGTATGATATAGTAAAATGGTATATTGAACGGAAAGTGGATGTGATATTCCGATTATGATGCCCTCTAGTCCTACGAAGGAGGGTGATGCCTATGAACGTAATGGAAGTCTTGACATTATTACTTGTTATTTTTACGGCACTATCATACATAGACAATCATAAAAAGAAATAAGCATCCCCCCGCCCAAGGTTGTGATGCTTGTTTCTTTTAACTAAACTTAACTGAGGGCAATCGGATATCGCATCCGATAAAACCTTTCTAAGTAAATTATACACTAGGGCTGCCTGCTTTGCAAGCAGCTCTTTTCAAAAAAATTGCGACACGCTTTGATAATATTTTAACAGAAGGAACGATTGCATGATAATCAAAAAAATTTCCATATTAAAAAACTTCCAATGCACCGGCGCCGCGTGTCCTTCCAACTGCTGCCGCGGCTGGAAAATTCCGATTGACGACGATGCCTATAAAAGATATATTACCGAAAAGGGCTTTTTCGGCTTTCTCCTGCGCTGCTTTCTTGTCAAAAAAGAAGAACTGACCTCTTTCCGATGCAGCAAGCACCAGTACCGCTGTCCGTTTTGGGGATTAGATCATCTTTGCACATTGCAGAAAAATCACGGCACGGATTATATGCCGCGCGTATGCGTCGAGTTTCCGCGCCAGCTCTCAAACTTCGGCACATTCTGCGAGGAAACGCTCTACCTTGCCTGTCATGAGGCGGCAAGGCTTTTTGTTGAGCAGGCGAGAGCGGGTATTCCCTTTACCTTCACGGAGACAATGGGTGAGGCAGGCTACGGGGAAAACACGACAAACGACGACTTTGACTTCCTGAACTACCTTTTAAAATCGCGCGGCGAGCTGATTGCAATGCTCACCGACGGCTGCGGACTAACTACAAGCCTTTTAACCTACGCAAAGGATGCACAGAATAAGTGCCTTGCGTATTATACGCATGCTTACGGCACACTCAACACAGTCGTGAATTTAGGCTCCGAACAGTTTGCACTGCCAAGCCCCCTTGACTATTCCGCAGCGGACGGCAAGCCGTTTACGGCAGATGCCTCCACAATGTACACGCTCTTTTTCAGAGGCTTTTACCATCCGTCCCTAAAGCATTCTTCGCCTGTTTTGTATAAGCTCTGCCAAAAATATATCCGTGAATTTTATACACTGACAAAGACAAATCCGGCAGAAGCGGACAAAAAGCAAAGCGCCCTATTAGAACTCACATACAAATACGTGCCCGACTTCGATGCACTGATGACTTCCTATTATATATATTTCCTTCAGAAAAATTTCCTCGACATCTTTGAGGATTACTGTTTTGTAAAGCACATGCTTTGCGGCATGGCTCAGGCACAGATGCTGGGGCTCTTTATTGCGCTCTACTGCAAAGACCGCCGCGGAAAAAAGAAGGGTCCGCTCTCAACAGATGAGCTTGCGCTGATTATTGCCGTATACGAACGAAGAGCGCCCCAAATAGAGGACGCTCTCAAGGAAATTATTGTGTCATTCCCTTAATTCTGTTAATCGCGTTTTTCATGGGCGGCAGCATGATAATTATGAGAGTCATAATGCCTTCCGCAAAGATGTAAATGCCATTGTAGACCAGCGAATACGGCAATACCGCCCAGCCTTCCCAAGCATACTCGCCAAAGAAAATCCAACCCGAGATTACAACAAAGACATACCGTCCCATAACACCTGTTATGTATCCTTTTACAAGCCCGTTTTTCGCGTTTGCAAACAAGCCGGAAAGTCCCAACGCGCCAAACGCAAGAAGATAGTCCACGACAAGCTGTAACGGAAAAATGACATACGGGTCAATGATCAACTGCAGCGCTCCGTATGCTGCACTCGCAATCAATCCCGCACCAAGCCCGTAAAAATAGCCTGGCAGCACAACAATAAGCATCGAAAACAGTGTAATCGAGCCTCCCCACGGAAAATGAAACAGTTTTACATTTGAAAGCACCGTACCAAGCGTAATCGACATCGCGCAGAACGCAAGCTGTTTTACCGTAAAATTCTTCTTGCTGCTTTTTGTAAGTTCCTGTTTTTGTGACATAAAAAAACCTCCTTAGTTTTGTTTCACTAGGAGGGTGCACCACAACGTCATAACGTCGTGTCAATCCGGAAGAATGGTTTGCTATGCAAACCTTGGAATTTCTTAGTCTGTGTTTTTGCAGACTTAGAAACTCTCTTCATGGTTGCTTCCCTACGCCAGTATTATCCGGTTCAGGTAATGAGGGTAAAATCTCAGCATATGCGCACCCCTAGCAAGTCCCGGGGCTTACGCCCCGAGAATATTCAGTTGTTTGTTCTCTATGTTTAAACCGACTGTATCAGCCAATTTTAAACCGTTGTACCTCTTCTCTCAGACTGGCAGCAATCTCACCGTTTTCAACCATTTCCGAGTTTACGACATTAATTTCCGCCACAAGCGTCTGAATGCTCTCCGCCACGTTCGTTACGCCGTTTGCACTCTCATCGACTGCTCTTGTAATACCATTAATCGACTCGACAATCCGGCTTACCGTTCCGGTAATCTCTGCAGAATGACGGGCATATTCTGCCATTTCGGCATCAACATGTGCCGCATCATCACGGTATTGCTTTCCGCTTGCGACAAAATTGTTATAATCATTTAAAACCGTTCCTTCAAGATAACCCGTAATTTCTTTTGAATTGTCAATCAAATCCTGCACAAGTGTTAATACCGTGCCATTAATCACCTGAATATTGTTTGCCGTCTCACGGCTGGAATCCGCCAGCTGCCTGATTTCGTCCGCAACCACGGCAAAGCCCTTGCCTGCCTCACCCGCTCTTGCCGCCTCAATCGACGCATTGAGCGCAAGTAAATTCGTCTGACTGGAAATCGAAAGAATTTCACCTGTAAGCGAACTGATTTTCTCAATCTCCTTACTGTTTTCGATTGCCGTTTTTATTTTCTCAATAATCGGCGCAACAAGCTTAATCGTGCTGCTCTTGTTCTCCATCGCAGACTGTTCAAGCGCGGTTGCACGGTCTTTCATCTCATTTGCATAGACTACAATATCGTCAGTCGCACTTTGCATTTGATTCAGCTCATTCATCACGCTGGATGCGTTCTGGTCCACGCCTGCCACAGTCGCCGCAATCTCTTCCATTGTCGCGGAAAGCTCCTCTGCCACGGCTGAAACATTGCACGCACTGGAGTTTGCGTTCTCCGCTTTCTCCACCACATTTGTTACAATTTTATCAAGTGAAATGGAATCCGCATTCAGCTTGTTCATTACACTCTCAAGCACTTCCATCAGGCGGTTCATGTTTACGGCAAGCCTGCCAAGCTCATCACTGTTTGAAATCGTAAGCCGCAGCGACAGGTCTCCCTCTCCCCGCTCAATGCTGTCGATAATTTCGTCAATCTTCACAGTATGCCTGCGCAGACGCAAAATCACGTATTTATAGATAATTATTACGGTCAGTACAAACATTGCAATAATCAAAATGGTAAGTATCAAAGAAACATTTGATGCCCATATGTATGTCATTGTTTGGTTCCTGATAATATTTTGAACATCCGTATCGTTATATGCAATCACCTCATTAATAGCTGTCTCTGCCGCCGTCGATATACCATTCATATCCGTCAGCACAATCGCTGCCGCTTTTTGGGCGTCGCCGCTGTCAACATGCTGCTTAATCTGCTTTGCCAAATCATACAAGTCATTTATAGAAGTCTCAATCGTATTCAAGCCTTCCTGCGTGCTCTCACTTGTCAAAAGTGTTCTTGCCCTTTCAAGCTGTTCCCGCATCTTTGTATTGCTCTCTTCAACCTGTCCCCATACGGCTTCCTTTCCGTCATCCTGAAGCTGAACGTAGACAAGCGCCATTTTTTCCAATTTATTTGCCTGTATCGCAATTTCGTCAAGAGCGGCAAGGGAATTGATTCCGCCATGCTCCAGCTCTTCCATGTCTTCCTGCATCTGACTCATGCTGATTTTGCTATATCCGGCAATCATAAATGCTAAAATCCCCAATATACAGACAGGGATGAGAATTTTAAAACGGATGCTCATATCTTTCATATCCTTACCTCCAAATGTATATTATTCTGATTTGGCATCTGATTATGCCATTTTCGTTAAATACTTCTCAACCGACGCAAGCTTCACGCAGAGCACAAACACCGCACACGCTTTTGTCAGCTCCTTGGGCGTCGGGCACGTAGGCGCAATACGGATGCTCGTATCCGCATCGTCCCGCTTATATGGGTACGTCGAGCCTGCCGGCGTCATCACCACGCCCGCTTCCCTGCACAATGCCACAACACGCTTTGCGCAGCCCTCCAGCGTCTCAAACGCAATAAAATATCCGCCGCGCGGCTTGATCCAGCTTCCGATTTCCAATCCGCCAAGCTCTTTCTCAAGACAGTCAAGTACTGCGTCAAACTTCGGTCTTAAAATTGCCGCATGCTTTTCCATATGCGCATTGACGCCTGCCGCGTTCTTGAAAAACATTACATGGCGCAGCTGATTGACCTTATCATAACCGATTGTCTGTATCGTCACCGTCTTTTTAATATCCGCAATATTTTCAGGCGACGTAATCAGTGCAGCCACACCGGCGCCGGGAAACGTAATCTTTGATGTCGAACAAAGCTCGTAATATATATGCGGATTTCCTGCCTTTTCGCATTCGTCTGCGATATTTAAAATCTGCGCTTTGTCCTCCATATAAACATGATGCACCGCATACGCATTGTCCCAGTAAATCCTGAAATCATCCGCCGCCGGTCTTAAACCTGCAAAGCGTCTTACCACCTCGTCCGAATACACGACGCCCGTCGGGTTTGAATACTTGGGAATGTTCCAAATGCCTTTTACGGCAGGGTCGTTATTGACATACTGCTCTACCAAATCCATATCCGGACCGTTTTCATCCATCGGAATGTTAATCATCTCAATCCCGAAGCTCTCCGTAATCGCAAAATGCCTGTCATATCCCGGAACAGGGCAGAGAAATTTCACCTTGTCAAGCTTACACCACGGTGTGCTGCCGCAGATACCGTGCACCATTGCCTTTGAAATCAAATCGTACATCACGCTAAGGCTGGAATTGCCGTACACCATAACATGGTCCTTCGGGCACTCCATCAATTCCGCAAAAAGCTCTTTTGCCTCGTCAATGCCGTCCATTAGTCCGTAGTTTCGGACGTCGATATTGTTGACGCCCTTAAATGCCGACTTGCTGTTAAGCACATCAAGCATCGGCGCAGATAAGTCAAGCTGGTCCGTGCCCGGCTTACCCCGCGACATGTCAAGCTGAATACCCTCTCCTTTCAGTTTATCGTACCGTGCCTGAAGCTCCTCCTGCAGTGCGAGCAGCTCCTCCTTGCTCATTTCCCCGTACGCTTTCATTTTTCACAGCCTCCATTTGTAAGCGGCACATTGCATGCCTCTTGTTTTCTACAATATCATATACTATTCTGTCTGTTTCTGTCAATATGTTAATAGTTTAACACTCACCAAAACATTTCCTTTCCAAGCTCCACCAAAATCAGCAGCGTCACCGGTCCAAGCACCACCCCGCCAATTCCGTAAAACAATACGCCGGCATATACCGCAATCAATACTGCAACAGGCGAAAAGCGCAGCCCGTTCCCCAAAAGCCTTGGCTCCAGCAGCTCCCGTATCAGTACACATATAATATATGTCGTAATCACCGCAATACCACCAAAAATTTTTCCGCGAATAAACTGAACGACACCAATCGGGATTAAAACGATACCCGTCCCGATAAACGGCAGAAAATCCATAACCCCCGCCAAAATCCCATAAGAATACGCATCTTTCACACCGCCGATATAAAGCCCGATTGTTGCAGTCACACTGATACAAACCAAAATAATCGACTGCGTTTTTGCGTAAGTCTTAATCATGCCGCCAAGTTTCTTGCCAATCCGTATTAATATAGAAAGAAGACGGTCAATTGCAGGCTCTAAAGCGGCAAGATTCAAAAGCCCCTGCTGCCAGCGTTCCACTTCACGCGCAAACAGGACAACACAGATAAAACTTACAAGGATAAACGTCCCGACATGCCCGGCTACCGATAGATACCGCAGACTGCCGCTTAAAAACCCGTCTCCCGTATGTGCAAGACTGCCCGCAAAATCGGAAACCCACACATCAATCCAACGACTGATTGCGCCTTCCTCAAATCCCCAAAACTCCTCAATTCTGACACTCGTGTCAGAAATAATTTGGGAAACACTGTCCGTAATGAATCCGACGTCACGCACAACGTTTCGCGCGCGGCTTATCAGAAATGTTCCGGTGCCTACTATAATAAGCGCAACGACAAGAATAATGCCAAACAAAATCCCGCCTGCCATTACACCCTTTCCGTTGCTTTTGTACAGTCCGCACCGTTTCCCTTTTGCACGCCGTTTTTCCTCCGCGCGGATACAAAACCGCTGCAGCGGCACCACAATTAAAAGCGCAACGGCAAGCGGCAGAAAATACGGCAAAATATATTTTAACAGGAACAAAACTGACACACATGTCATAATATACAAAACGACTCTTTGGTATCCCCTCTGCTTCCAAAATTCCACGCCGATTCCCCCTTCGTTTTTCAATACCGCTGACTGCAAAAATGCAGCGATTTCCTGTTTCACAGAAAACCACTGCACTTATTATAATCATTATTTTATTGTGCTATACTCCAATATTACAAAACACCATAGTGCTCTAAGATAATCTTAACACCGATTAAAATCAGGACAATTCCTCCGGCAAGCTCCGCTTTTGATTTGTATTTTACACCAAACACATTTCCCACCTTCACACCTGCCACGGAAAGTACAAAAGTCGTAACACCGATAAATAACACTGCCGGCACAATCAGGCTCCCGATGCCCATAAAAGCAAACGATACACCTACCGCAAACGCATCAATACTCGTCGCAACCGCCATCATCAGCATTTCCCGAAACGCAAGGGAAGCATTTTCTTTCTTGGTATCCTGCTTGGCAAAGGACTCTTTTACCATATTTGCACCAATCAGCGCCAAAAGAATCAGTGCAATCCAATCCGCAAAGGCATCCACAAACCCTGCAAAGGTCTTGCCCAGCAAAAAGCCGAGCGCCGGCATCAACGCCTGAAAGCCACCAAACCACAATCCTACAAGCCCCGCCTGTCGAACGTTGATTTTCTTCATTGCAAGTCCCTTACATACAGACACTGCAAAAGCGTCCATAGACAATCCTACCGCCAGTACAAACAGCGTCAGTAAATCCATACAAATCCCCCGCGTCTAAGTATTTTATATTCTTAAAGTATTAATTAATTTCCGCTGTGTGACTCAACAGCCAGCTTCCATCCTCACGCTCCTGTGCCGTTACGCTCATAATGCAGCTGTTTCTGTGCTTTTCAACCAAATAGCGCTCAATATATCCGTCCTGACAATCACCAGCATCATACGCCTCATAAATATCGTCCCAAAGGTCTTTATCCGTGATAATCAAATCAAAGCTGACATCATAATCATCCGTCGCCATCATTGCCACAAAGCATTCAATATAATAATCATCAATATGACCAATATATCCATCCTCACTGCCCCGCACAGTCTGAACCGTAATATTTGCCGTATTATCAACAACCGGCGCCTCCGTCGTCGTGGTTGTATTTCCGGTTGTCGTCGTACCTGTAACGGTTGTGACAGTTGCCGGTCCGGTCGTCGTCGGTTTTGTCGGCGGTGTCACGGTCGTCGTATCGGAAGGCACGGACGGATTTACCTCAAGTCCGCTGTATCTGCTCCCCCTGCATGCCGGAAGATAAATCGACAAATCCTTGCGCACATGATTTCCCGCGAATTCCGCGTCCGAACAGTTAAAATAATCGTACGTATTGGGATTGGTATCATCCCATGTACTGTCCACGTTATAAAACTGTCCGTCCTCAAGCTTTACGATATTCCAGGCATGATTTTGACCCGCATACCCTGTAACGTAATAACAAGGAATATCAAGCTGCTGAAGCACATACTGCAATGCCCTCGCGTATCCCGCACACACGGTTCTTCCATATACAAGCGCACTGTACGCACTTTGGTTCATAGGTGCGTTTGCATCATACCGAACAGAGCCAATCAGCGCATCATGCGCTTCTCTCTCCTTATCATAATCCGTATAACACCCATAGGTTTTATCCAAAATGAGCTTTGCCGCGTCCTCAAACTTTGATTTGGAACCGTTAATATCGTTTGCCGTGACATTAAACACAAGCGTAATGTCAGCCACAGCTCCAAGCGGCGCATATTTATACTTGTATGCCGTATCCACCCAAAACAGTTCGGGATGATCGTTCACAACAGCCGTAAACGCATTTTTCAGGTCAGTCACCGTAATATCCGTCACCGGCGAAAAATTCTTCTGCATCGCATCCGCATTTGCATACAACTGGCGGTAAAGCGCTTTCTGCGTGTCATTCAACATGGCATAGTACGGATAAAATTCCTCGTCAAATGTAAGCCTCTCTCCCGTCTCACCCTTGCCAAGCGTTTCTAAAATCTCGTCCGCCTTTGCCTGGGTGACTTCTGTGCCAGTAGACTTAATCGGAATATAACCCGTAAGCGAGGCTACTTTTTTAGGAATATCCAGCTTTTTTTCCGCATCGTCATCGTCCGAATCCGGACTTTCCGCCGCAGGCTGTTCCCCTTGTGTCACTGTTGTTTTTATGACATAATTTCCTGCCTGATGTTCCTCAGGCACATTCGTATCAATGGTTTCGTCCGGTTTTTTCAGACGTTCTCCAATTTTCACTGCTATATCAGGATTGTGGTTACAGAGCGCAATAAAAAGAAGTATAAGCGCAAGCAGACCACCAATTCCGTATAGCAGCTTTTCTACTATACGCATAATGGTACCTCCTCTTCCTACTTATACTCCCCCATGAGTCAAATCCAAACGGCACCTCCATATGCCGCAATTGTCGCTTTAATTCGAAAAAAGCGATTAATTTATTTAATTATAAGACTTTTTACAGGTTGTGTCAATCTGTTATTTTGTATATAATATGAGAAGAAAACAAAAAGGTTTTGTGTAATGTGAAAAAGTTTGTGCATTGCAGCCCAAGTTTGCAATCCAAGAAAGGAGCGCTTTTAGAAAATGAAGATTTTAGGATTAAATAAAACCACTCTGCTTGACTATCCGGGGCGTGTCGCCTGTACGATTTTCCTGGGCGGCTGCAATTTCCGCTGCCCGTTTTGCCATAATAAGGACATTGTGCTTATGTCAGATACAATTGATGCCTATTCGCAAGATGAAATCTTTGCGTTTCTCAAAAAGCGCAAGGGTATTCTCACGGGTGTCTGCATCACAGGCGGAGAACCCACGATAAATAATGATTTACCCGATTTTATCTCGGATATCAAACGCCTTGGCTACAAAATCAAACTCGACACCAATGGCTCTTCCCCCGCCATGCTCACATCCTTAATTGACAATAGGCTGATTGACTGCTGCGCAATGGATATTAAAAACGCTCCCGAAAAATATGACACAACTGTCAGTTTTCCGGCACTAATCGCTGTCAAAAAATCCGTGGAACTTCTGTTATCCCAACCCAGTGAAGGAGAACACGGCTTTTCCTATGAATTCCGCACCACGCTCGTAAAAGAGCTGCACGATGAAGCAGATCTCCTATCTATCTGTAAATGGATAGCTAGTGCAAACGCTTACTACCTACAGCCTTATATGGAAAGCCCCGGTGTCCTTCAAAAGGGATTTCATTCACATAATGCGGAAACACTCTCGCATTTTGAACGTCTGTGTCAAACATATATTCCCAACACACACCTGCGAGGCACATAACCTAAATTTCCACCTGCTTCATATAATATCCAAAGCAGCCCTCATAGATTTCACGTTTTTCCTCCTCGCACATCCGTGCCTCACCAATATCAAACCCTTCAAATCCGAACATCTGTGCAATTCTTTTTTCTCTGTCATAATAAACTCCTGGAACACCGAGATAATACTCTACCGAAGACTTACCCGCATCTGCTGCCTGAAGCCTGCTGTTTGCCAACTGTTTTTCCTCAAACCGAAACAGCAAAAGCTGCCTGTAATTATAATACGAATGCAATACAAACGAATTGGAAATCAGACTATGATAGCGCTGTGTCAGCACCACAAGGTCCTTAGGCTTAATCAGCAGTGACTGCGCTTCCGGAAAAATATGAACCTGCGGATAAGTATCAGTCAACTGCTCCCATTTATCCTGCGGCAGTTTTTCGGGCAAATCCGAATTGACATGCTCATGTCCATATATGGTCTTTTTGACCTCTATATCCTCTGCCGCCTGCGCCCTGTGCAACTCATTTTCCACCTGATTCGTTGCAGTTCCTGTGCTCTCCCGAAGCACGCACAAACCTTTTCTGTATCCATAAAACGGCACTTCAACACGTACACACTTTTCAAAGCCTCCGATGTCCTCCCAACTCAGCCTTTCCATACCGTATCCGTTTTGAATGCCGACTTCACCCAAACACCATTTCTCACCGTTTTCCCCAACCGCATAGACACTGCACCGGTTCCCGCACTGTAAGGGAACACCGCGCAATCCCACACAGATTCCGCTGCGTTCCACCCGCAGAAAGCCTACATTGCGCTCCTTCCGGTCCCCGTTCATAAAATCTATATAGAAAAACTGCATTCAAAAACCCCCTTCCGTGTCCGCCATACAATAATGTATGTCCACAAAAGGGGGTTTAGAACCGTTGTTGTTTAATCCATCGTATCAATATACCGCATATAATTTACAACCATGAGCGCAATTTTAAAGGTCAACGCGTCCTCAAATTTGCGGATGTCAAGACCCGTGGCTTGGTGCAGCTTCTCAATTCTGTATACAAGTGTATTGCGGTGTACAAAAAGCTGTCTTGATGTTTCCGACACGTTAAGATTATTATCGAAGAACTTCTGAACCGTTGTAAGCAATTCCTCATCCAAATCGTCCAAAACATTCTCTCCGAAAATCTCCGTAATAAAAATGCGGCAGAGATTAATCGGGAGCTGATAAATCAGTCTGCCAATTCCAAGCGTATTGTAGGCATTAACCGGCTTCTCCATATAGAAAATTTTGCCCACATCCATCGCCATCTTCGCCTCTTTATAGGATTTGGACACTTCCTTAAGCTCACCCACAATTGTACCGTAAGAAACCCTTGTAATCAGCATTGCCTCCGAGTTCATCATATCTACAATAACCTGCGCTTCCCGCGCCACCTCGTCATAAGCATCCACCGAAGCAAGCTCCTTGATAATGATAATGTTTTTCTGCTCCACCGCCGTTAGGTAATACCCCGGCTGCTCCGCAAATAAATTTTTTAAAAGCTCCATCGAAACATTGTCTTTATCATTCTGCGCCTCTACCAAGTAAACCACACGCGGCATATCCGGCGCAATATGCAGTCTCTTTGCACGATTGTAAATATCCACCAAAAGAAAATTATCCAACAGGAGATTTTGGAAAAAGTTGCTCTTGTCAAAATGCTCCTTATATGCAATCATCAAATTCTGTATCTGACTTACCGCAATTCTCCCAATCATATACGCATCGGCAGCACCTGTTCCTTTTGAAATGAGCACATAGCTGACCTCCTTTTCCTCAAGTACCTTCAGCATATGATAATCGCCGACAATCTGACTGTCCGCAGGCGAGCTTGCGAAATTCTCAACTAACTCCTGTGAAACATCCTTATTTTCAAACGTCGATGCAACCACGATACCTTCCATATCAATAACACAGAAGTCAACTTTTGTAATACTTTTCAGCTCGTCAATGCTTGCCTGAATCATTTGATTTGAAATCATATTTTCTCCCTCCGTGTATACAAAACCCCCGACAGAAAATCTATCGGGGGTATATAATCGCTTTTCAGAAATACAGAATATTAGTTTGTAATAACCTTCTCTGTTTCCTTATCGAATACATGGATCTTCTCGACATCCATAGCAAACTTAACCTTGTCGCCCGGTCTTGCCGTTGTTCTAGGATCAACTCTTGCCGTGATAGGGAACTCAGCAATATCAGCATACAAGAATACTTCTGCACCGAGAAGCTCGTATAC
>ERZ808028.1324-NODE-1324-length-15357-cov-3.530105_pt1 | contig 15357 bp, 12 predicted proteins | sample MGYA00380184_ERZ808028 | MGnify/ENA primary metagenome ERZ808028 (study PRJEB31490, sample SAMN06133397) | mouse gut metagenome | isolation source: J8_1 | host: mice | place: China: Chengdu | collected 2015-05 ...
CGTGAAAATTCTGGCTGATAACCGCCGAAAGCTTCCCCTGATTTTGCAGTTTCAGCAGCACATCATACGCCAAGGTGGAATGCACATTCATTCCAAGAATTTCCTTTTTGTAAAACCGGTAAAATTTCTCCACTTTCGCATTATAAAAGCTGGTAGCAAGCATATCCTCCGGCGAGAAGCCATATTCTTCCTCCACGCGGTAATTTTCCATGTTGGAGTCAAGATCATAACCGCCGCCCTCCACAAGCATTTTGTCGATTACGTTAATGTATGTCCTTCCGCCAAGCTGCGTTTTTGTCTCCTTGTCATGGTTTCCCGCCACCACCTGTACGCGGAACGGAAGCCTGTCAAACAGTCCTATGTGTCGGAAAGGCGGCAGTTTACAGACGCCGTAGGTCAGATTTCCAAGGACATCCAGTTTCTGCGCCTGCGCCACATTGTCATAAATATTGTAGCCGCAGAAAAACTCATCGCCGCCGTCCCCCGAAAGCACGACTGTCACATCCTTCGCGGCAAGGCCTGCCACAAGCATGGAAGGAATTTGGGAGCTGTCCGCAAACGGTTCGTCATAATACTTCGGAATACTGTCCACCATGTCAAACATTGCGCGTTCATCAATGTAAAGCTCCGTGTGGTCCGTACCCAAGTGCTTTGCGACCTCTTTTGCGTACTTTGCCTCATTGTAACGCTCCTCCTTAAAACCGATAGAATAGGTTTTTACAGGAACCTCCGCGTTAATGTCCTGCGCAAGCGCCGTCACAAGCGAAGAGTCGTAGCCGCCACTCAAAAATGCGCCTACAGGCACGTCGGCAATCATTCGCTTTTGCACAGAGTCTCTCAACAGCGCCTTGAGCTCCTCCTTTGCCTCCTCATAAGAACCAACCGGCTCCTGCTTTTTTTGGGCATAGACCTTTGCAATATCCCAATATTTTTGCTTTTTGATGTTTCCCTGACAAAATTCCACAATCTGTCCGGGCTCTACCTTATAAACGTTCTCAAAAATTGCATATGGCTCATTTACGCACTGCTGATACATGTAACGCTTGATTACGGACTTGTTGATGGTCCTCGGAAAATCCGGGCAGCGCATAATCGGCTTTAACTCTGACGCATAGACAATATTTTCTCCGTCCAGCCAATAATACAGCGGCTTTTTTCCAATCCGGTCCCTCACCAAATACAGAACATCTGTTTTCTTATCATAGAGCGCTATCGCAAACATGCCCTGAAAGCGGTCTATACAGGAAATACCCCACTTTAAATAAGCCGCAAGGATCACCTCTGTGTCACAGTTGGAGCGGAACGGATAATCCTTCAGTTCTTCCTTCAGCTCCAAAAAGTTGTAGATTTCTCCGTTGTAAACAATCACAAGCCGGTCGTCACAGGAATGCATCGGCTGGTGTCCGAGCATGGACAAATCCAGTATGGAGAGACGTCTGTGCGCCATTCCGACCGTATAGCCGCCTGCCGCGTCAAACAGTTCCTCGCCGCTGTCGTTGGGACCTCTGTGAACCATTGTGTCATTCATTGCCTTTAATTGGTCCCTTGTAATGTCTTTCCTTGATATAAAGCCGCATATTCCGCACATTTTCTGCGCCTCCTTCCGATTTCTCCAATTGTTATCCCGTGATTTCTTCGATATAGTCCTTCCACTGCGCAAAAATGCGCTGCGGTCCTGCTGCCTCGCCGATTTTTGCCGCCTCCGCGCCAAGACGCACTGCAAGCGCCCTGTCCTCTATCAGGCGGTTGATTGCTTCCGCGAGCGCAAGCTCGTCCCTGACCGGAACAAGCAGACCGTTTTTTTCGTTCTCAATGACCATACGCGGTCCGCCCGGCGGACAATCGGTCGCCACCACAGGAAGTCCGAGCGCCATTGCCTCAAGCATGGCGTTTGGCATTCCTTCATAATCGGAAGAAAATGCCGCAACCGCGCCGTCTATCATGTCTTTTTCAAGCTGTGCGCTTGCACCCATTAAAAAGACGTAATGCTCCGCATCCTTTTCCTCAATCAATGCTTCCAACTGCTCCCTTGTCCCGTCAGAGGAGTCCGGTCCGTAAATTTTAAACACATAATCGGGATGTTTCTCATGCACCCGCACAAATGCGCGGATCAACAGCAGTTGATTTTTAAAATCCACAAGCCTTCCTGAATGCACGACTGCCTTTTCACGCTCCTCGTCGCCCGGGATTGGGTTTCCGATAAATTTCTCATTGATTGGATTCAAGATAATCCGTGACTTCTTTTGGATAAATTCGGGGAAAAATTCCCGTTGGTCCTGCGTTTGGAACACACAGCCAGCCGCCCGGCGAAATAATATAGGGATTTGGATTTTGTCCGATAAAAAGTCATAAAAGCCAATCGGATTGATACGCACCGAAATAAGAACTGGTGTTTTCATTCCAATCGTCGCCGTCAGCGCCCGGTAGTTGGCGCGCCTTGCAAAAGCAATGACAATATCGGGATTGACTTTTTTGATAAACTGCCGCAGGTTACATATCCGGTCGATAAACTTCCCGATTCTTCCGTGAATTTCCTGCTTTTTGTTTAATCCCACATGCACGCGCTGAATGCGCGGGTCAATCTCATACTCGTCCTCACCCTGCCACTCCGTGGCAATCCATACCTTATATCCGTTTTGGACAAACTGTCCGGAGAGATTTGCCACGACACGCTCCGCACCGCCTCGCTCCAAACAATTTAAATGAAACACTATTTTTTTCATTCTATATACTCCTTACACAGCCTGCAAATTTATGATGTATGTCCTTATTTTTGCTGCGCAAGTTCCGTAATGCGCCGCACATACACATCCATACCAAAGTCCTCTGCCCTTTTTTGTGCCTTTTTCCGATATGCGTCAAGCCGTGCTTTGTCGGTTAAAAGGCTGATGAGTGTATCTGCAAATATCTGTTCTTCTTCCGTAATCACATCCGCATCAAGATTTTTTTCCCCCGTGAAAATACCGGTCAAAATTCCGTAGTCCGCCTCATACGTTTTGCCGCGGTCACAATACTGCAAAAAATCTTCCGCCAAAATTTCGTTTGGTCCTGTCATGCAGTTGACGCTGACACAGGGTACACCGCATGCCATTGCTTCAATCAAGGCATTCGGAAACCCTTCCGTCTGAGAAGTCAGTGCATATACATCCGCGTACTTTAACAGTGCAAACGGATTTTTGAGCACGCCCGTAAAAAGGACCGATTTTTCAATATGGAGTGCACTGGCAAGCTCCTTGTATTCCTTGTATGCGCCGTCACCGATAATCATCAGCCGCGCCTTTGACAGCGCCTTTTTTATCAATGAAAAGCTTTTCATCAAGTGCCAAAAGCCCTTCAAATCATCCTCTCTTCCCATTGAGACAATCAGTGCGCCTTCCCGATGAAGAAAATCCGCGTGTGACGGCTCAATGCCGCCCTCCTCGTCTGCAAGCGCTCTGATCGCCGCCGTGTCACACGGGTTGTAGAGCGTTGCGCAGGATTTGGGCGCAAATTTTTGCCAAATGTCCGCCTCCATTGTTTTGGTACAACTGACTACGGTATCCGCATGGCGGCAGATAAGTCCGATACCGCTGTCCGTCAGCGCGCCGTAGCCGCGAATCCCCGCCCATGTCGTATCGTTTGTTTTTGATAAAACGTTAACAATGTTGGCGGTCGTCCCAAAGCTGTAGCTGATGTCAATTCCCATGCGTTTTTTGAGTGTGCGAAGACGCATTGCTCTCTTTATAATATTGACAATTTTATTGATTTTACCATTTTTTGAAGGGAGATTCAAATCAATCAGATCAACGCCCGACACGTCGTAAAACAGATCTTCTTTGGAAAACACCGCAATATGCACTTCGTACGTATCTTTGAGCAGCTTTGCCGTCATCGCACAAATGCGCTCAAATCCGCCCTGATGGAGCATTGGTGTGATGAAAAGAATTTTTTTACGCCGCATGGTTCGTCTCCCCTTTCCTTGGTTTCGGTTTGTCTGCACAATCAGGAAATCTCACAGCAATGTCCGGGGGGATTGGTCCCCGTTTGATAAAAGTCCGCCATTTGCTTTGCCTGTATCCGCACGTCAAAGTCCTTGTCCGTGATCGCGCACTGCATGTCATGGCGTATCATGGCGTTTTCGGCATTCTTGTGAATTTCCTGCGCCCATCTCACGGGCGGCTCGTCAATGCTTCGGTATACTGCCAAATCGGTGAGCGCCACCTCGCGCGTTACCTTGTCTGAAATCAGGCAGCGAAGTCCTGATGCCTGCGCTTCCGCCACGCTTCCGGGCAGCCCCTCAAAAACGGACGGAAAGACAAAATAATCAAATGCCTGATAATACTCCTCCACATTGGACCGCGTTCCCAAAAAATGTACCTTTTTTGTTAATCCCAGCGTTTCCGCCTTCTGCCGGATTTCCTGTTCCAGCTCTCCTGTTCCGATTAAGACCAGCGCAGCGTCTTCACGCATTTTGCAAAGCTCAAAAAAGACCTCCAGCAAATAAGCATGGTTTTTCATAAAGCCGAAACGCCCTACGTGCCCGATTACAAACTTGTCCGAAAGTCCAAGCTCGTTTCGCAGATTCTCCCGAACGCTTTTGTTAAAACGAAACCGCTGCGCATCAATTGCATTTGGAATGGTCCACACCCGCCCTTGTTTTACGGCTTTTTTACCGTACACTGCCACGCCTGCTTCCATAGAGCAGGTAAACAGATAATCCGCACGGTTTTTAAGCGGAAGCCTGATGATTTTCGTCACCAGCCCTTTCACACCTCTGTCCACGCCCGCACTTCTTGCGTGGGCAATCGTAAGCGGTATGCCCGCCTTTTTTGCAATGGGCAGATATATAGATGCCGTGCTTGTCATATGTCCCTGCACTGCCGCGTAATCATGATGTTTTTCAAAAAATCGGATAAGTGCGCTGCGATACGCGGGATAATTTTTCACGTTAAACCGCGGGACACTATATATGTTTCCGCCAAGCGCCCTGATTTCCGCGCTGTAGTGCCCTTCCTTCTGCGTATGGATGAGAAAATCAAACTGCACATGTTCTCTGTCAATGCTCCGGTACAGCTCCATCACCCTGCTCTCCGCGCCGCCGAGGTTTGTCGTGCCTAACACATGGAGCACACGTATTGATTTTTCTGTTGTCATGTTTTTTGTCCCTTCTTCTGCAAGGCCTCGCATAACATAAGCAGCCCTGCCTGATAAAACAGTCCCGTATTATACAGCATATAGCGCATCTGACAGTAAATTGTCGCTGACGTGAGGATGATTGTCGCCACCAGTGCGGTCATCACCAATGCTGCAAACAAAAGCGAGGAATGTTCTGTTTTGTAGGAACCTTTTGCGGCAAGCCAAACAAAAAGCGCAATGTATGCCGCATACAAAAACGGTGCCACGACATTCAGCACAGGATGCACCTTTAGCAACGTCGTGATAAAACCGCTGATAACATTTACGACAAAAATTTTAAAAAGGTCCGGCACACAAGGTCTCAGAATTTCTTTCATAATCGTTCCCGCAATCGCATTGTAATTGTCCTCGCGGTCTGTATCTGCCATGCCGACACTATCCTGATATTCGCGGATAACCGGCATTACAATATCAAACTTAATCCTGTCATACGACATGCTGTAATGGTCCTGAAGCCCGTACCATCCTTCGCCTGCATATTGAATGTTGTATTCCTCTGCGTCGGCACGCGCTAAAATTTCAAGGAAAATGGCACGGTTGACATCGTCCGTAATCCGTTCCGCCATCCCCTCATTTGCTGCATAAATCTCATTTCCGAGAATAAAGCTCGAATCGCCGGTGTGCATGGTAAAAACACCCCGACAGACATAATTGTACGTACAGTCAATCAGCCGCGTGCTTCCCAGTCCCAAAGCCACGAAGAGCGCCGCATACAGCAGAGCCTTTTTCCAGCCTTTATCCTTCCACCATGCATAGAGTACGGCAAGAAAAATCAGCCCAAATGCCACCACCATCTGCTTTCGTATGGAAGTGAGCACAACCGCCCAAAGCAGACTGAGCAAAACGCCCGCTCTGCTTTTGTCATACAAAACTGCCAGCAGTCCGAGTATTAGAAAAAGATATAAGGAATAGGCAAGCGCCTCCGTCCGGATACTGTTGAAATAGCTGTATCCTCTCTGCGCTACGAAACGGTTCAAAAGTGTAAGACCGCACTGTATTGCCCATACAAGAAACGTGACAATTCTGTTTAAGTGAAAACGTTTTTTAAGCGACAGTGTAAACACTGCCGTTGCAATTCCGGCAAGCACACACTGCACTACGACTGTCGCATCAAGATAAATGCCATGTCCAAAGGTTTCCCGCATCAGCCAAAGAAAAATACAATACAGCGGTTCTCTGTCTGCCTGCATCATCAGATACGAATCCGAATCAGGCGTGATAATCACGCCGTCCTGCCAATACCATATCAGGTAAAATATAATGCTGCCCAATACGACTGCCGCCGCTGCTGCATGCCGCTTCCTTGTGTCATTTTTCATGCAGTTCTCCATCCTTGCCTTAGTCTGCAAACTTTTGCCGCTGCCCCAAATTTTCACACTTTTGTCTTTCTTTTCACAATCTTCTGCTTTGCATACGCCGTCAAATATTCAATCTTTGCCTTAAAAAATCCCCTGTAAACCGGTTCCACCCGCAAAAGCTCCAAATAGGAAACAAATCTTCCCTCATATTCCCGAAACAGCCGCTCATACCGCGCAAAATCACTGTCCTTCATCGTATTGGTATGCACGACAAACGTGGTGTAGCCGCTTTTTGCCTTCAGGGAACTTTTTTGGCTGTGGGAAATGGGATAAAATATCATGCCATGCCTGACGTACGGTCTGGCTCCAAATCCGTCCGTAATCCGCCAGTAATTCAGGTTTTGCAATGCCTTGAACGTATGTTTGTCATAAGAATGCCCGGGTGCCATAAATATATCCGTCTCAATTCCGTGCTCCCGGAAAATATCCTGTCCTAATTTTATCGCTTCATACTGTTCACTGTACTCCACTCCCGCAAACTCGGAAAAATCATTGAGCGGAAACAGTCCCGCCTCCTTTGTTGTGTAAACATGTGTGTAGCCGTGCTGCGCAAGCAGCCAGCCCTCCTTTTGAAGCTGCTTCACATACGCCCAAAAGTCTTCCCGCGGTGCGTCAATCCTAAGGTTTCTATCTTCATTTTTCGGTACAACCCCTATAAGCGGCTTAACCTGATACAGATCGCAAAGCTCCTTAAACCGCAGAAACTTTGCCCAATCCATATCAGGTGTAATATCGTCCATTCTTATACAGATTTTCATTCCGGTATTTTTCATATTAATCCCCAATTCTTGCCAATGTCCGCAAAAATCCGTCAGCTGCAAACTATCTGATTTTTGAACCGGATTACAAATTTGCCTTGTACCAGTCAATGGCAAGTGCAATTCCGTGCTCAAAGTCAAACTCGGGATCATATCCCAAAAATTCGCGCGCCTTGGAAATGTCGGCATTAGAATGCTTAATGTCGCCTGCGCGGTCCGGTCCGAAGTTTGGCTCAACGTCTTTGCCGAGTGCCTTACAGAGGTCGTAGTAAATGTCAATCAGATACTCCCGTCCGCCGTAGGCAATGTTAAACGCCTGACCTGCCGCATCGCTTGAAGCAAGACATGCCTTAAAATTCGCCTCGATTACATTGTCAATATACGTAAAATCACGGGACTGCTTTCCGTCGCCGTTAATTGTAGGCACTTCGCCGTCGAGAAGCTGCTTGATAAATTTCGGAATTACCGCCGCATACGCGCCGTTTGGGTCCTGTCTGCGTCCGAATACGTTAAAATAGCGCATTCCGTAGGTGTCAAGACCGTAAAGCTTTTTATAAAGTTTTCCGTACTCCTCATTTGTGCGTTTTGTCAACGCATAGGGAGAAAGAAGGTTCCCCTCCTGCCCTTCCTTTTTGGGAAGTACGGGATGGTCGCCGTAAACGGACGAGCTTGAGGCGTAGACAAACTTTTTCACGCCGTTTTGTCTTGCCGCTTCCATCATGTTGAGCGTCCCCATAATGTTATTCTGCTCGTAAAACAGCGGCATTTCGATGCTGCGCGGCACGGAACCCCACGCTGCCTGATGCAGGACGTAATCCACACCCTCGCACGCTTTCATACAAGTGTCCAAGTCCTTGATGTCGCCTTTGAGAAATGTGTAATTCGGGCGATCCATAAACATCTTCACGTTTTCCTCCCTGCCCGTAGAGAGATCGTCAAGACATTTTACCTGACAGCCCATGTCCGTGATTGCCTCACAGAGGTTCGAACCGATAAAACCTGCGCCTCCTGTTACAAGAAACACGCTGTTCTTGTCAAATGTTAACTCTTTGTAACCCATATAATAACCATACTCCTTTCTCAGTCTGCAAATTTGTGCTTTAAGTACAAATTTGCCGCACGAAGTTTTAGAATTTCTTAGGCGGTGTCTTTTAGCGCCTTAGAAATTCTCTTCGTGCTTATAACCTCCAGTATAAATAGCCCGCGTTCTCGTATTCTTTTCTGTCGAGCACGCCCTTTAAGTCCGTAAGCACCTTCTGCTTGCCATTATCCGCATAAAGCGCCGACAAATCATCCATTCCAAGCTGTTTGTACGACTCATGCGCCACCGCCAAAATTACGGCGTCACAGTTTTTAATCTCTTTCATTGGAGTAAAGGTAATTCCATAAAGCCGTTTCGCCTCATCGGCGTCAGCATTATCGTCCGTCACCTTTGCTGTAATACCGTATTCTCTAAGTTCCTTATAAATATCAATAATTTTTGTATTCCTCGTATCGGGACAGTTCTCCTTAAATGTAAATCCAAGGATTGCCACCTTTGCGCTCTTGACAGGAATATCCGCCTTTATCAGATTTTTCACAAGGTTTTCCGCAACATATTTTCCCATATCATCATTAATGCGTCTGCCCGAGAGAATAATCTGTGAGTGATAGCCAAGCTCCTCCGCCTTGTAGGTAAGGTAGTACGGATCTACGCCAATACAGTGTCCGCCGACAAGCCCGGGTTGGAAATTCAGGAAATTCCACTTTGTTCCTGCTGCCGCAAGCACCGATTTTGTGTCAATTCCCATTTTGTTGAAGATAATGGAAAGCTCGTTCATAAACGCGATATTGATGTCTCTTTGGCTGTTCTCAATGACCTTTGCAGCCTCGGCAACCTTAATCGACTCCGCGCGGTAAACGCCTGCCTCCACGACAAGCTCGTACACGCGTGCGACAACGTCAAGCGTTTCCTCGTCCATGCCGGAAACAATCTTGGTAATCGTCTCCAAACGATGCACTTTATCACCGGGATTGATACGCTCCGGCGAGTAGCCGACCTTAAAATCAACACCGCATTTCAGACCGGACTCCTGTTCGAGAATCGGCACACAAATATCCTCTGTCACACCGGGATACACGGTAGACTCAAACACAACTACGGAGCCTTTTGTGAGGTTTTGTCCCAAAATACGGCTTGCGCCCTCAACCGGAGACAAATCCGGCGTGTGGTCGTCGTTTACGGGCGTCGGAACGGCGACAATATGGAACTTTGCCTCCTTTAATTTCGCCGCATCGGCGGTAAATTCTACCGCGGTATTTTTAATCACATCGTTTCCTACCTCGTTCGTGGGGTCGATGCCTGATTTGTAGAGGTCAATCTTTGCGGCATTTAAATCAAAGCCCACAACTTTGATTTTTCTTGCAAATGCCACCGCAATCGGCATTCCCACATAACCAAGTCCGACAAGGGACAGCTTTTCTTTTCCGCTCACAAGATCTTCATATAAACTCATTTTCACTTTATCTCCTTTATCTTTTTGATTTCATTTAACTCGTTTTCATATGTTTGAATAATGATATTTCTGTCAAAATTTTTCTCAACCCATGCCCTGCCTGCAATGCCCATCTGCCGCCGTTCCTCACAGGAAAGCGCAAGTATTTTCTCCATTGCGTGGACAAGCGCGTCGGTACTTCTGCTCTCAAAGGCAAACCCGCTTTCGCCGTCCAAAAACGTCTCGACACAGCCGCTGATGTCGCTTGCAAGCACCGGTCGCCCGCATGCCGCCGCCTCAAGCAGCACGTTGGAAAGCCCTTCATGATACGACGGATGCACTATCACGTGGCTTTGTGCCATAACCGTCTCCACGTTATCAATATGTCCGAGATATTCGATAATCTTGCGCTGTGCAAGCGTTGTAATCTGCGGTTCGTAGAGACCTCTCGTCTCTTCTTCGTACTCGCCCGCTAACACAAACCTAAGATTTTTATGCTTTTGTTTCATCACCTGCGCCGCCGCAAGGTACTCTTCAATACCTTTATCTTTCATAATGCGGATTACGGCAAGAAACTGTACCTGCCTGTATTCCGGCGGATAATCCCGCAGCGGATGCTCCGTAAGGTTCACGCCGGAACCCGGCAAAAGCGCATTTTTTTCAACAGCAATGCCGTTTTTGTTCATAAAATCACGATTGCGCATGTTCTGAAAAAATATCCGCCGTGCGTCTTTCATGGAAATCCGGTAAAAGCGCAGCAGCAGTCTGCTTAAAAGCCCGCCGTTTTCAATTGCCGTTCCAAGTCCGGTGACATTGCACAGATATGGCACCTTTTTGATGCGGCAGGCAAGCGCGCCGTAAAGGTTTGGCTTGATGGTGTAAGTGAGCACCACGTCAGGCTTTTTCCTGCGCAAAAGCCTTAAATACGCCATAAAAAGTCCAAAATCCTTTACGGGGTTCATTCCGCGCCGGTCAAACGGTGTCTCGATTACGCGGCACAAGCCCTTTAGCTTGTCCACATTTTCGTCGGGCGGCAGCGACACGTACACTTTATGCCCGTCGTTCGCAAAAGCCTGCAGCAGTTCTTTGCGAAACAGATACAGACCGTTCGCATAATTAGTTAAAATCAGTATTTTCATAGGCTTACCATGTTATTTTGAATTTCATCAAGCGTTTTTATCACGACACTGTCATACATCATCATGACAACATTTTCCTCATAATCACCGATACCGGGTGCGTTTTCCTTTTTTTCCACAACATTTGTATAAATCAGCTTCGGAAAATCGACGCCTGCCCCGTATGCGTGAAGATACGCTCCGCCGAAGCGCGGGTTAATCTCCGAAAGGTAATACGTTCCGTTTTGATAAAACAGGTCCATGTCAAGCGGACCGTTAAATTGAAATACCGAAAGCGCGTTCTGTACAAACGCAAAAAGAGCGTCGTCTTTAAAAGAAATCGTTTTGTTGGCGCCGCCGATTGTCGTTGAAAGCTTCTTTTTTGAAAAAATGGCGACGGGCTTATGGCTTATGGTGTCTACATAAATATCCGCGTCCATATCCTCGCCTGTCATCAGTTCCTGAATAATCAACGTTTCATCCTGCCCCGTCAGCTCCTCCAAAAGCTCAAAGGTTTCCACTTTTCTTGCGCCGACGCTTCCGCTCCCCGTGCGCGGTTTTACAAACACGGGAAAATCAATTTCCTTATTGCTGTATGCTTTCCAAAAGTCGGCAAAACAGCCGAACGTTTTTACCGTATTAATTCCTTGTTCCGCCAAATATTTGGACATCTCGTATTTGTCAAAGCACAGCGCCGCCGTTTCTTTGTACGGTGCAAGCACGGTCACGCCAAGCGCCTCGAATTCCTCCCGGTGTTCTGCAAGAATTGCAATTTCAGGGTCAATTAAGGTGGTGACTGCGTTAATCTCCTCCTTCTTACATATGTCCAAAATCATCGGAATATATGCCTTGTCATGAATTAACGGTACTTGGTAGCTGACATCAGCAAACGCGAGTGCAGGCGCGTACGGGCTGTTATCCGTCACAATCAGGCGCACCTTGTCGCCGAGCGTTTTTCTGAAATCCTTTAACAGCTCACAGCGTCGTCCCACGCTGCAAAATAAAATATTCATACTTAACCTCCAAATCTTCGCAACCTATGAAGAACGCTGCCTAAAACAAGCTTGCTTGTTTTGCGTTCTTCCAATGTGAAGTTTTAGATTTTCTTAATCGGTGTCTTTTACTGATTTAGAAAATCTCTTCACATTATCCTCCGTTTTTGATTCCGTTTTTGTTCCCGTAAAGGCTTCCATTGTGGCATCCGTCGCGCTGTTGATGTCGCTATGGCGAAATACGACTGCCACTGTTTGAAATAATATTTTTAAATCCATTTTAAATGATATATTTTTCACATACTCGACATCATATGCAAATCGCTGCTCCCAACTGATGGCATTTCTGCCGTTGACCTGCGCCCATCCGGTCAGTCCGGGGCGGACGTCGTGGCGCTGCTTTTGGAAGTCGTTGTATAGCGGTAAGTATTTTACAAGCAATGGTCTTGGTCCGATTAGGCTCATGTCGCCCTTTAGAATATTCCAAAGTTCCGGCAGCTCGTCAAGGCTTGTCGCGCGGAGCGCTTTGCCGAATTTTGTGAGCCGCACTTCATCAGGCAACAGCTCGCCGTTCTGATCGCGCGCGTCAGTCATGGAACGGAATTTGCACAGTCCGAATATTTTTTCGTGGTACCCGGGGCGCTGTTGATGGAATATAATCGGGGAACCAAGTTTTACGCGTACGAGCACGGCTACAATGAGCAAAATCGGGCTTAGCACGATTAATGCCGTAAGCGATATGATGATGTCAAGCAGGCGCTTGATATATTTTTCGTAAAAACGTTGTTTATGTCTTTGCATTGTCATCTCCAAACATCTTTGCAATCTCTTCAATCACCATTTATTCCTATGCAAAGCAAGCCCGCACCATCGCAATCACCGCGTCCTGCTCCTCTTTCGTCATTTTATTATCAGAAGGCAGGCACAACCCTCTGTGGAAAATGTCCATGCCGACATCAAGCGGTCTGCCGTCTTTTCCGACACTGCCGCCGCTTATGTAGGCGTTTGTCTTTGCCCTGCCGTCGCCCTCTCTTGTGACAAACCCATTCATACGGTAAATCGGCTGCATATGCATTGGCTTCCAAATCGGACGCCCCTCCGCGTTGTATTTCATAATCGTATCAAGAATTTCTGTCGGGCAGCTTTTACCATGCTCCGGGTGATATAAAACCTCACACTCGCTGCGCACCTGCCTGCACATTGCCTCTTCGTCAATCAGCATACACGAAAGCCAAAAATTCGGCTCTGAGTTCGCCCCGTCAAACGGGTTCATGGAAACGGGAAGATCTTTAAATCCTTCCTTATAACGCTCATATATCGCCTTTTTTCCCGCAATATGCGCGTCCAAATACGCCATCTGCCCGCGCGCAATGCCTGCAATCACGTTGCTCATGCGGTAATTATAGCCAAGCTCCTCATGCTGATACCACGGCGCGTTCTCTCTCGCCTGCGTAGACCACTTTCTGACCTTATTCGCCGCCTCCAAATCGTCCGTTAAAAACATGCCGCCTGCCGAACCCGTAATAATTTTATTTCCGTTAAACGAAATGCAGTTATATTGTCCAAACGTTCCCGTCTGCTGTCCCTTGTATGCCGCGCCGAACGACTCCGCCGCGTCCTCCACAATCACCGCACCGTGTGCATCGCAGATTTTTCTGATTTCATCAACCTTTGCAGGCGTACCGTACAAATGTGCGAACACAACCGCCTGAACTTCCGGATAAAGCGCAAACGCCTTTTCCAACGCAACAGGGTCCATGTTCCAGGTATCGTATTCCGTGTCGATAAAAACAGGAACGCCGCCCTCATAAACCACCGGATTGACTGTCGCGTCAAACGTCATGTCGGAGCAGAATACCTTATCGCCCCGCTTTACCCCCGCAAGCTTTACGGCAAGATGCAGCGCCGCCGTACCCGACGCGAGCGCAACCGCATAGCCGCAGCCCGTCTTTTCGCAGACAAGACGTTCCAGTTCGTTAAGGTTCGCCCCTACGGTAGACATCCAGTTTGTATCGTAAGCCTCCTGCACGTATGTCAGCTCGTCGCCATGCATGGTCGGGCTTGAAAGCCACACTTTCTTTTCAAATGCACAAAATTGCTTATCCCCTTGAAACATGTTTCGATTTTCCCCTTTCCGCAGCAGACGTCATTCTTTTTCCATTTTTTATAGTATATGGCAAAATTTGGTTTTATACAAGTTTTTCATAACAAAAACAGGTTCGCTACGTAACAGTTGTGCCTTCGGCTTCCTGTTATAAGCTACAGATCCCGTTTCATGCGCTCCAGCTCGTCCTCAATTGCTTCAATCTTGCGCTGTTCATCCGTTTTTTCCTCATTTGGCGGCATTCCCGCAGATGTACTGTTTGCAGAACGTGTGCTGTTTTTGTCTGACAGAAGCAGTCTTGCAAGCAGCGCAGCGCCGCCGAAAATCAGCACCAAAATCAAAATCCACTCATAAAGCGTAACACGCATTAAAGACAGGTTTGTCGTCATTATCACCGCCGCAATGATAAGAATGACCGATGCAATCGTAAACAGCTTTGACAACAAGCTGCCGCCCGAACCAAACATCCACACAATCCCGATAATAAACGGTACCATAATCAGCCCGTTTCCGAAATGAATACCGCCAAGCGTAAATCCGAATCCAAAAAATCCGGAAGTCACCATGACCTTTTGTGAAAAGATAAACAATCCTGCCACAAGCATTACCATGCCTGCCAACAACTTCAGTAACTCATTTTTTTCTTTTTTCATCCGTACCAAACCTCCTTACGGTTCTTTTGGAATATACGTCGGCACAATCTCCTGTATCAGCGGGCGCACGTCCTCACACTCGTTCTCGACCGCGTGCTTTAAATTGTTGAGCTGCACATAAAACTGCGATTCGTCAAACTCAATCGGCTTTCCGATATGAATCAATTTATTCTCCGTGTCCGTCATGCCCTCCTCGTTCATCAAAAGCTCCTCGTAGAGCTTTTCGCCGGGGCGCAGACCCGTAAACTCAATTTTAATGTCTTCATCCACCTTATATCCCGAAAGCTTGATTAAATTCTTCGCAAGGTCGAGGATTTTCACCGGTTCCCCCATATCAAGCACGAAAATCTCACCGCCCTTTGCGTATACGCCTGCCTGCAGCACCAGCGATACCGCCTCCGGAATGGTCATAAAATAACGGATAATATCCGGATGCGTCACCGTCACCGGACCGCCCGCGGCAATCTGCTGCTTAAAAAGCGGTATCACGCTTCCGTTGCTCCCAAGCACGTTTCCGAACCGCACCGCCACAAATTCCGTGTCATAGTGCCGGTTGTAGGTCTGTATAATCATTTCGCAGATGCGTTTGCTTGCGCCCATGATATTCGTGGGATTGACCGCCTTGTCCGTAGAAATCATCACAAACTTTTTTACGCCGTTTTGTGCCGCCGCCTGCGCCGTTTTCCACGTACCAAACACGTTATTCTTAATCGCCTCGTTCGGAC
>ERZ808028.1326-NODE-1326-length-15337-cov-4.746855_pt1 | contig 15337 bp, 14 predicted proteins | sample MGYA00380184_ERZ808028 | MGnify/ENA primary metagenome ERZ808028 (study PRJEB31490, sample SAMN06133397) | mouse gut metagenome | isolation source: J8_1 | host: mice | place: China: Chengdu | collected 2015-05 ...
TTTTTTTGCTATTAATCCTAAACTTAAGATAACCAAAACATATCTTAAATCTAATCCAAAAAAAGAAAATTCTCTATTAATTGTTGTGAAAATAAAAAGAAAGAAATAAAAATCAAATATTTTTTCATAAGATATTTTTTTACAAATATCTTTAATTTTTTTAATATAATTTATATCTATCAATCCACTATTCATTAAATAACCTCTCTTGAATGCTCTCAATAGTATTTTTCAAATTAAATCTTATACTATTTTCTTTTGATTTTTGAGAATAGAACTCACATAAATTTATATTAGTTAAAAATAATTTCATGCCTTCATAAATGCCTTTTTCATCATTAGAAACTATATAACCATATTCACTTTCTTCTCCGAATAACTCACTCATTCCTGAGCAATTTGTTACAAGACATGCTTTATTTAAAACAACGGCTTCACTTGCTACTGTTGAAAATCCCTCTGCTCTAGATGGACATATAAATACATCACAATTTTTAATATATGGATATGGATTAGAATGAAAACCTAGTAAATGAACATAATCTTCTAAATTATAGTCTTCAATTAATTGTTCTAATTGATTTTTATCCGGACCTTCTCCAAGAATATTTATAGAAAAGTTAAACCCTTCATTTTTTAGCTTATTGGAAACATTTATCAATCTGTCATATCCTTTTTGTTTTGCTAATCTCCCTATTGAACAAAATGTAATAACATTGTTTTTAGTTATGATTTCTTGATTTGATTTTGTTATAATTTCACTTGTATCTATTGGATTATATAATGTCATAAATTTATTTTTTTCTAAACCAAGTTTTTTTTCTGCTTGTTTTTTTACTACATCAGATACACAGATAATTTTATTAAATTTGGTATAGTCTTTAATTTGACTATTTATTGATTTATAAAAATGTTCTGATTTTTTTTCATTGATTAAATCAACATGTATCCAAGCATATTTCTTTGATTTTTCATGAGGTGAAGAAGCAATTATTTTCGTTGCTACGCCTTCTAAAAATGCTACCTCATAATCATAATATTCTTTTATAAATATTTTGTATATTAGTTTTGTATTTATATGTCTCCAAAAAAACTGGTATAACTTTTTTAGAAGTAATTTTGAATTATTAAAATTAGAATGAAGACTTCCTGATGAAGTATTTGAATTTTTAAATTTTTTAAATGGTATTTTAAAAATAGTTTTATAGTGAATATCATAATCTATACTTTCTTTAAATATTCCAGTATCAATAACTGTCATTATTGTTATGTCATATTTTGATTTATCCATGTTATTTGCTAAGTTAATTAAAACTTTTTCTGCTCCACCAACGCCTAAGGTATGTATTAAAAATAAAATTCTCTTTTTCATAGTCTATCTTGCATCCTCCCCAGTAGTAATGACGCCTAAAGTCTTCATAAAAATTTTCATATATAATTTAAAACTTCTATTTTCTATATAATAAACATCTTTTTTCCATTTTTCTTCCGGTGTAATATTATATCCACCATTGACTTGTGCCCAGCCTGACAAACCAGGTATGACTAATAATCGAGTAACAAAACCTGGATATTCTTCATTGAAATCATGTGTAAGTGAGGGGATTTCTGGTCTAGGACCAACTAAAGACATTCTTCCCAAAAGAACATCATAAAACTGTGGTAATTCATCTAATCTATATTTTCTTATAAATTTCCCAACTCTTGTAACTCTCGGGTCATTTTCTGCCGCCCATTTTTGCCCATCTTTTTCAGCATCAGCTACCATGCTCCTTAACTTATGTATCTTTATAAGTCTTCCGTCTTTTCCTACTCTAACTTGAGAGAAAATTGGATTTCCCTTTGAATCAATTCTAATCACTATACATAATATTCCAACCAAACATAATACGGGAATCATGACAACCAATGAAAAAATAATATCAATCAGCCGCTTAAAAAATTCATATATCTTTTTATCCTGATATTCAATATCATTTTTATAAAGCTCCAACTGCTCTTTAAAATAGTCTTCATAATTAGTCCTTCTGTTATCAAATATTTTCGAATAACAATCCATGCAAAGCTGTCCCGCCCCTTCAATATAATATTCACGCTCTGCAATATCCATTTCTTTATCAATACTTAATTTTTTATGACAAACAATACATTCTTCATCTTTTTTTCTAATATCATGCACGCTCTTTCACTCCTTATTTACCAAAATAAAAAACAAGAAAACATTTATTCTTGCTGATGATTTCTAATCTAAGTTTTGCAATGAATTTATTAAATATAACCCTCCGTATATATGCACTCGGTCCAAGTTTATCTACTTTTTATAAATCCCCCAATCCTCTATATTTGTATATATTCAAAAATAAACTAAATTTTAAGCACAATAAAAAGGTCTTTCGACCTTTTCATTTACAATCATATTCAATTCATCTTTAAATTCTTTTAATTAACTCCAAGCCAACTTGCACCCTTGTCACTTGTCCAAAAAGAGATACATCAACATAGGCAAGACGTTTATGACGATCGACCTTAGCAATCAAGCCTTCCTGATCTACTAATGGTCCATCAGTAACTTTAATGACATCGCCTTCAATATAGCCACTAGAAACTTCAACAATATGTTTTTCTCCACCAAATCTTGTGAGAAACATAGCTTCTTCTTTGTAGATGGGATAAATATTTTCTCCATCATTTCCTAAAATCTTAGTTAAATCCGGAATCTTCTTCAATTCATTAAACAAGGTATCAACGTGGTCACTAATCATAAAGACATATCCTTTAAATAAAATTTCTTCTACATTAACCCACTTACCTCTAAATTTTTTCATGCGTTGACACTTAGGTATAAAGCATTCTTCCAAAGTCTTTTTATCAATCAACAAGCAACAAGCTTTCATAATTTCTATTTCTTTTCCGGAACGTACTTGTACAGCATACCAATTTTCAAACATCACTTTCCCCTCCATTTGTCTAGGCTTCGCCTATCGAAATGCCTTTTACACTTCGACTATAGCAACAATGATGACAGATTGTTCCAATAACGCGACCATGCGACGATTATCGGATTTCAATCCTTTGTTATGCAGTTACTAAAATGTCTTCTTGTTCCTCTCGAAAAAATAGCTTATCCTCCCTAACACACCTAGGCGTTTCATAGTGATATGTTTTGACAATTTTCGCAACAGCTTGACGGATATCACTATCCTCATCATACGCAATTTGATATAATTCTGCAAGTTCTTTGATAAAAACTTCGGTATCAAACTCCAATGGTTTACCAATATGTATCAATTTATTTGGTGTAGTTCTCATGCCTTCTTCTTTCATCAGCATTTCTTCATAAAGCTTTTCTCCGGGTCTTAAACCGGTAAACTCAATTTTTATATCGACATCAGGTTCAAAACCGGATAACTTAATTAAGTTTCTTGCCATATCTAAAATCTTAACCGGTTCTCCCATATCCAAAACGAAGATTTCTCCACCTCTTGCATAGGCTCCGGCTTGTAAAACCAAAGACACAGCTTCGGGAATCGTCATAAAGTAACGAATAATATCAGGGTGAGTTACTGTCACAGGTCCACCATTCTTAATCTGTTCCTTAAATAAAGGAATAACTGAACCATTTGAACCTAAAACATTTCCGAACCTGACAGCTACATATTCTGTCTGTGATTTTTTATCATAAGTTTGCACAATCATTTCACATAAACGTTTTGAAGCACCCATAATATTTGTCGGATTAACAGCCTTGTCGGTCGAAATCAAAATAAACTTCTTCGCATAATACTTATCACAAGCACGAACAACATTCAATGTTCCGAAAACATTGTTTTTGATAGATTCATGAGGTGAGTCCTCCATCAACGGTACGTGTTTATGAGCTGCTGCATGATATACGATATCCGGGTGAAAAACTTTAAACAAATCATCGACTTTATTTGCATCTCTTACAGAGGCTATCATCGTTTCTAAATTTAACTTCGGATATTTACGCTTTAATTCTAATTGAATGTTATAAGCGTTGTTTTCATAAATATCGACAATAATCAGTTGTCTTGGACCTCTTTCGGCAATTTGACGACAAAGTTCACTTCCGATTGAGCCACCGCCACCGGTTACCATAACAACTTTATTAGTCACATAAGACATAATTTCATTTAAGTTGACTTTAATCGGATCACGTCCCAATAAATCTTGCACTTCAACATCTTTTAATTTATTTAAAATAACTTCATCGTTAATAAATTGATAAATACCCGGTAAACGTTTTAATTTACACTTAGTATCTTTACAGATATTTAAAATAGCTGATATTTCTTTATCATCTACTGAAGGTAAAGCTACGAAAATTTCATCTATTCCATATTTCTGAACATTTGCTAAAATATCATAACGATTTCCTACAATTGGGACACCATGGATAGATGTTCCCTTTTTATTCAAATCATCATCAATGAAACATTTAACCGCTTTATTGACGTGAGTAGAAACCGTAACTTCCCTTAAAATTTTTTCACCGGCTTCACCCGCACCCACAATCATAATATTTTTCTTTGCATGCCTTCTGTAAATAGCTAAGCTTTTTTGGTGATATAAGCGAATAAAGCGATAAGAAATTCGACTTGCCCCAATGAGCAGCGTCAAAATCATAAAATAAATCAAGTAAACACTCACCGGTCCCAAACAGTTGGCAACCATCGAAATGATAATATTTGCAGCTGTACTCAACAGTGTTCCAAACAAGATATTTTTTAATTCTGTTAAAGAGGCAAATTGCCACAAGCTATGGTAAAATTTTAAAAACGCAAAAAAGCCAAGACTTGAAATTATCAATGCAACTAAGGTAAAGCCCGCAGCACCAGTAAAATACCTTGGTTCTATTAAATGATTTGAAAACAGTGCAAACGCTCCATAAAAAGCCACTGTTATACATAATATGTCAACAAATATCAAAAAAGTTTGTCTAACGATTAGCTGTCTTCTATCCTTTAATGAATTCATTACTAAATGCCCCTTTCTCTAGCTTCACAAATTTAAAAATCAAGTTTATAAAGCTATTGACTTCTTAATGCAATTTCTTTCTATCACTCAAAATAACGGATTACTCAATCTATATAATGCAATAATGCGATTTAACTACATTCATATTTTAATACAATAATAACTAGATTTTTTGTTCAATATAAGTATATACTAATCATACAGTATTTCTCTAAAAAATTCCATATGCTATACTTAATTTACCGCTTTTTCATCTTTAATAAAGCTAGCCTTTAATGAGAGAAAAAGCTTATATATCCATTAAAAAAATTATAATCAGAACAGTCAAAACAACTATAATGCTATAGTCCTTTTCATTATAAAGCATTCAGCTTATTTTTCAACACCTTTTTAGAAATTTTTTATGACAATATTTAGATATTTTATGGTTTTTTGCACCTTAAACTCTCATATGCTAAAAAAAGCAATTTGATTAAATAACACACAATCCAACCTTACCGAATTTTATAAGAAACCCATAAAATAAATCTAAGCCCATTTTAATAATTAACCCTCTCCCAAGAAAACATTCTTACTTAAAAAAATAAAATAGAAGCTATAAATTTCAAGGTCTACATTCCTTTTATTTATGCTTCTATTTTTAATTCAAGTTTATAAATTTTTGATTATTTGCTTTGTAGTGCTATAATCATTTGGCGTAAACATATATTTTCTTGTTCCAAATTCTTTAAACGATGATAAAAATCAGCTTTGATTTTTAAAATAACCATTTTCAAACAATAATCAATTTGCGATTTATACTTGACTTCAATTTCTTCTAATCGCCTAATGATTTCGTAACTACGTGTGTTTTGCTTACCCATATATTTACACAGCCATTTTAATAAAGCATCATATAGTCTATTTTCACTCACAATAAATACTGACTGATCAATAACCTTAATTGCCATAGCCATATCACCTTGGTCATATAGACAATAGGCCATGAAGAAAGCCGTACTTTTTTGAGGTTTTAATTCGTATGATTTTTTATAAAAATCTAATGCCTGAGGAATTTCATTCAAATGTAAATAAGATTCTGCCATATTAAACATAATTGACTTTTTTGATAGAGGAGTTATGACATAATCACTCTTAGTAAGCAGTTCCTCATAAAACTTTATGGCATGGCGATATTCTCTACTCATAACCATTGCCCCACCATACATAATATCTGTCAACATCAAAAAATGCCTATTACCTTGTGCCTTTAAACCCTGAGTCGCTTTAGTATATAATTGCGTGACTTCTAAGTTTTCTCCTAAAAAAGTATAACTTGATAATAAATAATAATAACCAAACGGACGGTAACACTTTTCTACTTGTTCCATTTGTTCATTCACACGTGGAATCCATAATCTTACTTTTTCTAAATTTCCACCTTGTCCATTACTATATAAATTTCTTAAAGCTAAAAAGAAACAATAAGGCTGAACTAATAAATCAGGGGTTAAAACCCCTAATAAGTAATGAAATCTCGCATTTTCTTGTCCGGAATAACTCAACGCTTCCAATTCGACAAAATGAAGATAAGGTAAATATTTTGTATTCTTTAAATGATTATATTTCTTCAAAAAACAAAGTCTAACTGTTTTTTTATTAGGTTGATTTTCTATATTCGCATGAAGTACATCTTTTAAATCGGGAAAGAATGTCGGATAATCATCTTCAATATGATGTCTATCTACTCCATAGAAATGAAATAATGTAACAATCTGGTGTCGCTGAATTTTAGCCACACCAGATTCAATCTTGGATAAAAAACTATGATCTATGCCAACTTCCTTGGAAAGTTGTCTTAAAGTCAACCCTCGCTCATGTCTAAGATTACGTAGAATATATCCAAAAACTTTTAGATTCATTGTTTAATCTTCGTTCGGACCATCAATACGGTTTGGATTGATTCCATTATGTACTTCCTGAATATGTTGTTCTAACTCCTCAGCAGTACCGTTCTTTTCTAAATATTTACATGTTTTGCATGGTTGGAAAACAGTAACTGTTAAAGCCAAGACCAATAAAATTTTACTTAATTTTTTCATTTCTTTTCTCCCCCTTTCATGGGTAATTCTCCCTTACCCACGACTATTATAGACTACTTTTTCTTATCCGTAAATAGAAAAAACAGCGTCAATATGAAGACAATTTGTTTTCAACAAATTATAAAATGGAAATCTGTTTTTTTATATTTCGGATTTTTGCGTTACAAGTTATGGTATTATTTACCAATAATAGAAATTAATCTCTATTTCTCTTTTTTCCACAATGTATAAAAAAATAAATTGTATTCGACATATTTTTACATTTTTTTCAAAAAAAATTTTTTTATGTTATAATATAAAAATCTCCTTTTTTATAAAACGGCAGATAAATTCACGTCTTTTTAGCTTATTTTATTACTCAAAAATTCAGTTTTCTATATTTTTCCACAAAACTTGATTTTTTTAAGCATATTTTCATTTTCTTAATATTCTAAGCTAACTTTCGCCATAATTTATATTTTTTTTTTTTTTTTTTAATATTTACGTTTTCAACATAATTCCAAAATCTTCCTATTTTATATTAAATCCATAATCCCAGCATCACCAAAATTGCTCTATGCTATAATTTGAATTGGGCATAATAATCGCAGAGTGAATACCACATAATATAATCCTATCTTATAGGAAAACTAGACAGAGAAAAGCAAAGATAAGTTTAAAATGTATCTTTGCTTTTTTCTTTTGCCAAAAACTATTTTAGTTAAACAATTTATACCTATATTTCAACTTTATCATCAAAAAAAAGTATTATTCCTATTCTTTTTATTTTTTTCCACAAAATTGAATTATTTTCACTTTTTTTCTTCATTTTGTGATATTCGAAACGAATTTCCTCAAATAATTATTATTTAGACAAATTTCGAGCATTTTCCTCATTTCAACAAATGCTAATTATAGGCTATTTTTATGGTAAAATTTACCAATTTAGCGTTTATTGAAATTTCTGTGCTATAATTCTAAACGTGTTGTAACGATAGAGGAGTGAATACCTTACTATCCCACACAAATAGCCCACTCGGGAAAAAGCAAAGATGAATTGGAAGTGACTTCTTTGCTTTTTTCTTTTACTTTCTTACTAATTTTTATATAGGTCTATGCATCTATTTCTCAACCATACAGCGCTATAATTATCGCCATTTAGTGAGTATTAAAAAAATCCACAAATTAAGTTTGTGGATTAGCAGGTAGTTAAAGTTTTTTCATATATAGATGACAAAGCTTCGGTTCATCAAAATCCGGATACGCTCTTTCAAAATCTTGAAGATACGTAAAGCCGTTTTTCTCTAAAATGCGATAACTCGCCACATTATCTAAAAAACAATCAGCATAGACGGTATGAAAGCCGTCTTTTTTTAATTCCTTTAGATATAAAGCACAAGCCCTTGTACCGTAGCCTTGGTGCCAATAGGGGTACGCTAAAACATAGTTAAACATTCCTACCCCTTTTTCCAAAAGGTCACAGCCTATGATGCCTATCATCTTATCATCTAAAGTAATCGCCATATTTTTTTGATCATGCGCTATCATCAAAGCTTTTAAAGTTTCATCAACTTGATTTTGCTTCAACATAGGTTTAAATCCTGCCGGCAAAGTCACTTTAGGGTTTGAATAAATAGAGAACAAAGTAAATCGATCTGTGTATTTTAAAGGTCGCAAATTAATTTCCATAGCTACCACTCCTACTTCTGATATTAACTATGATTTTTAAAAAATTAAAAGTATTTTCCTTTTATGATAAGCAGAATATATATGAAAGAGAAAAAGTTGATAGATATCTAGTGAAAGGAGAGCTTTAAAATAACTAAATTTTATAGCTGTCATCTATATCTTGAAGTTCTCCAAAAGTATCAATTTCAATAATATCACCTTCATAAACCGGACGAATGTAAACTTCAAAATTATCCTTACAGTAAGTCAATGCCACTTCATCAAAATATCTTTGATGCCCGCCTTCCATCTCAAATACTGAAGGAATATCCGTAACCATTTGTTGAGCGGCTTTTTCGTCCCAATAAGATATACCATACATATGATAACAATTTTCTCCACCCGCACTATTAACACGACGAATGATCTCATCTTCTACATCAAAACACCAGTCATTTGTATAATTGACATATTTTCCGATATAGTTTGTATGCAATTCATATTTACGAATCAATTCAGGATTGTACAAAACTAAATCAGATTCTAAAACATAAGCATTTGTCATCAAATCTTTGAATTTCAAGGCACTGCCGATATTATTGGCTTCATTATAAGTTGGATTTTCGATAAATTTAATCATTGGATATTTACTTAGCAGCATATCAAAAGCTTCAGCTTGATAGCCTCTGACAATGCTAATATCTTCAATACCCGCCGCTAATACAGCATCTAGTAAAGTTTCAATGATACGCTTCCCATTAACTTTGATGAGAGGTTTAGGCATACTTAATGTCAGTGGTACCATACGACTACCAAACCCGGCTGCCATGAAAATAGCTTTCTTCACTTTGTAAGATTCTAACAACGTATAAGCTTTTGTAGTAACCTGTTGTTTTTCATCTAACAAGCCCTCAGATACCAACTGTTTAAGTGTTGCCTCTACGTCCTCAACACTGTAATGCGTTTTATCGGAAATGGTTTGCACATCTAAGAATTTATCTTGATAGCGTTCAATATAAGTTAAAATATCAAATTGCATTGTCGTAAAAGTCATAATAATCTCCTCTATTTTCCGATTGCATAAACCGGATCTAACTGTGTAAGTTCTGTAAATGTATCTATTTCAATAATTTCATTAGGTTTTACTTCTCGTACGTAGATATTGTAATGATTAGGAAAATGATTAATAGCCACTACGTCCCAATAGCACTCTTTACCTCCGGGTGCATGATAACTAGTGTCTAAATCTAAAAGCATTTGCTTCCCATCTTTTTCATTCCAATATGAAATACCGTACATATGATAACAATTTTCGCCACCGACTTTAACGTGCGTAATGATATGATTTTTGACTTCAAAACACCAATCATCTGTTTTTTTCACTGGCATGGCTAAATAGTTTGTATGATATTCGTATTTGCGAATCAATTCAGGGTGATAAACAATTAAATCAGCTTCCATGATATAAGCACCCTCAAATAAATCCCTTGCTAGATATGCACTAGATATATTGTTAGTTTCATTAAAGAGTGGATTATCAATAAACTTTAACATTGGATATTTTTTTAACAAAACATCAAACTGATCTCCTAAATAGCCCCTAACGATTGTAATATCTGTAATACCTGCGGCTAATAAAGCATCTAACAGTGAATCTATTAACCGTTTCCCATTGACATGAATTAAAGGTTTAGGCGTATTTAAAGTAATCGGCACTAAACGACTGCCAAAACCGGCTGCCAACAAAACTGCTTTCTTTACTTTGTAAGGCTCAAGCCACTGATAGCCTTTAAGCGTCACCTCAAAACGACTGGTTTCTTTTTGGACAATCAATTCATTTTCAAGTAATTCACCGATAATTTTATTGATAACACCTAAAGAAACATTAAGCGTCGTAGCTAATTTACGTTGGGTATGTTTCTTTTCCTGATGCCTTTCAATAGTAACTAACACCTCAAATTGTCTATGGGTCAAACTCATATTCTCACGATCCTTCTTTTATATTACTGTTATTATCTCACATCTATATTCTTTCGTAAAGTCTGTCTTATCGAATAAACAACACATTTTAATACAGCATTTACGATTAAGATTAAAACAGATATAAAAGCGGTCGCCTCTATTAACGATTGTGAATCAAATTGCGGAATAAGCAGAGCTAAAGGCATATTTTTGAAATTAGCTAGGAATGATACAGCAGAAATTGTAACCATACCATTGACAAAGAAATAGCTGAACATCTCCAATATCGTTTCTTTAGTTCCCGGAACATAAACATCCCATAGCATACGCCATCTGGAAATGCCTAAAGTTAATGCTACATCTTCTAAATTCTCATTAAACTGTTTCAATGAATTGTATGCCATGAGATAAGGTGAGGCAAAGAAGTGAATACAGTTGACTGTAATTAAAATAACTAATGTCCCGTAAATCCATGAGTCATGGAAAAACAACACATATGATAAACCTAATACAACTCCCGGAATAGCTAAAGACAACATAGAAATCATGTGAAGCAACATATTTGAAAAAGTTTTTTTGGAACGAGCTGTTAAGAAAGCTGTATAATAGCTAACCGCCGTTCCCAACATACCTGTCAACATCGCAATACATAAAGAATTGATTAAGTACATATCGACACCTAATTTAATCGCTTCTTCTATATGAACAAAAGATAAGGATAAATCAATTGGATATTTATTCACAAAAGTTAGGTAAATAAAAGCAATAATAGGCATACAAATGAAAATGACAAATGCCCAACAGAAAATAGTGGCAAAAACATCACGCCATATACCTTTTTTGATTTCATACGCCTTTGTCACTGTAGAGCTTCCACTTTTATCTTTGTTGATCAAATCAACAATAAAGGCAATCAAAGCCGGCACTAATAAAATTGCTCCGACAACAGCCCCTTTAGAGAAATCTAAAAGTCCGATAACTTCTCGATACATATATACAGGAAGTGTCATGGTTTTACCACCGACAACTAGTGGCACACCATAGTCTGTAAATACCATTGTGAATACAGCAAAAACACCTGAAATTAAAGGGCGATTAAGATTGACCATGGTAATGCACTTAAACTGTTGATATTTGGATAATCCCAAAACCTCTGCAGCCTCATAAACGGTATAATCTTCATAACGAAAAATATCGTTAAACATCAAAAAGGCTACCGGAAATGAATAAAGAACCGACCCCATCACAATACCTGTTAATCCATAAAGAGGAATATGAACCCCTAAAAGATTAGTGACCAAGCCATTATCTCCAAACAACAAGACAAGTCCTGTCCCATGCGAAATTGACGGAATAAGCATAGGTACTGTAAATAAAACGGTCAATAAACCCTTAAAACGAATATTTGAACGATTGATTAGCCATGATAGAAGAATCGCTAAACTCACGGAAATAATAGTTGCAAGCGTTGTGGCAACCAAAGAGTTTCTTAACATCGGTAAAAATTGCTCTGAATTTACGATCATTTGAATATCTGAAACATGAATATTCATAAATAAGATTGTCAATGGTGTAATAACTGTCAAAAACAAAAAGAGAAAGACAACAATTTGTCCCGGTTTAATTTTCTTCATCGGCTTCCTCCAATCTTCCAGTACATTTTTGCAATGAGTGGTACTTCTGTTCTAAGTGCTCAATAACAAAGCTTTGAACAAAATCACTAGCTGGATTTTTAAAGATATTTTCAGGTGTATCAATCTGTTCAATATTTCCTTCAGACAATACCATGATACGATCACTTAAGAAAAAAGCTTCTTCCTGGTCATGTGTAATGAAAACCATTGTCGTATGAAATTTCTTTTGAATTTCTTTTAATTCTCTTTTCATGATTTCACGGTTAGTTACATCTAATGCCGAAATCGGTTCGTCTAGTAAGACAATTTTAGGATTCATAGCTAAAGTACGGGCAATAGCCACACGTTGTTGTTGTCCGCCTGATAATTGATTAGGCTTCTTTTTCATCTGATCGGCCATACCTAATTGGGTCAGGGTTTGAACGGCAATTTCTCTTGCTTTTGGCTTCAAATCTTTTCTTAATTTCAAAGCATATTCTACATTTTGTAAAACTGACATCGCCGGAAATAAAGCATAGTTTTGAAAAATAATGCCCATATCTCGTAAACTTGGTTCTAAATCCACAATATTTTTACCATCAACAAGGATTTCTCCGTTATCTGCTTGTTCTAAGCCGATTAAAATACGCAAAAGGGTGGTTTTACCGCACCCACTAGGACCTAAAATAGAAAGAAATTCTCCATCTTTTACATCAAACGAAATATCTTTTAAAACTTGCTTTTTATCATAGGTTTTATTGATATGTTTAACTTCTAATTTGTTTAATATTTCCATAGTGCTAATAACCTCTCCTTTTCTTCGATACTTTCTATATTTGTCATATTTCCAAAAGAAACATCTAAAGGAAATCCTTCTAATGAAGATACTTGATTTTCATAAATTAAGCCCGGATTAAAATTTTGCTTATCATATTGAATAAATTCGTTGATAATAAATTGATAAACCTCTTTAACATCTTGATTTTCCAATCGTCCCTTCACGATTCCCGTTCCCGAAACTGTATAAGGACAACCATAGTTAGGTTCAATCAAGCAAAATGGGTGACCGTTATTGATTTCCGTTACACCTTGGAAAGTCATACCTAAAGCAATACCGACTTCGCCTTGAATCAACAGCTTAACCGGACCCGATCCTGACTCTGTAAAGCTTTTAACATTTTTTGCTAAGGCATCAAAATATGCCAAGGCTTTCTCCTCGCCCAATTGATTTACTAAATTTAGATAATACATATAACCTGTGCTACTTGATTTAGGATCAGGCATGGAAATAAGGTTTTTATACATCGGATCAAGCAACTCCTCATAACTTGTAGGTATTGGCAATCCCTTTTCTTTCAAAACCTTTTCATTGACAATAAACGTACCGAATGTTCGCTCCCATGTAACATACTTTCGATGTGGCACAAGACAATCATCTAAATATGGAATAGAAGATAAAGATTGATTATCTTCAAAATAATCTTTAATCTTTTCAAAATAAGAGCTTTCCAATCCCACAACAATATCTGCGTCTGTTTTCTCTTTTTCAACACTAATACGAGCCGCTGTCTTAGCTGTCGAGTTATACATAACGTAAACATTTTTATCAGGGAAACGCTCATTTAATTGCTTTTGTAATTCATCATTTCTAAACTGCTCCATCGCAGAATAAATGATAATGGCGTTCTGATTTCTGGATTGTGATAGGAAAACTAAACACAAAGATACCACTAACATCGCTAAAATTGTTTTTTTCAAATTCAACACCGCCTTTATATGAACAAATTATCTTTGCATAACAACGATATTTAAACACTTTAAATATTAAAAGTCAACATATTTGTTCAAAAATAAGAGATACTTAGCTTAAAATAACACTTTTCAGATAAAATAAGTAAAATTGCGTTCACACCTAATCACCCTACAGCTCTAGTTAGAACATTTAGGCAAAAAGAAAACCGTATGATGCATCATACGGTTTCCCCATGGATATAAATCCATATGCAAGCTTGTACAAACTTTATCAGCGCAACTAATCATCTTAGTCATTTGCATAATGCCAATCTTTAGGCGCAAAATAAGATGAATTGACCCAAAGTAAGCCCACTTTGATATGTCAATCAGACTCACATGTGCTAGAAATTAATAGGAGTTCTTTATTTTCATATGTATAGGTCAAGTTGCATTGGTCAGCTGACAATTCTATTATAGCACTAATATGGCGTCGTTGTCTGTCGAAATAAGCCTTAAAATGAAAAATTTTTATATTTTTAAGTCTTTTATCGTTAAAATAATTATATTTGCCAACAAATATCTGTAGGACAATCGATTTTAAGATATTCATTCCCATCATTTAACTCACTTACATCATTCTCTAAACCCGTTTTTTGTGAGGAAGAATCCTTTTTTGACATAATTTGCTCCTTTCCGCAAAGAAAAGAAAGCATTTATTTTTTTAAAGAATGCGATATTTGATTTAAGGTTTGTAATTCACGATTAAATAAAGCGTACAAATATGAAGAATAATAAGCTTGTTGCCCATCAATCTGTAAGACGGGTAAAATTTTATGAATAATCATTTTTTTCAAATAATTAACCATAACTTCATCTTTTAATTGAAGTATTACTCTTTTAGAGAAATACAAATAATAATCTAAATATAAGCCACTAGGCATCTTCAACATAGAAGCCATGGCAATAGCCGTAGACAACACACTTTGATTACAAAATAAACTTGCTTCATAGATATAAGGTAACATTCTGAAAATTGATAACGGGTGAAAAGAGATACCTTTTTGAAAATAATCTAAAGCTTTCTCATAGTGATGTCTAAATAACTCGCGCAAACCGCAATTATGATAAAAAGCTGCATGGTGATGCTTGGCAAATTCAAACTTGCCATTTAAAATGACAGAGCATTTCTCCATATATTGATTAGCCGCCTCAAAATCAATATTGGTCAAAATACACGCCTGCATATGATAATAATAAAACTGCATATACGGATATTGTTTAAAAGTATCTGTTTGTCTTAAG
>ERZ808028.1327-NODE-1327-length-15328-cov-7.357485_pt1 | contig 15328 bp, 15 predicted proteins | sample MGYA00380184_ERZ808028 | MGnify/ENA primary metagenome ERZ808028 (study PRJEB31490, sample SAMN06133397) | mouse gut metagenome | isolation source: J8_1 | host: mice | place: China: Chengdu | collected 2015-05 ...
AAGCGCATCCTGCTGGACATCGACAAGGCCATCCGCATCATCCGGGAGACGGAGGAGGAGGCCGAGGTGGTGCCCAATCTGATCATCGGCTTCGGCATCGACCAGGTCCAGGCGGAGTATGTGGCGGACATCCGGCTGCGGAACATCAACAAGGAGTATATCCTCAAGCGGGTGGAGGAGACGGCCCAGCTGGAGACGGAGATTGCCGATTTGAAGGACATCATCGGCTCTCCCCAGCGGATCAAGGCCATCATCACCGACGAGCTGAAAAACGTGAAAAAGAAGTACGCCGCTCCCCGCCGCACGGAGATTCTCTACGAGTATCAGCAGGGGCTGGAGGCCCAGGCCGCCGCCGAGGAGGATATTCCCGCCTATCCGGTGCATGTGTTTGTCTCGAAAGAGGGATACTTTAAGAAGATCACCCCCCAGTCCCTGCGGATGAGCTCGGAACAGAAGTACAAAGAGGGGGACGGTCCCTTCCTCCAGTGGGAGGGGGTCAACCGGGATGAGCTGCTGGTGTTCACCGACAAGCAGCAGTGCTATAAGACCCGGCTCAGCGACTTTGACGATGCCAAAGCCAGCGTGCTGGGGGACTATCTGCCCACCAAGCTGGGCATGGACCTGGAGGAAAAATTTGTCTGGGCCTGCGCCCCCGGGGACTACTCCGCCCACCTGCTGTTTTTCTTCGACAACGGCAAGGCGGCCCGGGTTGAGTTGTCCGCCTACCAGACCCAGACCCGGCGGAAAAAGCTCACCGGGGCCTACTGCGACAAGTTCTCCCTGGTGTCCGCCTGCCTGTTGGCGGAGGACCAGGAGATGGCGGTAGGGTCCAGCGACGGGCGGTGCGTGGTGTTCCACACCGCGTCCCTCACCCCCAAGACCACCCGAAGTACCCAGGGGGTGGGCGTGATGGCGGTGAAGGCCAAGCGCCATGTGGAGTGGGCGAAACCGCTGAGCGCCACTCACATCGTCAACGCCGCCCGGTACCGGGCCCGTTCTCTGCCCGCCGCCGGGGCCCTTCTGAAAGAGGAGGACCGGGGGGAGGAGCAGATGACAATAATCGCTGAGCCGTTGTGAGCGGCACGGATGGCACGGGGCGAAAGAAAAGCTCAGCCACCGCGCGTCGGGGCGGGCTTTGCCCCAGCCGGAGGGAAGCCGCGCGCCCCGAACAGGCAAAGTGTGACAACGTGAACCGCAAGTTTAAGGAGGCCTCCGCCGTGTCCCGTCTGAAAAAAACGCTGCTTCCGATTCTGATTATCACCGTGGCTTCCGCGCTGTATGCCCTGGGCTTTGTGTGGTGCTACGCCCCCAACGGCATCGCCTTCGGCGGTATCACCGGCGTAGGCCAGCTCATTAATTATCTGGTCCCCGTCTGTCCCGTGGGCGTCACCGTCATTGTGCTCAATATCCCCCTGTTCATCCTGGGGTGGAAGCTCATCGGCGGGCGGCTGCTGGTGTCCTCGCTGTACGCCATGTTCATCTCCTCCATTTTCATCGACGTCCTCACCCCCCTGCGGGAGTGGGAGCCCATGGATCCCCTGCTGGCCTGTATTTTCGGCGGGCTGCTCATGGGGCTGTCCCTGGGGCTGGTGTTCCAGCAGGGTGCCACCACCGGCGGCACCGACCTGCTGGCCCGGCTTTTGAAGCTGAAGCTGGCCTGGCTGCCCATGGGCAAGCTGCTGATGGGCATCGACCTGGCGGTGATCCTGGCGGTGGCATTCACCTTCCGCACACTCTATGCCGCCCTGTACGGCCTGGTGGCCCTGTATATCTCCACCATCGTTATGGACGGGGTGCTCTATGGTATGGACACGGCCAAAGTGGCCTATATCATCAGCGACAAAAACAAGGAGATCTCCGACGTACTGGTGAAGGACCTGGACCGGGGGGTAACCATTCTCCACGGCCAGGGCGCTTACACCGGGGCGGAGAAGGACGTGCTCATGTGCGCGTTCAAGCAACGGGAGATTGCGGCCATCAAAGCCGCCGTCAAGAACATCGATCCCGCCGCGTTCCTCATTGTGTGCAACGCCCATGAGGTGCTGGGCGAGGGATTCCGGGATTACAAAAAGGATGATCTGTAGAGAAGCGCGGAGAAGCGGGCAGTGAGGGAGCTTGGACGGGAGCGAGGGCAAAAGACCAAAATTTGCGGAGCAAATCTGTATTTTGCCTGAGTCGGAAGGAAAGCGACCGAACGTCCTGGCCGCTTCGCAGCGTGACAACACAGAAGCGCGGAGAAGCGGGCAGTGAAGGAGCTTGGACAGGAGCGAGGGCAAAAGACCAAGATTTGCGGAGCCCTCGTGAGCAGGCGCGGCGTGACAACAACGGTGAGGAGGAGTATCCGGTGAAAAAACGGTTTTTGGCCCTGCTCCTGTGCTTGGCCCTGCTTTCTCTTTCCGGCTGTGCCGCCATGCTGGAAAGAGGGCACGAGACCGTCTCCACCCATGTGGACTACGCCGTCACCGACGACGAATCCGTCCTCCGGGCGGAGAGCTATCAGGGGCTGGTGAGCGCCATGCTCTATTTTGTGAGCGGACACCGCATGGAGGGGACTATCCGGCTGTATAATTACACCGGGGATGTGGAGGGCGATTTGGCCAACGCCCGGGATGAAGTGATGTACGAGGACCCCTTGGGGGCGTTCTCCGTGCGCTCCCTGAGCTATGAGGCCACCCAGATCCTCACCTACTACGAGGTGGAGCTGCGCATCGCATACTCCCGCTCCGCCCAGGAGGTGGCCGGCCTGCGGGAGGTCAGGAGCCTGGCCGGCGTGAGGCAGGAGCTGCGGCGGCTGGTTACCGGCCAAGGGGGCGGCACCGCATTTTTGGCCTCCTACTTTTCCGGTGACAAGAAACTGGTGGAGCAGCTTTTGCGCTTGGCCTGCCTCAATGCCCCGGAGCTGTTCCGGCATCATGAACTCAGCGGAATTTCCATCTCCCTGTATCCCGAGACGGGCACCCGGCGGGTCATCCAAGTGCGGCTAAACCTGCCTTCAGGGGCGGAGGAGGATGAGAAAGCGTACGCCCAAGAGCTGGAGACGGCGGTGGCCGCCCTTCTGGAGGCCAACCCTGCGGCAGGGAAGGGCTATACAGTGGAGGAGCTATGCGCTATCGTCCGGGCCGCCTCCGGCCCTAGAAAGCCGGACGGCGTCAATCTGGCCTTGGGCGCGCTGTCCGGTGAGCCGGCCTCCGACTTCGGCTTGCTCATGGCAATGGAGTACCTGTGCCGGCAATGCTCCATTGAGGTGGAGCCGGTGGCGGGCCCGTCCGGGCTGTGGCTCATCGTGTCCACGCCGGAAGGATACCGCCATCTGCTGCCCCAGAGTCTGTACCATGTGGAGGCGGAGGAGGACCCGGTGACGGAGGAGCCCGTTTTCCGGCTGTACACCGATCAGGAGCTGAGTGAACTGGGCTGGGAGTGGGACGCCGCCCTCTACCCAGCCTGTGAAGATTATGCGGCCCAGGGGTCCGCCCCACAGAGGGCAGTAATTCCGTAAAATGCGGCAAGAGCGGCAGGTCAGACGACCTGCCGCTCCTATTTTTCTTATCTGTGTGGCCCCAAGCGGCGGATTACCGCCGGCTTCCGGTAAAACGACGGCGGCCATGGCGGCATAAAAGATGGGCCGAACTCAAGTTTCTTTGCCGCCTTAGGTTACAGCGTCATGGTGATGCCGCCCTCGTCGGATAGGCCGTCCTTCTTGAGCATGTTCTCCAGCACCTCCACGTCGGAGGTGATATCCATGGCGTCGTCCTGGAACAGCTTGTCAAGCTGCTTCTCAAATCCGGACACCACCTGGTCCATCATGTCCTCGATGCGCTTTTTGGCCGCGGAGATGTTCTCCCCCTCGATGCCCTGGGCGTCCAGCTGGGCATAGGCCCGGAGGATCTTCAACGTGGTGGGCAGGTAGTAGTTCAGGAAAGTACGCAGCTGGCCCTCCTTGTTGGGGTGGGATTTCTGATAGGCCAGAATTTTCCCCGTGATCTCCTCAATACGGTCGATTTTGGCACTCATGGCCTCGTCGGGAATCTCATCGTTGACCTGCCGAATCTCCCGGAGGATGTCGTCCTCTCTGGCGGCGGCCTGCTGAGGAGTCTCCTCGTGGACGGGCGGGGCCTCCCGCCGGGGCTGGGCGTGGTAACCCATCTCGGTGAGAAACAGCTTGCCCTCGGCCAGGTCCAAATAACCGGTGGGCAGGATGCCCTTGGCCAGCATCCGCCGCAGGTCCTTGCAAAGCTTGCCCACAGGTAAGCCAAAGCTGGCGGCCATGGGGGCCAGGTCCACCTCCCGGTTGGCCCCGATGTAGGCCAGGTAGTTCAGGTAGCGCTCGCCGCGGCGGTTCCGGCCAATGCCGGAGAAGAGCATGGACACGCCCCCTGCCGCGAACATCAGGCAGGCCAGGATGGGGATGAGGAGGGGATATTCAAACTCGCCCAGAAATACAGGAGTCATACAGGCCAGAGTGCCCAGACCGAAAATGCCGGCCAGGATGCTCCCCCCAATAATGAGACCGGTGCCGCCTCCCTCCTTTTTGGCCTTTCGTCGCTTGTTCTCCGCCGGATTGCGCACGTTCCAGGCGTCGGGCTGGGCCTTGGCCTCCCAAGGCTCGGCCTGGGCCTTTTTGTTCTGCTTGGTCTGACCGTACTGGTAGTGGTAGGTGCTGCCGGTTGTACCGCCGGAGGGCGCTCCCGGCTCCTGTTGCTGGGAGCTCTCGGCCTCCTGGGCGTATGTGCCCGCCTGCCGGAAAAACTCCTGGGCTCCCGCCTTGGCGGAGGCGTCCGCCCTGCGGAAAAAGTCCTGAGCGGTGTTTTTGGCCCGGTTGGCCGCGTTTCTTGCCTCCTGTTTGTAGCGGCGCTTGTCGCTGGAGGTCATCTTGCCCAGCTTGTTCAGCAGCCAGATCACGCCGATGAGCTTGCAGAACCAGAAGGGCAGAATGAACAGGAAGAGGCCAATGGCGGCCCACTCCCCCCAGTCGTTGGAGTTTCTGGGCGGCTTGCTTCCACCGCCGGTTCCCCGGCCCGAACCGGAACCGTAGCTGTAATTATATCGATAGGTGTTGTTTTGTTGTGAGTCGTCCTGTGGGCCGGGCCCGCCGGGATAATATTGGTCCGCCATGGTGATCCCCCTCTCCAGGTATGGTGAACGAAAACCATTATAACCTTTTTCCCCGGCGCTGTAAATACAGTTGAGGTTTAATTTTTTCTTTAGATGAAGGCGCGGGCCGTACCCCGCCTCATATCCCCCCTCCTAGGCGCATATACATTTCCCTGTGACGAGAACCAAGTTGGGAGTGTTTTTTGTGAAGGGGAACATGGAAGAGCGCGCCCAGGAGCTGGCGCTGTACATCATTGAGAACAAAACCACCGTCCGGGCCGCCGCCACCCGCTTCGGCATCAGCAAGTCCACGGTCCATAAAGATTTGAGCGAGCGCCTGCCCGCCGTCAACCGGGGGCTGTACCAGCAGGTGAAGGAGATTCTTAACGAAAACAAGGCGGAGCGCCATATCCGGGGGGGCATCGCCACCAGGAAAAAATACAAAGGGGAATAAAATGAGGGCGGACCCGGTGGGGTCCGCCCTTTGCGCGTATCATTTTTCAGCGGCGGCAGCCATGGTGTCCGCCATAGCGAGTGCCGGACGAGGCAGGGGCCTGATTATAATAGGGACAGGTCCCGTCGCAGTAACCGCAGTCGTGGTTGGCGCCGCAGTAGGTCACGCCGTTGTGGACGTGGCGGCCGGCGAGGGTGCAGCCCTCCGCCTCGCACAGGGGGTAGCAGGAGCCGTCGCACAGGACGCGGCCCGCATGGGTATGTCCGCAGTACAGGGCGCGGTTGTGATAGTGCCAGCCGGTATAGGTGCAGTCCTCCACGGCGCAGGGCTGGGCCGCGCGGCGGACGGCGCGGCCGTGACAGCCGCCGTGGGCAAAAGCGGCGGGGACCATCAGGGAGACGGCGCACACCGCCGCCAGCGCGGAGAGCAGGATACGCTTGACAAACATGATCTTCGACCTCCAACAAAGTTCCGAAAGGCTTACAGCTCGGGCGGCTTGACTACCGCCATCGTCATAGTAGCACACCGGGCGTGGGAAAGCAATACCCTTTTGCAATATTTTTTGGGCTTGCTACCGCAGGTCGGGGAACGTGACGTCCCGAATCCACCTGCCTGTTTTGAACCGCCAAAGGCCCAGCACCGCCTTGACCACATTCTCGCTCATCATGCCCAGGTACACCCAGAAAATACCCAGCTGGAGCACCAGCCCGGATATGGCGGCGATGGGCAGGGCCACCGCCCACAAAGGGGTCAGGTCGATGAGGGTGGCCATTTTTACATCGCCCCCGCCCCGGAGCACCCCCACGATGTTGGTGCACTCCAGGGAACGCAGGGGCATCATGAGGAACACCATGGTGAGCATCAGCGTACAGATCTCCCCGGCGGAGGGGGACAGGTCAAACAAGGGGTAGAGCACCGGGACGACCAGGAGGTGCAGCAGGGCCAGAAACACGGCCCCCGCCGCCACGCCGAACAGAAACGCCAGTGTGTTGAGCAGCGCCCCCAGAGAATACACCCTCCCGGCGTTGCCCGAACCAATCTCCTGGCCCACCAGGATGGCGGCGGCCCCGGCGATGGCGAACATGCCCACCGTGCACAGGTTGGTGATGTTGCCCGCGATGGCGTAGGCGGCCAGGATTTCCTCGGAACCCTCCATATGGCCCATGATGGTGGGGAAGATGGAGGTGCCCAGGCCCCAGAAGGTCTCGTTGCACATCACCGGGGTGGCGAAACGGACAAACCGCCGCACCATCTCCCCGCCGGGGCGGAAGAGCAGGGCGGGGTTCAGCCGGAACCGCTTGTCCAGCACCGCCCAGCCCACGGCAATGGAACAGGACAGCACCCGGGCCAGCAGGGTGGCCAGGGCGGCGCCCTCCACGCCCAGCCGGGGCGCGCCCAGGTTGCCGAAGATGAACACCCAGTTCAGAAAGGTGTTGCAGGCCATGGACACGCCCAGGATGTACAGACCCCGGGTGGGATTGCCCATGGCCCGGTGGACGCCGTTATATACCTGGACGAAGCTGTCGAAGAAGTAGGACCAGCCCACAATCCGGGCGTACCGGGCGGCGGTGGCCACCACCTGGGGGTCGTCCCCGAACAGAGACATGAACTGACGGGGAAGGAAGCCCATGATGAGGGCGAAGGCCAACCCCACGGCCCCGGCGGCGTACATGCCGATGCCCATGACCCGGTTGATGGCCTCCGTGTCTCCCTTGCCCCGGTACTGGCTGATGAGGACGGAGGAGCCGCTTTGGATGCCGAACATCATGAGTTGGACCACGAACACCGGGATGTTGGCCAGGGTCACCCCGGCCAGAGGCCCCTGCCCCATGGTGCCCACCATAAAGGTGTCCACCAGCCCCAGGGAATTGGTGATCAGGTTTTGAAACAGGATGGGCAGGGCCAGGGACAACAGCTTGGGGTAGAAACCAGGCTCCCGCCGGAATAGCTTTAACATTTTGAAAAGTGCTCCTTTATCAGAAGAATATCGCTGAGATCCTTTTCTCGGCCAAGTTTTTCTTTCATTTTTATCAATCCGTCAATTGAGACCACCGGCAGCCCCTCCAATAAAACGGCTTGATCCTCTATCCAGTTTTCAAACAGCTCAATTGTTTCTGAAAAAACAATCTTTCGAGTTCCGTCCGGAAGGACTTTCACGAGATATCCCTTGGCTTCCAACTCATCGGCCATTGGGGTGGTACAGCCCAGGTCAATGTCCTGCGTCACGTCCCGAATTCCGTATAATACCATGGCCGCGCCTGACGTAACCCAATATTCCTTGACATCAAAGGCCGTCTTGTTCAGCAGACGTATGATTTCCGGCTTCTTTAACATAAACGAGTTTCCTCCGTGTCACGACAGGGTAGTAAACAGGCTGTCCGCCGCGTCTTTCAGCGCGGAGGCCAGCGCGTCCGCTTCTTCCCGCGTGGACTCCGGCGAGAAGGACAGCCGCAGGGCCCCGTCCAGCCAGGCCCTGGGCAGGCCCATGGCGGCGAAAACGTGGCTGGGCTTTCCCTTGTGGCAGGCGGAGCCGGAGGAGATGCACACACCCCGGTCCCCCAGCACCCGGACCACCACCTCGCTTTTGTAACTGGGCAGTGAAATTGCGCAGATGTGGGGGGCGTCCCCGGCGGAGATGACCTCCAGCGTGGGGACGACCTCCTTCAGCTTTGCCAGGGTGTAGTTTTTGATGGCGGTGGTTCGCTCCAGGCGGTCCGGCTGGGCCAGATTGGCCCGGACGGCGGCGGCAAAGGCGGCGACCTGAGCCGTGGCTTCGGTGCCCGAGCGCAGTCCCTCCTCCTGGCCTCCCCCGGTGAGCAGGGGGCGCAGGCGCACACCCTTTTTGATGTACAGCGCCCCGACGCCCTTGGGAGCACCGATTTTGTGACCGCTGACGGCCACCAGGTCCGCGCCCAGCCCGGCCAGGGGCTCCGGCGTTTTCAAAAAGCCCTGCACCGCGTCGCAGTGGAACAAAACGGCCGGGTCAGCCAACTTCACCGCCTTGGCACACTCCCGGACGGGCAGGACCGCCCCCGTCTCGTTGTTCACCAGCATCATGGACACCAATGCGGTATCGGGTCGCAGGGCGGCGGTAAGCTGTTCCGCCGTGATTCGGCCCGCCCGGTCTGGGGCTAAGCAGGTCACCTCGTATCCTTGCCGCTCCAGATCCTTACAGGTCTCCAGCACGGCGGCGTGCTCAATTGCGGTGGTGATAATGTGCTTTCCCTTTCGGCGGTTCAGTTCCACTCCACAGCGCAGAGCCCAGTTGTCGCTCTCCGTGCCGCAGGAGGTGAAATACACCTCAGCCGGATCGCAGCCCAGGGCCTGGGCGACAATGTTCCGGTCCTCCTTCACCCGCGCCGCCGCCGCCCGGCCGTATGCATACCGGGAGGAGGGGTTGCCGAATTGCCCCAGGACTTGTGTCATGGCCTCCAGTGCTTCCCGGCGCACGGGGGCGGTGGCGGCGTAGTCAAAATATATGGGCTTGTCCATGTGTACACGTCCTCCCGAAAGATTCGCAGTCTTTGTATTGTACTGTTTCCCGCCGGGAAAGTCAACGGGGTCGGAGCGCTTTCCCGTCGACATTCGTATGAGGAGGGCCGGCTGAGCGGCGGCGTGGATTTGATGGCCCCGGTCTATGAGCCACATAAGCAGGCACAATGGGCTCTATACGCTCCGAGAATTGGGGTTCGCCGCCGCCGGGGTGCGCAGGGACCTGTGAGCGTTCATGTGTGACAACGCCGCTTGTGCCGCAGTCTTTGGGGCAGAATGGAGTTGACAGCCCATAGGAATGGGTATATGATCTCGGCAAACCAATGAAAAGGAGCTGTTTGACATGATTCCAACTCCGGAACAGGCTTGGGACCTTCTGTGTGAATTCAACGAGGGCGAGTTCCACCGCAAGCACGCCCGCACCGTGGGCGACGTGCTGCGCTGGTTCGCCCAGGAGCTGGGCTATGGTGATGAGGCGGACTTTTGGGAGGCCGTGGGCATTCTCCACGACCTGGATTTTGAGCGCTGGCCCGAGGAACACTGCGTCAAAAGCCAGGAGCTGATGCGGGAGCGGGGCATTGACGAGTCTGTCATCCACGCCACGGCCAGCCACGGCTACGGCCAGTGCGCGGACATCAGGCCGGAACACCAGATGGAGAAGGTGCTCTTCGCCGTGGACGAGCTCACCGGCCTCATCGGCGCGGCAGCTTTGATGCGGCCCTCCAAAAGCGTGTCCGACCTGGAGGTCAAATCGGTGAAGAAGAAGTATAAAGACAAGAAGTTTGCCGCCGGGTGTTCCCGGGAGGTCATCGAGCAGGGGGCGGCTATGCTGGGCTGGGAACTGGATGAGCTCATCGGAAAGACCATCCTGGCTATGCGTGCCAGCCCCAATGTGGACTGATGGAGCCGGTCGCCCATATACGCTCCGACTTCGCCACCAAGTTTGGCGTTCCCCGGCAGGCCGGAGTGGTGGAAGCGCTGCGCGCTGCGGTGGTCTTCGCGGCGCCCTATCGTGCGCCCGAGGCCCTGCGGGGCATCGAGGGCTTCTCACATCTGTGGCTCATCTGGGAGTTCTCCAAAAATAAAGGGGCCGGCTGGTCGCCCACCGTGCGGCCCCCTCGGCTGGGGGGAAACCGGCGCATGGGAGTGTTCGCCACCCGGTCTCCTTTCCGCCCCAACCCCATCGGTTTGTCCTGTGTGAAACTGGAACGGGTGGAGCCGGACACTCCGGAGGGCCCTGTACTGTATGTGTCCGGGGCGGACCTGGTGGATGGCACGCCAATTTTAGATATCAAGCCCTATGTTCCCTATGCCGACTGCCGCCCCGAGGCTGTGGGAGGGTTTGCCGAGACAGCCCCGGAGAAAACGCTGACGGTGGACGTTCCTGCGGCTCTGCTGGAGCGGGTCCCGGCGGACCGCCGGACAGCGCTGATGGGGGTGCTGGCTCAGGACCCCAGGCCGCCCTACCAGAACGACTCCGGGCGGGTGTACGGCTTTGGCTTTGCCGGGCTGGAGGTGCGTTTCAACGTGGCAGGCGGGGTGCTCACGGTGGTGGATGTCATTGCCTGAAACACAGCCCGCAGACAGCAAAGAGCGCCCGGCCTTCCGGCCGGGCGCTCTATTTGCGTGGTATGGTTTGCGCGTCTATCCTCGCGCTTCTCAGGCCAGCTTGCCCTTGGCCAGCTCGGTGAGCTGGGTAAAAGCGGCTTTGTCGTTGACGGCCAGCTCGGCCAGCATCTTGCGGTTGATCTCCACATTGGCCAGCTTCAGCCCATGCATGAACGTAGAGTAGTTCATGCCGTTCATCTTGCACCCGGCGCTGATGCGGGCGATCCACAGCTGACGGAAGTCGCGCTTCTTCAACCGGCGGCCCACATAGGCGTACTGCAGGGACTTCATCACCTGCTCGTTGGCCATCTTGAAGTGCTTGCTCTTGGCGCCCCAGTAGCCCTTGGCCAGCTTGAGGACCTTATTTCTTCTCTTGCGCGTCATCATCGCGCCTTTGACTCTAGCCATTGTAAAAAGCCTCCTATGTTAAGGTAAAAATCAGTCTTATCTTATTTGTAGGGGATCATGCGCTTGATGGCGGGCTCGTTGGTCTTGTCCGCATAAGCGCCGGCGCGGAGGCCTCTCTTGCGCTTGGTGTCCTTGTCGTGACCGTTGAGCAGGTGACGCTTGTTGGCGTGGGCGCGCTTGACCTTGCCGGACTTGGTCAGGCTGAATCTCTTTTTCGCACCGCTGTGAGTCTTGAGCTTAGGCATGGTGGTAAAACTCCTTTTCTTTCAATTCAAAACGTGCGGGGTTCAGGACTTCTTGGCTTCCTTGGCAACCTTGGGGGAGAGGAAGATGGACATGTGCCGTCCGTCCAGCTTGGGGTCCTTGTCCAACGTGGCGACCTCGCCGCACTGCTCGGCAAACTTGAGCAGCAGGCCCTTGCCGATGTCGGTGTGAGCCATCTCGCGGCCGCGGAAGCGGACCGTGACCTTCACCCGGTTGCCCTCGGCCAGGAACTTCTGGGCGTTGCGGAGCTTCACATTGAAGTCGTTTACGTCGATACTGGGAGACATGCGGACTTCCTTGATCTCCACGACGTGCTGGTTTTTCCGCGCCTCCTTCTCCCGCTTGGTCTGCTCGAACTTGTACTTGCCGTAGTCCATGAGCTTGCAGACGGGGGGATTCGCAGTGGGAGAGATCTTCACCAGGTCCAGATTCGCGTCCATGGCGCGCTCCAGCGCCTCCCGGGCGGACATGATGCCCAGCTGCTCTCCGGTGTCGGAGACCAGGCGAACCTCCTTGTCGCGGATCTCTTCGTTGATTTGATGACCCTGTTTGCTGATACGAAAGCACCTCCAATTCTCAGATACATACAAAAAAACGGCTACCAGTCCGGTACCCGCATCCAACCTGAACACGCACGCGCCGCATCGGGCGCGCACGGGAAACCTGATTGACCTCTTTGCCGTGGGCTGGAGGTGAGGATGGGGGCACCGATCCTGCTTTGTTTTGCTCTGATAGTATAGCAGACCGTTGGCGTAGTGTCAAGAGAAATTTCAAAGGCCCGGTTGGGGCTTCCCTTTTTCGGAGAAATGTGGCAAACTAGGGGCAGAGGAGGGAATGAGATGCATCATCCGATTCGCATACGCGCGCTTCGGCTGGGCCTGGCGGCCTGTCTGCTGGCCGGGGCGCTGGCCGGACTGGCCTCTGCTAACGCGCCCACTTATGAAACGACGATTCTGTTCACCCATGACACCCACGACCACTTCCTCCCCATGCCGGATGAGGAGGGCGGGGAATACGGCGGCTATACCCGCCTGGCCACCCTGATCCAACAGGAGCGGGCAGCCCACCCGGACGCCCTGGTCCTGGACGCCGGAGACTTTTCCATGGGTAGTCTGTTCCAGACCATCTACGCCACGGAGGCCCCGGAGCTGCGGGCCCTGGGGGCCATGGGGTACGACGCCACGACGCTGGGCAACCATGAGTTTGACTACCGCGCCCGCGGCCTGGCGGAGATGCTCAACGCCGCCGTGGACAGCGGCGATCCGGTGCCCCCCATCGTCCAGGCCAACTACAAGCCCCCGGCGGAGGACGCGGACACCTGGGCGGCGTGGAACCGCTACGGCATCGGGGACTACCTGATTCTGGAGCGGGGCGGCGTCAACTACGGCATTTTCGGCCTGATGGGGGAGGAGGCGGACAGCAACGCCCCCATGTCGGGCATGGAGTTCGAGCCCGCCGCCGACGCGGCGGAGCGCACCGTGGCCTCCCTGGAGGAAGAGCTGTTGTCCCGGAACGCTCCCTATTTTATCATCTGCCTGTCCCACAGCGGCACCGACGGCAGGGGAAAGGGCGAGGACTACGAGCTGGCCAGGCGGGTGGACGGCATCGACGTGATCCTCTCCGGCCACACCCACACCACCCTGGACGAGCCCCTGCGTGTGGGGGACACCCTGATTGTGTCCTGCGGGGAGTACACCGCCAACCTGGGCGTCCTCACCGTGGAGTGGAAGCCAAACGGGGAGAAAACCGTGACCGACTACCGATTGCTCCCCGTGGACGAGACGGTGGCGGAGGATCCGGACATGGTGGCCCTGGCGGCGTCCTTCCGCCCCCTGGTGGAGGAGCAGTATCTGGACGACTACGGCGTAGGCTTCGATGAGGTGCTGGCGACCTCCCCCTTCGCCTTTACCCCCATCGGTCAGTTCGGCGCGGAGCACCGGGAGGACACCCTGGGCAGCCTGATTGCCGACTCCTACGTATACGCCGTGCAGCAGGCGGAGGGGGCGGACTACGTGCCGGTGGACTTCGCGGTGGTGGCCGCGGGGGTGATCCGCGGCTCCTTCCCCGCTGGGGAGATCACCACCTCCGACGTGTTCAATGTCTCCTCCCTGGGCTCCGGGGCGGACGGGACGCCGGGCTATCCCCTCATCTCGGTGTGGCTGACGGGGAAAGAGCTGAAGGACGCCTTTGAGGTGGACGCCTCGGTGACCGCTCTCATGCCGGAGGCCCAGATCTACGGCGCTGGCATGACCTGGACATGGAACCCCCACCGGATGATGTTCAATAAGGTGACCGACTGCGCCCAGGTGCTGCCCGACGGCTCCGCTGTTCCCATCGACAACGACCGGCTCTACCGGGTGGTGACCGGACTCTACACCGGACAGATGCTGGGCACCGTCAACGACCAGTCCTTCGGCATCCTGGCCATCACCCCCAAGGACGCCCAGGGCAATGTGATCACCGACTATGAGGAGCACATTATTTACAACCCCAACGGCTCCGAGGTGAAGGAATGGTACGCCCTGGCCTCTTACCTCCAGTCCATGGGAGAGGTGGACGGCCGCTATGCCGCCCCCGAGGGGCGCAAGGTAGAGCACGCCACCTGGAACCCCCTGAACCTGCTGAAAAACCTCAACCTGTTTGGCTGGCTGGCCGTGCTCGCGGCGGTGCTGGTGCTGGCCGCAGTCGTGTTCCTGGTGTGGCGGCTCTGCTTTCATCACCGCCGGGGCCGCTACGGCGGCAGGCGGCGGGGCGGCGGCTACCGGCCCTACCGGGGATAAAGGAAGAGAGAATATATGAAGGAGAACAACTACGACAACCCGGGGTTTTTTAGCCAGTACCGGCGCTTCCCCCGGTCGGTGGAGGGCCTCTCCGCCGCCGGGGAGTGGCACGCGCTGCAAAAGCTGTTCCCCGACTTTTCCGGCAAGCGGGTGCTGGATCTGGGCTGCGGCTTCGGCTGGCACTGCCGCTACGCCGCCGACCACGGCGCGGCGGCGGTGATCGGGGTGGATCTGTCGGAGAAGATGCTGGAGAAGGCGCGGGCGGATACCTTCGACGGCCGCATCCACTATGTGCGGGGGGCCATGGAGGAGGTGGACTTCCCGCCCGCCTCCTTTGAGGCGGTGCTCAGCTCCCTTGCCCTTCACTATGTGGAGGAGCTGGGGCCGGTGTTCCGCAGGGTGTGGGACTGGCTGGCCCCCGGCGGGGACTTTGTGTTCTCCTGCGAGCACCCGGTCTTTACCGCCGAGGGCTCCCAGGAGTGGTACCCAGGCCCCGGCGGTGCGCCCCTCCATTGGCCTGTGGACCGATACTTCACCGAGGGCCGCCGCACCGCCCGCTTCCTGGGCTGCGATGTGGTCAAATACCACCACACCCTGACCACCTATGTCCAGACCCTGCTGGAGACCGGGTTTGTCCTCAAGGCCCTGGTGGAGCCCAAGCCCGATTCCCGGCTGATGGACGTGCCCGGCATGGCCGACGAGCTGCGCCGGCCCATGATGTTGCTCCTGTCTGCCCATAAGCCGGAATAAAACGACGAGAGCCGTTTCAGACAGAGAACATGTGCTGCTGGTGCCCTGTTTGGAGGGAGTGCAACCCGGAGTTGCGGATTTGAGTGCAGGTGGTAGGTGGTATGCAGCCGCTGAAACATGCATGATTTAAGTACGGCCGGTCACGGCTGAACTTAAGGAGGATTCAAACCGTAAGTGTATCAAAGCAGCTCATTCATCTGAGAAGCATATAGGGGATCTCCCAGGAGGAGTTGGCCTCTTTGATGAATGGAACCAGATAGGCGGTACCGAAATGGGAGACCGACCTTTCACATACTTTAAAATATAGATACAGAAACCGCTCCCACACTTGGGAAGTTCTAACAGTTGCCCGACAATAAACGATATTCGGCCTCCGTCCTGCTCCATGAGAGAGGCAGGACAGGGACCGGGCCCAGAAAGTGAAAAAAGGGCTTGTCAATTTTGCTCTGACTGGGTAATATAGGAGCCAAGAGGTACAGAA
>ERZ808028.1331-NODE-1331-length-15292-cov-4.256392_pt1 | contig 15292 bp, 8 predicted proteins | sample MGYA00380184_ERZ808028 | MGnify/ENA primary metagenome ERZ808028 (study PRJEB31490, sample SAMN06133397) | mouse gut metagenome | isolation source: J8_1 | host: mice | place: China: Chengdu | collected 2015-05 ...
TGATTATAGCAAAAAAACAAACGATTGTACAGGTTGAACGCATAAATTTTTCATAAAAACAGAGCGAAAAACTGCGGAAAAAAGCCAGTGCTATTGTTCTCCTTTTGTTGATTAACGCATTAAATAGTCATAATCATTTTACAATAATCTTCGGTTTTGTCTTTCATTATCTGAAGCCCTTTTTCCAGTTCTTCCGCCGAAAAACGATGGGTAATTAATTTTTCCGGTGCAATCCGTCCTTTTTCCAGCCGTTCAAGAACATAGTGCCAGTCATCATCGGAAGAATGGGTGAAGGAAGAATTCCAGGTACCATAAATCCTAAGCTGATTGCGCAGGATTTTCCAGTAAATATTCTTTTCCAGTTCCATATCCGAATAAGAATTGCCCACAAGAACGATTTCTCCTCCCGGCTGTGTGCAGGAAACGCCAAGATGCACCGTTTCTTTCTTTCCCACGCACTCAAAAAACACCTGCGGCCCCATGTTTTCGGTACGCCCGGCAATCCAGGCCGCGGCATCCCGGGTTCGGATATCGCAGTAATTTTCCTTAGATAGCCCCAGATCCGTCACCGTTTTCTCCTGAAACTCCTTATTTCCCAGGACAAGCACATTTTTAACTCCCGCTTCCAGCAAAAACATCAGCACCAGCATCCCAATCGTGCCCAGCCCGCAGATCACCACCGAGTCCAAACGGCTTGGTGAAAAAAGAGAAAGCCGCCGGACGGCATGAACGGCTACAGCCATCGGCTCTAACATCGCTGCCTGTGCATAGGTAACATTCTCCGGAAGAGAAAGAAGATTCTGCACGGGAACCGAAACCAATTCCGCAAATCCTCCGTCCCTGCGCGAGCCTAAGTAGCTGTAATTCCGGCACATCTCATACTGTTTTTTCCTGCAGGGCATACAGTTTTTGCAGGGGATGAGCGGAAAGATTCCCACACGTTGATTAAGCCAGGAACTGTCCTTTTCATCCTGCACCTGCACCACCTGTCCGGAAAACTCATGCCCCGGAATCAGAGGATAATGGTAAGCCCCGGTACGGTAAATCCTGGGGATGTCCGAACCGCAGATCCCGGCCGCCTTAACAGCAACCAAAACTTCCCGTTCCCCAAGAGATGGCATATCCTGCTCTTTATAGCAAATCCTTCCCAAATCCTCCAAAACCCAGGCATTCATTTTTTGTTCTTTGTTCATTGGATTTTTTCTCCTTTATGTTCTTATTTCGTTTTTATGTATTAAAATACTTTTTACGGTTCCTTAAATCCCAAATTTTGTAAACATATCCGGCAAAGTTTTTGTTTTGCTGTCCAGGTAATTCTGGAAATCTTCCTCGGTATAGCAGTATTCCAGTTCATGGTCAAACCGGGATACCGACAGCCTTCCCTTATAACTGTCCACCCGTGATACCTCGGAAAAATCAAACAGCTTATCCATCAAATCTTCCAGACTTTCCGCCTTATACAGCCGCAAAAAATCATAGGCATAGAACAAACCGCTCTCCCCCACGGCAAAGGGCAAAGGGGCAAAGCTTTTCCTTGCCTCATAGGATTTTCCCCAGCCAAAATGTCCGACCACCAGATGTTTTTCCCGGATTTTCTGCGACAATGCCCTTGTTCTAACATTTAAGTTCTCGGTAAATTCCAGTGACTGGAAGGATAAATCAAAACCGAAAATATTCATCTTCGTGTAAAAAATCCGTTCAAAACAAGGTTTCTTCCTGCTTCCCATCTGCAAAAGGACATAGCTTTCCGTCATCCATCCCCCATCCTCAGCAAAAAACTTACGGACAGCCGGGGTGATCTCTTCCGACGACCATGGCCAGCCCGGGACATAGGGCAGCATTCTTTTTGCTGCCTTGCGGTACTGCTCCTGTTCCTTTAGGGCATCGATAATCCTGCGCATTTTCTCCTTATTTTCCATCCCTTCCAGGGAATAGGAAGCAAGCAGAACCGGTTTTGGCTGGCGCAGGGAGCGAAGCTTCTGGACGGCAAACTGCTTCTTTCCTTCCGGATCCAGCGCCTTTGCCGCCTTTCCTTCTCCGGGAAGCAATGGCAGATCTTCCCATCCAAAGTGAGTTTTCCGATAGGTTTTTATACTGCGCATCCCCACCTCTGCCTTAAAGCAGAACCTCTCCTGTTCCTCATAAAAAACAGCCTGGATACGCCTTGCATCATTTTCCGGAACCGGAGGCCAGGCGTTATCTGCCGCAAGCATTTTTGCCAAAACCGGAAGGGTTGCCGGGGCTAAGGGAAGGTGTTTAAGCCGGGTAAGAATAACGGCTTCGGCCTCTTCTCTCTCCTCATCACGGATTGCTGTCACTGCTAAAAGAAGGAAAGACTGCTCTGGTGTCCGATGATTTTTAGGGCAGGATTCTGTTTGGTCTTCCCGGAAAGTTTCAAAACAAGTTTCGGTTTGGCTTTCCCGTGAAGTTTCAGGACAGTTTTCTGCCATTTTTTTCCATTCCTTAAAAGTAAGTACTGGGTAAATTACGGGGGCTTCATCGATAAAATAACGGACAATATGCAGGTGAAATTCCGCCCTGAACCTGCGCCCGTCCGGCAGAAGAAATTCCAGGCTTTTGGGCGATAAGATGGCATTTTCCTCTTCATCAAACCCGACAAACGCTTTTCTCCACCCCATGGAAGGCATGTAAACCGTCTGCATATAGGCCGGAAGCGACCATACATTGCCCTGAACGTAGTCTTTCGTGCTCTGCCGGTCAGTGACACTGGTAAAACTGCGGCAGCCAAAACCGATCATCAGGAAATATTCCCAGAAATCCCGGTTATCACCGTTAATAGCTGAAAGTTCTGTGTTCTTATATTCCCGGGGATAACGGTAATCCATTTCCAGCAGGTTTCGGTGAAACGCCATGGAAATAGCCAATCCCTCCTGCATCCTGTACACATCCTCGGGCCGGGGCCAGGGATAATCTTCCTGATAAAAAGCAGACAGCTTCTTTGCAAGCGTTTCAGGCAGAACCTTTCGCGGGGCTATCTGAAGCATCATTTTATCAAATAAATCCGGCTCATAACGGATTTTTTCCCATTCCCTGTGTTGAAATAAAACCTCAATCCGTGAGCGGATTTCTTCGGTTTCACCGTATTCCCGGCGGTCATAGCAGGAGTGATAATCGGTTACAATCTGCATTAATTCCTGATACCATTTCCTGATCATCTGTTCTGTGCTGTCCTTGTCAAACAGTTCATATTCGATATTGGGGAAGCGGGATAAAATCGCTGTTTTTAATGGCAGATAAATGGCTTTCCGGCTGCTGTGATCCAGATTTTTAAGGTCATATTCGCGGTACATATAGCGGTAAATACAGTCGGGAAGATCATCCGTATTTACCCAGTGTGCGTACAGCAAAAGAAGGCTTGTACTCCTGGTTTCCGGGTAAATATCTTTTCGCCCGTTTTTCTCATACAGATGATTCACCTTTCCGCCGTCCAAAATGCGCTCCCACACCTCTTTTTCCTTTTCCGTTAGAAGCCCCCTCTGGTTCATCATGCGCAAGGCCAGATAATCGGAAAACGAGCGCAGGCGCACCAGGTTTTCGGCACGCATTAAGAGCCGTCCTGTCCCGGAAATCCTGCTTATCATCAGCTTTTCCATCAGTTCCGGGCTGTCCTGCACACGGAAATCTTTTGGGTTAAGTTCATCACTCCCGGTATTTTCTTTAGGAAAATCCCAAACACTGCTGCAAATCTTCCACAGTTTCCCGGCAATCACCCGATTATAAAAACTCCCCTCGGCATTCACCTCACCGAAACTGTCCGGGTACAGACCATAGGCAATGGCAAGTTCAATGATCAATGGTCTGGGCAGAGATTGCCATTCTATCCCCTGTGCATTAAAATATTTTTCTTCCACAAACTGCATAAGCCCTTTGCCAAACTTGTCGTCAAACTGCTCATTTAAAAAATCTTCTGACAGAAAATAATTTCTAAATACCTCTGCCTTTTTTGCATTTTTCTCATCTTCAAGAAGTGCAATTAACCGCCCTAATGCTCCTTTTTCCCTGCTCTGTTCAATGGCTTTCTGCTCTGCCTGTGCTAACTTTTCCAGCAGGGATTTTTCTGTTTTTTCTATTCCTTTTTCTCTATCCTGAACACCTGACTTTTCTGCCAGATCGGCACAGCTTCCCTCAACTTCCTGGTCTGCATCACTTTCTTCGCCGTTCAGGTCTGTACGGCTTTCTGCAACTTCCTGGTCTGCACCACATTTTTCGCCGTTCAGGTCTGTACGGCTTTCTGCAGTTCCCCGTCCTTCGCCACTTCCTTCATCTGCCTTTCCTTCAACCGCTTTCGCATATTGTAACGCCTGCTGATAAGCGCGATTTAACTCGCCAAATGCCTGGGGATCTTCTTCCAGATGATGAGATTTTGTCTGCTGTGCATAGGCTTTTCGGATTTTCTGCTTATCATTAGTCGGTTCGATTTCCAATAATTCCCATATACTTTTTTCATTCATCTTCGCTGTCCTCCATCGCTTCCCCGTTTTCTATTTCGTATTCATCCTTCTCTTTTTCATTCTCCTCTTCTTCATCCTTCCACTCCCACTTCTGTTTCAATTCCCCGTTAAACAGCCATTCTTCCCTGTGTCCGCTCTCTTCGTCCAGCCATGCAAGCTGCTCTTCCATCTCCTGGACAGCTTTTTTTATCTTATAGCGGCGGCGGCTGTTTATTCCGGCAGCAAACCAGTCAATCATTTGCCCAATCCATTCCCGCTTTCTTCCCGTGCTCTGCTCGTAATATTCCCTTGCTTTTTCTATAAGTTTTTTATTCTTTTCCTGCTCTTCTGGCGGAATCATCTGTTCTTCCAGCAGCTTTTTATAGTACTCTAATTCGGCTGGAGAAAGCTGCTGATTGGCAAGGAGAATCTGGTTTTTCTCCTTCCGGGAATTTACGACTTCCACATGGAGGATTCCATTGATATCATAGGAAAAATACACATCAATCCACTCTTTTCCCGCCTTTTTCGGCTCTACATTTGCCGTCACTTCTCCCAGATAAATATTATCCTTGGCATAATATTCTTCCCCCTGGTAAATCTTTACGGTCACTTTCGACTGGTAGTCATTTAAGGTCACCAGACGTTCACAGCGAAAGGCGGGAAGGGTGGAATTGCGCTCAATCATCGGAAGAAGATAGCCCTGCTTATCTCCCTGACGGCGGAAACTCTCCACCCCCAGCGTAAAGGGGCAGACATCGGTCATTAACATATCGCGGATATCCTTATTCCTGCTGCGGATTCCGGTATAAACCCCGGCCCCCATGGCCACCACCATATCCGTTTCCCCCAAAACGACAGGTTCCTTGCCCAAAAGTTCGGTTAAAAACCGCTTTACCACGGAAAGTCTGGAAGAACCGCCCACCATAATTAAATCATCTAAATCTGCTACACTGTGTCCGGCATCTTCCAGCAGATGGAGGAACAATGCCCTGATTTTTGAAAACAACGGTACACAGAGTTCAAACAGCAAATCTTCATCAAATTCTGCGGTATACTCTTTTCCTTCATATTCCAGCAAAACCCTTACATTCTCCCGCTCTTCCAGTTCCCGCTTCGCCTGTTCCGTCCGGCAAAGCAGCTGCGCCCATAAAGCAGGGGCAAGTTCCTGTTTTTTTATAGAATGAACTTCACAGAAATGCTCTGCCATCAAGTGATCGATATCATCCCCGCCCAGGGCATTATCCCCCGCCACGGCAATAATTTCGATAACATTGTCAAAGCATTCCACATAGGATAAATCCAGCGTCCCCCCGCCAAAATCAAAGACCAAAAGACTCTGATCCGGCAGGTCGTTCTTGTATTCGCTTGGTTCGTTTCTATCCGGCAGGCTGTTTCCATCCCTATCCGATGCCGTTTTCACATACAGTTCCTGATTCATCCCCTGCCCCATCCGATAAGCAAGAGCTGCAGCAGAAGGTTCATTGATCAGGCGATCTGCCTTTAATCCGGCAATCTGCGCCGCTTTTTTGGTATCGCTCCTCTGTTTGTCATTGAAATAGGCCGGTACGGTAATGATTGCCTCATCGATCGGCTCGCCCAGAAAGGCTTCTGCACAGTCTTTGATGTGTTTTAATACCATTGCCGAAAGGTTCATTGCCGTATAATTGCTATTTCCCAGGTGCCAGGTCTTTTTCGTTCCCATAAACCGTTTAAAGGAAAGAACCATTTCACCCCTTGAGCAGGCGAGCAGTTCTTTTGCCTCGCGCCCAACAAAAAAATTCTCCTCATCTTCCGTACAAATACAGCTTACTGCACTGGGAATCAGGTAATTCCCCAACGCATCCGGGATAAACTGCACCTGCCCGTCCTTCCAGTAAGCCGCCAGGCTGTTTGTTGTCCCCAAATCAATCCCTATCATTGCCATTGTTCATTCTCCATTCCAATTAAAGAAAATCGTTCATTCCTCCAGATTATAACATAAAAAATAAGAATACAAAAGAGGTTGCTGCCATCGGATACTGCGGTTCTTATATCGTGTAACTATACACTTATGTCAACTTAATCATTTAACGAGGCAACGCACAAACAAATAAGGCATTGACAAATGGACATTTTCTCCTTAAAATGTGAATAGCCTAATAAAATGCTTTGCCCAAGTATCACAGCCAATGGCAGAATTAAATTATACAATACTTGAATCGTGCAATAAAAGCATCGGATGAATGGAGGAAAAGACATGTTGATTACCTGTTTAGATTTAGAGGGCGTTTTGGTACCAGAGATATGGATAGCGTTTTCCCAGGCCAGCGGTATACCGGAGCTTAAGCGAACCACCCGCGACGAACCCAACTATGAAAAACTGATGAACTGGCGGCTGCAGATTCTGCGCGAACATCACCTGGGATTAAAGGAAATCCAGGAAACCATTGCCACCATCGATCCGCTTCCCGGCGCAAAAGAGTTTTTAGACGAACTTCGCTCTTTTTCTCAGGTCATCTTAATCAGCGATACCTTTACCCAGTTTGCCTCCCCGTTAATGAAAAAGCTGGGCTGGCCCACGATATTCTGTAATACCCTGGAAGTTGCGGACAATGGCGAAATTACCGGTTTTCGGATGCGGACAAAGGATTCCAAGCTGGCTACGGTAAAAGCGCTCCAGTCCATCGGGTTTGAAACCATTGCCAGCGGGGACAGCTATAACGATTTAGGTATGATTCAGGCCAGCAAGGCGGGCTTTTTATTCCGAAGCACCGAAAAAATCAAAGCCGATCACCCGGAACTGCCCGCTTATGAGGAATTTGACGATCTGATGGGGGCAATTAAACGGGCGATGGGAATTGCATAGCCTGCATAAAAAGCATAGAATAAATAGAACGAATAAATAAAAGATGACGTGCTCCCGCCACCGAACAAAAAATCATCCACTGGATAATTTTTTATTAGAGGCGGGAGATTTCTTGCTGAATTTGGTTAAAATACAGTTATCGTTACAATAAAGCATCAAAACACAATTACTATTACAATAAATATTCATTGCAAAATTACACGCTCACATTCACATTTTCCCCAATCGCCTCTACTGCTTCTGCAGCTTCTCCGGACTTATCATAAGTTACATCCTGCGTGCGGTTCGTGCTGTCCGCAGCGGCAGAAGAATCCTGCACCGCCGCTTCTGCCTGCTGTTTTCCTTCTTCGCTGATCTCGGCAGAATCAAAGCTGCTTTCAGGTTCTTTGGTTTCCCCTTGTTTCTTTTCCTCTATCCGTTTTTCCAGTTCTTCCCGCTCTTTTTGTCTTGCACGGATGAGTTCCTCCTGCCGTTCTTCTTCCTTCTTCTTTGCTTCCTGGGCATCTAACTTCATGCCTTCGCTGCTCTTTTGGCTGTATTCTCCTGCCTGTTCGGTCAGCCCGGCTGCATAACTCATCGCCCGCTTCATCTTATCGATATCTCCCTTGCGTTCTGCTTCCTTGGCCACGTTCATTGGGGTAGATAACATCTGAATACTTGCGCTGGCTCCTGCCAGTCCCTCCATCGTCTTTGCGTGCATATATTGCCTCCTTTTTTTGTGTACAAATCACGATCCTGCTTACCGCTTCCTGTACGATTTCAAAAAACACAAGCCTCGCCCATGTCTTCTGCCTATTATATCGATCGTCTGAAAAAAAAAATTAGAACAATGTCCTCAATGGATTGTTTTCTGTTATGAGATGTTTTGCATTGAAAGCGGAGGCAAACTGTGCTAAAATAATTAAAGGCATTTTTATTTACATCCTTGTAAAATACATCAATCATTACAAAAATACCGATAAAAGGGAAGGAGTAAAAACAAGTAATGAAAAAAGCAATGAACCAATCCAAACTCATCCTGATATTAAACGGGCTTTCCATTCTGTCACTTTTATTTATGGTGATTCTCCTGTTTATTGCAGGAAACGTCAACCGAGGATTAACCGCAGCACATGAAAACCGTTTTAATCTCACGTACAATGCCAACCGTTTTATGAACGGATCTGCCTACTTAACGAACGAGGTTCGGGCTTACGCCTCCACAGGAAACCAGGAACACTATGACAATTACTGGAATGAAGTCAATAACTTAAAAAACCGCGATATCGGCGTTACTGCTATGCAGGAAATCGGCATTACCGCCAGCGAACAGAGCATGATTGACAACATGTCTTCCATTTCCAACAATCTGGTTCCCTTAGAAGATGAGGCGATGAAAAACGTCCAGGCCGGACATATGGAGGAAGCCCTTAATTACGTTTATGGAACGGATTATAATACCTCCATTGCCCAGATTAATTCCATCAAGGAACAATTTTTATCTGCCCTGGATGCCAGAACCAAGGCCGAAGTTGATTCGTTATCCCTTCGTTCCACCATTATCCAGGCGTTCATCATCCTTTCGGTGATTGTTGTTGCCGTCCTTCAGATGGTGATTAATGCCATCACCAAAAAACGGATCTTAACACCCATCATCCGTGTTAAGGATCAGATGGGTGAAATTTCCCAGGGCAACTTATCCGCCAGCTTTTCCTTAGAATCCGATACCTCCGAAATCGGTATGCTGGTAGAATCCATTCATGAAACCAAGAGGGAACTGAAAAAATACATTGACGATATCGACTCCAAGCTTGCACAGATGGCAGACGGAAAGATGGATTTGTCCATTGACCAGAACTACCGCGGGGAATTCCTGCCCATTCAAAACGCTATGCGCCGGATTTTAGATGCCTTAAATGCTGCGCTTTCCCAGATTAACCGGACAGCTGCAGAGGTTTCTGAGGAAGCAGAAAAGATGGCAACCGATGCCCAGGTACTCTCCCACGGCGCAGTCGAGCAGGCTTCTGCTGTCGAAGAATTATCCTCCAGCATTCAGTCCTTGTCCAATCAGGTCAACCGTACCTCGGAGGATGCAGGAAATGCCAGAAAATGCTCTACCGACGCTGCAGCCCAGCTGACTACCTGCAACCAGAAGATGAAAGACTTAACCCAGGCCATGGAAGATATCTCCACATCCTCACGACAGATCAGCGGAATTATTAAGATTATCGAGGATATCTCCTTCCAGACCAATATTCTTGCCTTAAATGCCGCTGTCGAAGCCGCACGCGCCGGCTCTGCCGGAAAAGGCTTTGCTGTGGTTGCCGATGAAGTGCAGAGCCTTGCCAATAAGAGTTCTGTCGCTGCACAGGATATTACCAAGCTGATTGAATCCTCCATGAAACTGGTCGAGCATGGAACGGCCCTCTCGAACGACACAACCCAAAGTCTTGCCACAGGCGTTGCCGGGGCACAGCAGTCCACGGAACTGATCGAGCGCATCGCCGACTCCGCCGTACAGCAGGCAGAAATGCTGCGGCAGCTGACCGAAGGCATGGAACAGATTTCCAATGTCGTACAAACCAACGCTTCCACCGCAGAAAAGTCCGCAGCTTCCGCCGAAGAACTGCACAGCCAGGCTCAGGAACTGAAAGAATCCGTACAGAAGTTTAAGCTTCGCGGATAATATAAACAAAAGCCGGAAAGTCCGCCAACGAAACGACTTTCCGGCTTTTGTCTGGAATTGGTTAAAAACCCCTAATAGGGATAGTATACGACCTGATTTCCCAAAGATACGGCAAAAGAAAGATTTGCTGTATCAACATCCGCAGGTACCTGGAAGAAAATTTCGCCTTCCTTGGTTTCTCCCGGATCAAGATAGCTTCCGTTTAAGCATTTGCCATAGGAAAGCAGGTCTACACAATCATAGGTATCTCCCGTAGACGTGTCTACAAGCTCGATAATGGTATCTTCACCGACACGATAAATCATGGGAAGAAAGCCCTCCTCCTCTGTGCTCTTATTGGTAATGGTGAAGGAACCTTTGGCAAAAGTGCTTCCCTCGTCCGGGTCATAGCGGAACATTCCCGAAGTAAACCCGCCGGTCAGTTCACCGCCGTGATAGGTAATTTCCCATTTGCCCAAAATAATCGACTCTTCCTTCTCCAACTGCGATCTTCCTGCAAGATTATCCAGCAGCGCCACATAGGTATCCGGCGTATTTAAATTGTGATAAATATAAGACAATACATCTGCTCCTGTCACCTCCGGATACTGGGCGTGTTCATCGCCATAGCCGGCAATAATCCTCTCCGGTGCATCTTCCAGAATATTTCCCACATGACAGAGAAGCTTTCCTGATGAAGCTTCATAAAGATCGATGGACGTACTGGAAGAAACCGCCTGAATCTTGCTGTCGCTGTCCCCGGACATCTGGTAATATTCGCCGTAGGTATAGCTTGGTGTCAGTACCAAATAATAGTCAGCTTCTTCGGCTGACGCCGGAAATTCTTCGTCCGAAAGCCCGAACATAAAATCACCGATAACATACAGCGGTGCCGGAGAACCTGGAAATTCCTCTGCCTGCGTATTCCGGTAGAAAGCAATCACCTTTTTCCCTTCCAGCGCAATACCGTCTGTCGATTCACCTTCTGCAGCTTCTGCCGGCTTATCTTCTGCGGCTTCTGTCCCGGCTGCCGATCCGTCTATACCTGGGCTTACTGCACCTGCCTCCTCTTCACTGCCTGCCCCGTCCTCTCCCGAACCTTCCTTCAGATCCAGGACAGATTTCACGGAAACCATCATCTTCGTACCATAATAATCCTCGCCGCTCACCTGGGAAGCCATACGAATCGTACCGGACTCCTCTTCCAGCTGCGGAAGAATCTTCTTCATATAAGCAATATAATCTAAGGCTTCCTGAACCGAATCGACAGCTACTTCCTTCTCATTATCATAGCCAAGAAAATAGGTATTCAGCCATTCCATATAGTTCCAATCCTCATAGTATCCTGCCTCCGTCAGCGCATCTCCGACACGGACGATCGCCTCCGGTTTTTCCTGCACCCAATGCTCAATCACATCTTTTATCTTACGCCCATAAACCTCATCCGGAGCCCCCTTCCAGATAGCCGCCAGAGCCTGTCCCTCCAGATCGTCAGCGGCAGCAAATAAAGGCCAGAAATAATCATAGGGTGTATATGCGTCTTCAAAAGAAGTCCAAAACTCCTCACCGCCAGTCATCACCTGCGAAAGAAAACGCACCGCATACTCACCGGTCTGCGGATAATCCACGGCAAATGCACCATCCGTCCAGGAATCCTCACTGTCCGCCGCACGGCCGGCCTGATATTCCTGTGCACAGAGAAGGGCAGCCGCCTTAAATTTCTGACTGTTGGAACTGTCCGCAGAAGAAACCTCCTGCTTTAACGCCTCCAAATCAAATTCCGCACCGTGCTCGGCCATGTAGTTCTCAAAACTCTCCGCTTTCCGGGCCGCACTCCAGTACTCCTCTCCCTTACTTGAAGCCCCCTTACCCTGGCAGGCCGTCAAGCCGACACAGGTAAGAAGACAGCACAACAAAACAACACTCTTTTTCATAACCTTTCCTCTCCTTTTCTGTCAACGCTTCTCTTATTATACAACAAAAATTTGCGATTGGCAACATTTTTTCGAACGAATGTTCATTTTATTTCGATTTGCTTAAATCCAATTTGTCAGAGAAAATCTGAACTATTTCAGAACAAAAACAGAACGGCAAACACGAAGACTTTACCGCTCTGTTATACTGTTTATGTCGTTTTGTAATTCGTCTTTTAGAAATCAGATATTAATTTCCGGAAACCCAGGCTCCGTCAGCACCTACATAATATCCGTCAATCACCGTATCCGCCAGCAATGCACCCTGTCTGCCGTCAGAAACCGGGTTGAAGTAATACCACTTATCGGCTACCTGATACCATCCGGTTACCATAGCACCGTTTGCATCCGCATAGAAATAGGCATTGTAGAATGGGTCAAAGATTACTCCGGTCAGCATAGCGCCCTGGAAGCTTCCCTCTGCCGGGTTTAAGTAGTACCAGCGGCCATTGACAAAATACCATCCGGTTACCATATCGCCTGCTTCGTTGAAATAATACCACTGATTATTGATGTAGCCCCAGGTATTTGTTGCATATTCGCCGTTGGTCTTTAAGAACTTCCAGCCGTTTTCACCCATCGTCCAGGTTCCGGTCATGCTGGTAATCGTTGAAGAACTTCCGCCGATAACATGTCTTCTCGAACCGCCGCCGGAGGAACCAGAAGTGCCGTTGTTATTATTGTTATTGTTGCCGCCTTGGTTGCTTCCTTCTTCTTTTCCAATATAAGGTTTGCCGTTTTTTTCAAAACGCGCTACAGCATAAAAATCTATAGCACTTTCGTAAGCTGATACAAGACGGGTATCTGTCTTATATTTTTCTCCATCCAGTGTCTGCCATCCGACAAATTCATAATTGTACATTCTTGGTTCTGCATCCAGAGGTTCTTTCTTTAATAATTCTTCGATAACGCTCCAGTCTGCACCATTGTCGTAGGCAAACATACGGTCAGAAATATAACATTCATCATTGTATCCATAGTCAAACTCTTCTACATCAACCTTATTATCATCCTTAAAATCATAAAAGGCATGTACAAAAGTTATTGCTCCCCCAACAGCAATCGATCTCCTGAAATATTCTTCAGGTTCAAATTCACCATCTTCATTCTTAACAAACAATACAAAACTAAGCGGATACCAGCGCATCTTTAATGTATCTTTACTGGTTAAACTATTCTTTTCTGCATCAAAATCAAAAAGATCCCATGCGTTCCCTCTCACATCCTGCACATCGGCCTCTAGCTTCCATCCATCAAAACTTTCATAACGTCTGGTTGTTTTGTTCCATTTTCTGACTTCTACAGTACCCTCATATTTTCCTGGTTTTTCTAAATATGCAGGGCTGATAAAAAGTTTGTAGGATGCCCGTTCATTTTCATCCGTTTCTTCGTCTTCACCCCAGGGTTCAAAGGCTGCAGATATTTCACAGTTCTCCAGAATTACTGTGGGACTTATTTCCCAATCCTGGAATGTTTCCTCGCTTTTATCTGCTGTTTTCGTTATAGTAAAGGACTTAAACTCTAAATCATAGTTGCCGGGCACTGCCGTAAAATAAAGTTCTGTACCTTTATCTAATACTACTTCTTCATTAACTGGAAGATATTTTTTTCCCTTTTCATCCTGTGTCCATGCTCCAACAAATCCTTTATCGGAACCAATAACTTTAACAGTTACCTGGCCTGCCGTTGGATTTGGTTCTTTTTCTACAGCTTTAACCTTTACAAAGAAGAATGGGCTGAAAAGATCCTTGGGTTCAATATTAAAAACTAACTTATAAACGGCTTTTCCTGTTTCATCCTTTTCTTCAATGCGTTCAACATCAAGAACAATCGGCTCACCCTTCTCTTTAAAATGGATTGCCTTAATATGTTCATCCGTTTCAAGTTCTTCTGCCTTTAAAGCTTCCGGTGCTGTAACGATTAAAGTGATTGGCTTGTTTTCTTTAATCACAGCGTCGGTTAAACCAGTGACTTCAATATCCACACCAACAGGCGTAGAACCCTCTGCCAATAAAAATTCACTGGATAAATTTTCAGAATAACTCTTCAATACTTCCGGTAATCTTGCTTCCAATTCCTCAACTTTTTCAGATGTTAAATCTTCAACAACTAATATTGCGTCATCTGGCAAGCCTACAGCAATGATTTCATCAATAACATTAGAAGCAATTTGGGTAGTCCATCCAGCATCCAACTTCGCTCCATCATAAAGTTCTTTCTCAGAAGCTACTTTTTCCGCAACTCCTTCTTCTGGATTATAATACCAGCCAGCAAATTTCATATCACCATCAGCATGTTTTAAAGCACTATAACCTCCACTGGAATCCAATTCTGAGAACCATTCTCCTGCTGTTTTCAGATTTACAAAATAATTGCCAACCTCACCATCAGATCCATCATTATATTGTGACAAATCAAAGCCCTTGCCTTTCATATCGAAGGTTCTCGTAATCTGGCTGTATGTAGCCACAGGATCTTCTACGGAATGTTTAGCATCACTATAAGATGCCGAAGATTTAGAAGCTGTTTCCCAGTACCCTCCTTTAGCGTCAAAAGTCACAGTAACGGAATCTTTTTTATTCGGTTTTCCAATTACCGTTTCCGCAGCAAACGCCGATAATACATTCGTCGCAGTCATTGCAACGATTAAGGCGGTTGCCACTTGTTATTTGAGTTTTTTCATACTCATGTTAATCCTCCTTGCATTTTTATTATTTAGTTTCAGGAATGTCCCAAAACCATAAAAATAATACTGTCCCGACAGAAATGTAAGAACAGTATATTTCTCAGGATTAAAAATGTTTAGAAGCTGTAAATGAATGGTCAAAATCAGCTTAAAACCCTCATAAATACAAGCTTTCTCGACTTTTGCAAAATGTATAGGTTTTGCAAATATTTTATCAACTCAATTTTTAATATAATCTTAATGTAAAATTACTAAAAAGTCAATAAGATCTCAAACTTTTCTTAGAATATTTTAATATAAAAATTTTTTTTGCAAAACCTATACATTTTGCAAATATTTTTTTGTAAATAAATGGTATTTTACCCCATAATTTCCCATAATTCTTATATTCTCCCCCCAAAATCCCAAAAATGCGCAGCAATAACCCATGAAAAAAAGCGAACAGTTATGAAAAACCTTCGCTTTTTTCTTGTCCCAATTCGTTTTATTGTTGCTGATAAAATGCGTGTATAAATATACATTCCCGTGTTTAAAACATAATAGATTTATGAAATCTGTAAAATAATGGCATATTTTTTCTTATGGAGTAACATATTTATAGACATTGTAATATTTAAAAGAAATTAAATATTTTTGATGATTTTTTATTCCTGCTAATTATTGAAATGGGTAGCATGGCGGAATACAATG
>ERZ808028.1334-NODE-1334-length-15252-cov-4.245140_pt1 | contig 15252 bp, 9 predicted proteins | sample MGYA00380184_ERZ808028 | MGnify/ENA primary metagenome ERZ808028 (study PRJEB31490, sample SAMN06133397) | mouse gut metagenome | isolation source: J8_1 | host: mice | place: China: Chengdu | collected 2015-05 ...
GGGGAACTCGCTGAGCTTCTCCTCCATATACTCAATATTTCTCCTGGCGCAGATCCGCCGGGCCGCATCCTTGATCTCCGCCTCGATGCGGTCCAGGCTGGTCAGGTCGATCCCCCGGATATCCACGCCCAGCTCCACCTCTCCGGGAATCACATTCATCACGTTGGGACGGCTGTTCACCACCCCCACAGTGGCCACCGTCTGATAGGCCGCCTCCTTGTTTCCCAGGCGCTCAATCTCCAGAATCAGCTCCGCCGCGGCGCACATGGCGTCGCTGCGCAGGGCCATGGGGGTCGCGCCGGAGTGCTCGGCCAGTCCCCGCAGATAGAGCTTAAAGCGGCGCGGACCCGCGATGGTCTGCACAATTCCGATGGCGGTTCCCGACTCCTCCAGCACCTTGCCCTGCTCAATGTGCAGCTCCAGATAGCCGGACAGCCCGGAAATCCGGGGCGGGTCCAGGCTGTAGCCCCTGCTCTCAAAGATGGACTCCAGCGTCTCTCCCCCTCTGGACACAAGCCCGGCCACCCGCTGCCGGTGCAGCTCCTTGGTGACCAGCCCGCTGCCGATGGTGCAGCAGCCGAAGTTGCTGGACTCCTCACAGCGGAAGGCCCCCACCCGCACGGGGACGGGCAGGCCCTCCTCCCGGGCCCACCGCAGAACCATCAGGCCCGCGATCACGCCGGCCACACCGTCGTAGCGCCCGCCGTCAATCACAGAGTCCAGATGGGAGCCGATGAGATAATACCCGTCCCGGGCCGTACTGCCCACATAGGTGTTGCCCACCTCGTCCTGGAAGCTCTCGCAGCCCAGATCTCTGCCCAGAAGCGAAAAAATCTCGTGCATCTGGTCCTCTGTCTGTGTATATCCAAGCCGGGTTACGCCGCCGCTGGTCAGGCCGCCCACATCGTAAAAGCGATTAAACAGCTCCTCGCAGTATTGGATGTCAGCAAATGGATGATCCATAAAAATAATTCCTCCTCTCTGATTTCTCCATTATACGTGATTTTCTCCCCCGATACTAGAGGGTAAAAGGGAGTTTTTTTCCCTCCGGTTTTGTAAAAAACATCTAACCTGGCGGGAAATCAAACGCCGGGTTATCTTTTCCATACAATTTGACGATATCTATAGAGACCAAATAATTTTCAACGATCTGCCGATGGGCGGAGGGAGGCGGCCGGAATGGGTGAATTGGCAATACGCAGAAACAGGGGATTTACCGTCCCCCGATATCAGGTCAAAACGGAAAAGCAGACCGGGAGCAGCCGGAGCCAGGGTGTGGCAAAAGCCCCTGGCTTCACCATATCAGAGACCCTGCGCCAGCTGATGACCAGGGTCAGTCAGGCTGAAAGCCACTCCCGGGAGAGCCGCCGGACCCTCCAGCGGGGTGAGGCCGCCCTGGCCGAGGTACAGGACGGCCTGGAGCGCATGGCCGAGCTGGCCCGGAGCGCCGCCGGCGAGGGGGAGCCCGACCGCGCCGCCCTCCAGGCAGAGCTGGAGCGGCTTTTAAAGGAGATCGACCGGATTGTGGGCAGCGCCTCCACCGGAGACACCCAGCTGTTTCTTGACGAGGGCGCCGGCATCGAGGACGGGCTGGAGACCCTGCTCTTTGCCGTTACCGGTGAGACCGCCGACCGCCAGGCCCTGGTCCAGCCCCTGCCCGACTGGCTGATGCGGGCAATGGTCCAGTCCCCCCTCACCCCGGAGCAGCTGCTGACCCGGCTGGGGCTGGACAAAACCGCCAGCCCCGAACAGCTGCTGGCCGCCATCGCGAACATCTCCCCGGAGGACAGCGACACCGTCGGCTACCTGGCCGCCCTGTACCTGGGCGCGGTCATCGCCGGCAGCGACCTCTCGGGTGAGCTGGACCCCATCCAGGCGCTGGAGGGGCTCCAGCGTCTGCTGGAAAAGGTGGCCGAAGGGATGCCGCCTGATCAGGCCGTCTCCCTTCTCACCGACGGAAAATTTACCAGTATTCTGGATTTTCAGGAGCAATTCGCCGGCGGCACCGCCCCGGGGCTCCAGGACTTTCTCGTCAACCTGCTGCTGTCCGACAGCGGAGCCTCTCCCGTCCCCACGCTCCCGATGGTCTCCCTTTTCCCGGGGATGGAGGGGATGAATCTGGAGCTTCTCATGGGTCTGCTCAACGCCGTACAGGGGGCTGAAGCCCCCGCCATTCCGGAGCTGGGAGGCAGTGCGGACGCACCTGCCCCGGCCGAGGCCGCCCCAGGTCCGGCCTCCACCCTTCAGCTGGGAGGGCTGCAGGTGATGGGCCGCGACCTCTCCTGGGTGTCCTACGACTCCTCCTCCGGGGTGCTGACCATTGACGGGCCGGCGGATGTGATTCTCCGGGGAACCGCGCAGGGGACGGTTCTTCTCACCGGCTCCGGAAGGGTAACCCTCCAGTCCGCGCGCCTGCCGCTGCTCATGGCGGACAGCCCCGCGCCCCAGGTATTCAGCACGGGGAACAGCGCGGTGGAGCAGCTCCGGCTGGGGGAAAACACCTCGCTCACGCTGGGCGGCGGACAGCTGAAAATCGGCGTTCTCCACAGCCGGGCGGGAGGTGTTCTCCACCTGGCTCCGGGCACAGCGGCGGCAGTCGAAGGAGAGGATCGCCCCACCACCCTGACGGTCCCCGTGCTGGCAGACGGCCCCGTCCTTCTGGCAGCCCCGGCGGACAGCGTGCGAGATGCCGCCGGAAGGCCAATGGAGTTCTTCGATCTTGTCTGGAAGGCCCTCCTTCCCGGCTGGAGCGGCATCACCTCCCTGTCGGCGGACGGCACCAAGCTGTCCCTCTGGGCCAATCACCTCCCCGACCCCGCCCGGCTCTGGCTGGCCAGGGGGGATCAGGGCTCCCCCATCCACACCCTGGTCATCCAGGGCAGAGATCAGGCCGGACGCCCCAAAACCCGCTACGCGTACCTGCTCTGGAACCGGCAGACCGAGGCGTTCGAGGAGATATCCATGTATCCCAACCCCTTCACCATCACCGGCGGCGAGGCGGGACGGGATTGGATCTACGAGGAGGAGTCCCACACCCTCCACATCCTGTCCTCTCAGGTAACCGCCGTCGCCGGCGGCTCCGGGACGGACGCGGCCTGCAGCCCCTTCAGCGGCAGGATTTCTCTGGCCGACCGCATCGGCGCTATGGAGCTGACCCTGGGCGGCGTTGTCTGCCGGGTTTCCTCCGGCAGGGCGCTGAGCCTGGGCTGTGAAAATGACATAACCCTCCTTCTGGACGGCGGAACGGATAACATTTTTGAGAGCGGCGCCGGCTGCGCCGGCATCTCCCTGGGGGACGGCACCACCCTGCACATCGACAGCGCCCGTCTCCCCGCCGGAAGTGACGCGCCCATCGGAACCCTCACCGCCATCGGCGGCACCGACGGCGCGGGCATCGGCCGGGACAGCGGCGGCAGCCGAATCCAGAGCAGCCGGATTTTTATCCTGGGCGGCGTCATCACCGCCGCGGGGACCGGCGGCGGCGCAGGCATCGGCGCCGGTAAGCGGGGCTTTATGGGGCCGATTACCATGACCGGCGGCACAGTCACCTCCACCGGCGGCAAAAGCGGCGGCGCCGGCATTGGCGCAGGGCTGGGGGCTCCGGTGGGTGACATTGTCATCCGGGGCGGCACGGTCACCGCCTCAGCCACCTGTCACGCCGCCGCCATCGGCGCCGGCGTTCAGGGGGAGTGCGGCGACATCCTGATTACCGGAACCGCCCGGATCACAAAGGCCCTGGGCGGCAACCCTGGGGCGGACATCGGAGCCTGCCTCTTCGGCGGCTGCGGACAGGTCCTCATATCCGGCGGCGCGGACATTGGAACCGCCCGGCTCTCAACCCGGACGGGCGTCTGTCTGCGTATGGGCGAGGACTCTGTAACCCTGCCCCAGTTCCGCCTCTCCTCCCGGGCGCTGCAGCTGGACACTCTAGACTTCTCCACCCGTCAGGCCGCCCAGGAGGCCGAAATCACCCTGGACGCGGACCGCCGCTGGGTCGCCCAGATCCAGGGGGTGTACGACACGCTGTACAGCCAGCTGGAGCAGAGTTTCGGCGGTCTCTCCAGCGTCTGCCAGTATTTCGGCACCGTGCGGGACGACGGCACGGCCAGCACCCTTCTGAAGGATATGAGGCAGTCCATCCTTCTCCAGCCCTCCCAGGCCCTGCGCACGCACGGCAAGCGGGGAACAGAGGACGTGGGACAGCTGCTGAAATAAGATAAAAAACCTCGCCAGTTGGCGAGGTTTTTTATCTCCCTGGAAAATCCAGCTTGCCCAGAGGGCGGGCGCTTCCCCGGCCTTATTTTACAAAGGAGACCAGGATGCTGATTGTAAAAATAGACACCCCATTGGAGACCAGCATGGTGCCCAAACCCAGCAGGGGCGTCAGCTGGCCGGTAAGCGCACCTCTCAGATGCTCCGGCGCACTGGCTGCCGCCTGGCTCACCAGCATCTGATTCACCGGGAAGCCCATCACGCTGTTCATCGCCAGAATGATCCCCTCATAGGGACTCATCCCCAGCAGCCTGGCAAAGCCCACGCCGCAGGCGGTTAAAACGGCGGTTCCGGCGGCCAGGGCAATCAACACGGGCGCCGTCAGAGACAGCAGAGTATCCAGAGGCGTGTTGGCCAGAGTGTTGGCCATCAGCCCCATCAGGCTGAGAATCAACAGGCCGTAGCTGTCACATTTAAACAGGGGGGCCCGGTCTATCAGGCCCAGATTGCCCGCCAGAATCCCCAGCAGCAGGGCGGTAATATTCAGGTTGATGTTCATTCCGGCCAGAACCGTACCCTGAAGGGCGTAGTTCAAAACCGCCGCCGCCATAATCAGCCCCAGGTAATAGGCTGGGGTCTTGTAGACCTGGGGAATCCTCGCCACCGGGCCGAAGGCGGGGGCCACAGGGCCGGGTCTTCCCTCGGGAAGGGCGGCAGCTGGCTGGGCCGACAGCTCGTCCACCAAACGGGCGCTCTCCTTTTTCAGCGCCCAGGTTACCACCGGGACGGAGAACAGACCCTGGAACATAAAGATCATCCAAGGAAAGAAGGAGATATCGGGGCGGATACCGGACACCCAGCGGGAGCCGATAGCGCAGGAGGCCCCGCCCCCCACCACGGCCCCCGGCGCCAGCAGGGCCAGGTCCCCGCCGATGAGGGGGGGCAGCACCAGCAGCAGAACCGCCGTCATCACCAGCGCGGAGCCCACCGCCGTCAGCGCCTCCTTCCGCTTCACCCTCACCAGGGCCAGGTCCACCATGGTGCCCGAGTGAATCACCAGCACATTGAAGGCGATGGTGCCCACCGCCACCATGTTGGAGGCCAGCAGCAGATCACGGGGCAGCCAGCCCAGGGCAAAGCCCCCGGCAAAGAACACGCCGAAAAACAGGGGCATGGGAACCAGGGAGCGTAGCCATGCGGCCAGGCTCTGCGAGGCAAACACGATCATCAGAAAGATCAGAAAGCTCTGGGCGAAGCTCCATGTATAAGTGGGCATAGTTGTTCAGCCTTTCCTGAATATGCCGTCGGCTCCCGCCCAAGGTGGGAGCCGGCGGACTAAGTTAATGGGTCGCGCCCTTTCCGCTGCCTCCGATGACAATATTGTCGTCGCACACCGGCTGGAGCCAGTTTTCGGCGGGGGTGTATGGAATGTAGGGCAGCAGGATATAGGAGGGATAATCCGCATCCCGGTAGATCTTATAGTTGACGGTACTGCAGCTGGGGATGGGGCCCAGGTGGCTCATCTTGCCCTCCCAGGCGCCGTCCTGGTGCTCGAAGTTGTCCATGGCCTTGATCTCCAGCTCAATGGAGGACCCGGCGGGGAACACCATGCCGATGGGGTTGACCTCAATCACATACTCCCTGATCTCGCCGGGGGTAATGGGCACCCGCTTGGAATAGTCGTGGACAGGCCGGCCGATCTGGCTCTGCTCCTCGTCCAGGGGGTAGCTGCACTTGAGCTGGCCGGTGCGGCAGACGGGCATACGGGTGCCGCCGGCAGTAATCTGCCACAGCTTGACGATGATGTTGGCATCGGGGGCGTCGATGGCGGCAAAGAGGTGCAGCTCGATGGGGCCGGTAAACTCGGTGGGCTGGCTGAGCCGGTCGGTGCGGTAGCACAGGGTCTCCACCTCGGTGGTGATGTGGGGCGGCCGGTGGGTAAAGCTGTCGGGGGGCAGCTTGCCCTCCACCGGCGGCTCCCACCGCAGCTGGTGGAAGGTGTGGAGATACAGCTTCTTCCAGTCGGTGCGGGCCAGGGGGTACTCGTGCTCATAGCGGTAGCCCCGGCCGATGATGTTCAGCTTCATGGGGGGCTCCTCGGTGATGCCGGTGTCGACACCCTTCAGCCAGTGGTCGTACCACCGCAGGCACTCCTCATCCATAAAGCGGTAGGGCAGCTCCATGCCGTTGTAGCCCTCCATCACGCCGCAGCGCTTATAGCACTTGGTGTCCTGGGAGTTCATGGCGTTGAACACCGGGGCGCTCCACCGTCCGGTGGGGGCCCAGCCGCATTTGAAGTAGGTGGGCACGGTGAGCTTGTCATACTTGTACTTCATGGAGCGGGCCTTCCAGAAGTCATCCTCGTTGGGGTGAATCAGATAGTCCAGATAGAAGGTGTGGTATTTTGGGGGCCAGGTGGTGAAGATCTTGTTGAAGAAGGAGTTGATGGCGATATCCGGGTCCTCCTGGGCCTGGGCGATGCGCTCCTTGGTCTGCTCCTCCCCCTCCTCGTGGAGGGTCCAGGGCACCGGGTTGTTGGAGGGGCACAGCTCCCAATACATATTCATGTAGGTGTTGGCCACGCCGCCGTAGTGGCCGTGCTGATAGTAGTCGTCCGTGTAGCTCAAAGGCATGATGCAGGTCAGGTGGGGGGGCTGGAGGGCCGCCACCAGGGGCTGGATGATGCCGAAGTAGCTGTAGCCGTGGAGGGCCACCTTGCCGTCGCCCCACTTGCACTCCGTGCCGGCCCACTCCACCACATCGTAGACGTCCTCCTGCTCCTGGGGGTTGTAGATGCCATAGAACTCCCCCTCGCTCTTGCCGATGCCCCGGGGGTTGGGGATGATGAAGGTGTAGCCCCGCTGGACATAGAAGTCCATATCGCCCGCCTCCAGTGAGTGGTCGAAGTAGTTGGACTTTCCGGGCAGCGGACCGTGGCGCATGGCCTGCATCTCCTTGCCGTAGGCCGACCAGGCGATCAGGGCGGGGGCCCGTTCAATCTCGGCGGGGTGGTACACGTCGCAGTAGATCTTACAGCCGTCCCGCAGGACAATCTCCACATCGCTCTCCAGGGCTACCGTGTAGATGGGCTTGGAGAGCTGGTCCAGGTTTTTGGTGTAACGGCGGTCCCAATATACGGGAACCTTATACAGTCCGGTCAGTTCTTTGAATTGTTCCTGATTCATAGTCGTGTCTCCTTTTCAGTTCGGTCATGCCGCGCCAGACAGCCGGCCGCGTTCCTTCGGAAATCAGTACAGAGAGGAAACTTCGCATATCGACAGGGCAAAATTTTTCATGGCCATGTCAAACAGTGTCCGTCGGCTCTGCCATCCCCTTGCTCTGCGCCTTGTACGGTTAATCTACACAAAAAAAGGATAGGCGTCTGTCAGAAATCTGACAGAACGCCAAGTTTTTCAAAATATTCTATCTTTCGCCCCGCAGCGGCAGAAGGGGGACCGATTCCACAGGGAACCGGTCCCCTGATTTTCGCTCTGTCTAGCAGCGCAGCTCGCTGTTCATAATCAGGTCCAGCAGGCAGTCCAGGTCCAGCACCGAAAGCCGGCCCCGATCGGTGGAGATCCACCCAGCCTTCCGCCACTCCCCCAGAATGGCGGCCGCGGTCTGACGGGCCATCCCCGCCGAGGCGGCCAGGGAGCTCTGGGTCACCCGCAGCTCCCCACTCCGGGCCTGTCCCGCCCCGGGCATCAGGTTCAGGAGGGTAAAGGCCAGCCGTCCGGGGGCGTCCAGATACATAGAGTTGACCATATTCTGGGCGCTGTTTGTCAGCCGTTCCACCAGCTCCCGAATCACCACCTGACAGATGGTGTGGTTGGACCAGGCCAGCTGAAGAAATACCCCCTTTGGCATAACCACCAGAGAGGAGTCCTCCGTCACCAGGGCGGTGTTGAGATATTCCATATCCGTCATCACCGCCGTCTCACCGAAGTAGTCCCCCGGGCATTTCACCTTGATGATGACGTCCACGCTCTCGCGGTAGTACACCTGCTCCATCACATACCCCTGCTGAAGAAAGTACATCAGGCTGGCCGGGTCCCCCTTCCGGTAGAGGATCGTCCCCCGCTTGTGCCGGGAGATGCGGCAGTGCTCCGCCGCCTCCTCCAGCACCGGGAGGGGCACCTCCCGGAAAATATTTGTCGTTTTCAGAAAGCTGCTGATGGCGCCAATCTTTGCCTGCTCCATGAAACGGCCCTCTCTTTCTCGCTCGCTGTGGATTCTGTCAAAGTTGTATTCAGTTTACCACAGATTGAATAAAAAAAGCAACTGATATTTTGTCCCCATACCTCTAAATGACGAAAAAATCAAAATCCGCCGGCGCTTGGAGAAATATTCTCACTTTTGCGCCGGCTTCCCTCCATTTTTCCCGGCATTCCTTGACTATTTTGTTCTTTTCGTATAAAATTGTGCAAAATAATAAAAATACTATGTCTATCCCCGTTTATCAAGTGCAAAACGCACAAGTATTTTGCTTTTCTGTCAGCCAAATGACAATCCGGGCCGCAGTCCAATGGTATATTGAACCCGAGAACCCCGTGCTCTACGGGTGACACGGCCATGTCAAACCAACAACAGAAAGGCGGCGAGTATTCTATGAGTGGCAATACACGACAAAAATTAGGACTGTTCTCCTGCATTATTATGGCAATCGGCAGCATCATCGGCGCCAGCATCTTCGCCACCACACCGGTGGCCATCAAGATTGTCGGCGGCAACGGCGTTGTGCTTGGCTTCATTTTAGCGGCTCTTGTGGTCGTTCTGCGCACCATTCCCGAGCTGATTATGATGGCCGCCCTGCCCGCCAACGGCGCCTCCTATATGTACCTCACCCGACTGGTCCACCCCGTGCTGGGCGCTCTGGACGCCTTCAATCAGCTGATGGTAGGGGTAATGAAAATCGCCACCATGGCGCTGACCTTCACCTCCTATTTTGCCATGCTGTTCCCCCAGATTCCGTCCCAGGTGGTGGGCGTCGCCGTATGTGTCCTGTTCACCGTCATCTCCTGCTTTGGCGTGCGGGCCTCCTCCATTGTGCAGAATATCTCGGTGGCTGTGCTGCTGGTGGCCCTTGGCATCTTTATCTTCGGCGGTCTGAGCGCAACCCAGGTCAGCTTCGGCGAAGTGATCTCCACCACCGTTCAGCTCAGTTCCCTGTGGGCGGCCATGGGCGTTATGCACGGCAGTCTCATCGGCGCCAACGTGCTGATCTATGCCGCTGAGGACGTGGAGGACCCCGGCCGGAACATTCCCATCGCCTTTGCCGTGTCCACCATCATCACCGCCGTGCTGTACGCCGTCATGGCCTACATCTGCGTCGGCGTGATGCCCATGCCCCTGTTCTTCCAGATCAACACCCTGGCCGACGTGGCAGACAAGTTCCTCTCCCCCGCCATGCTGATCTTCTTCATCACCGGCGGCGCGCTGCTGGCTGTAGTCACCAGCATCAACTCCGCCATGCTCATGTTCTCCCGGATAAACTTCTCCGCCGCCCGGGACGGCCTGTTTCCCTACGCCGTGTGCAAAACCAACAAATACAACGCCCCTGTGGTATCCCTGTGGCTGATCTGCATCATGGCCTGCGCCTTCATCGCCAGCGGCTTCAATCTGGAGGACGTGGTGAAGATCACCACCATTCCTGGCCTGCTGCTGGCCCCGGTCATGTTCCTGGGCGTCTTCACCATCCAGAAGCACTATCCCAACTGCTACAAAAATTCCTTTATCAAAACTCCCCACTGGCTCAACTGCGTCCTGACCCTGGCGGCCATCTTTGTCTGCGTCTCTCTGGGCTACTATGTGCTGTTCCAGATGGCGCCCCACAACTGGATCTCCATGGTCGCCTATTACGCCGCCGCCATTATCTTCACGGTCTGGCGCGTGGGCTATATCAAAAAGACCGAGGGGGTCAACCTCTTCGACAAGATGAAATCCACCTACCAGCCCTGGGAGGAGCGGGAAAAAGACGCCAAGGCTGCCCTGGGTGACAAGATTGTCAAGTAAACCCCAACACCTTAGTCCTTAACCATCAAACCATAAAATTTTGAGTCAAAGCAGGGTGAATCCATGAACACGAGAAAGGTCCGTCTCCCTGCGCTGTTGCTGGGACTGGGGCTTGTCCTCTCCCTTGGGCTCAATGCCCTGTTGCTGACGCGGGAAAAGACCGCCTCATTGGCAGATAGTCCTATTGGAACTTACTCCACAGTAAATGTCACCTCCCCCGCTGCGGTGGATGGATGCTATCTGACCCTGGAGCAGTCCGGAACCTACTGCCTGTATCGGCAGAGTGAAACGCTGGAGGAGGGGCGTTACGAGGAGATGGGTCAGCAAAACTGCTACACACTGCACCCCGACAGCAGCACAGCTAGCAATACACAACTGATCTGGGCCGGTGAATGTGTGTACTGGCTGAGTCAGGACGGTATTCTGCGCTTTTCCAAATTCAGTGATATACCGACCTACATCAACGCTTCATAAACGCCCGCCGCCGCGGGGCCGAGCCTTCGGGCAGAGCCCTGCGGCGGCCGTTTTTCCAACCCCACGCTTTTTCTGTCGCCCCAGGGGACAGAAAAAGAAAGAAAATTTTTTGTAAATGTTGTACAGATGACAACACGGCTCGGGAAACCGTGTTAGGATTATACACAGAAAGAGGGGGCACACCCCCGCCATATGGTCTTTCCCACAAACTGAAATCTTTTGATTATGACAGGAGGCAGCTATGAAAAAACGAATTACCGACGTGCTGGGCATCGACACCCTGCCCAACTACTGGGATAAACGCTATGTAAAGAATCTTGATAAGCTCTCCCGCCCCGTCTACGAGGTGGAGCGTCATGAGGACGTGTGGCTCACCCTGCGGGACGGCGTGCGCCTGTGCGTGGACGTCTACCTGCCCAAGGGGGCGGGCAAGGTGCCCGCCCTGGTGAGCTGGTCGGCCTACAGCAAGGAGATGCAGAACATCAAGCGGGGCGCCATCCCCCCCGAGTCCCTCCTCTTCGACCACTCTCTGGAGGCCGGCGACATCGACTACTTTGTCAAGCGTGGCTACGCCTACATCATCCCCGATCCCCGGGGCATCGGCAAGAGCGAGGGCGAGTGGTACGGCGTGTACAACCCCGTGGAGATGCGGGACATTTACGACGTCATCGAGTGGGCCGCCGGACAGGACTGGTGCGATGAAAATGTGGGCATGGTGGGCTACTCCTACTTTGGCATCTGCCAGATTCTTGGCGCCGCCTTCCAGCCCCCCCATCTGAAATGCATTATGCCCTGCTCCTTTGTGGACGACTACTATCAGCACGGCTACTACGGCGGCGTGCCCTCCACCTACATGAGCATCTACTGGGAGCTGAGCCCCGCCAACAACCCGGTGCCCTGGTCCATCAAGATGTATGGCGAGGAGAAGGTCAAGGAGATGATGGCCGAGCGTCTGAAGGACCCGGACATGGCGGTAAACAGCTACTTCACCAAGATTCTCACCACCTGGCCCCCCAAGTACCACACCTTCTATCTGGACTACCTGCTCCACCCCCTGGACGGGGAGTACTGGCAGCAGCGCTCCGCCAACCAGATCTACGACCAGGTAAAGGTGCCCGTCTATCTCCACTGCGCCTGGTCCCCTCTGGGCCGCTGGAGCGCCCCCATCTTCACCGCCATGAACGACGAGCGGCTCAATGTACCCAAGCGGCTGGGCGTCCTGGAGGGTTACGACGGACTGGAGCTGCCCTACCGGGCACTGAATGAGGAGTGCCTGCGCTGGTACGACCACTGGCTGAAGGGTGTGGACACCGGCATCATGGACGAGCCGCTGTACAAGTTCACCGTTCTCAACAGCGGTGTGCGCTACGAGAATGAGTGGCCTCTGGCCCGCACCGAGTGGAAAAAGCTGTATCTGCGCTCCTTCGGCCGGCTGCGCTGGGACCGGGAGCCCGACAGCGACCTGCCCCCCGACGGCTTCACCCACCTGCCCCCCTCCGTGTCCACCGAGGTCAATAAGCTGGTCTACAAGACCTCCCGCTTCCCCCAGGCCAAGGAGATCAGCGGCCCCATCGAGCTGCACCTGTGGGCCTCCATCGACGCCGAGGACGCCAACTTCTTGGTAAAGCTGTGCGACGTACTGCCCGACGGCACCCGGATGCCCCTCATCCGCTATGGCGCCCTCCGGGCCTCCCACCCCCTGGACGAGAAGAAGAGCCAGATCGGCCGGCCCGTCCACGACAACACGGTCTCCGTCCCGGTAACCCCCGGCGAGATCAGGGAGTATGTCATCGAGATCAACCCCACCAGCATTGTCATCCCCGCCGGCCACTGGCTGGAGCTGGAGATTACCAGCCAGTGCCCCAACGAGTGCCACACCGAGGCCTGGACCGGCAAGGTGGGCAACATGAATGTCATCCCTTCCAGCACCACCACCGGCTACAAGATCTATCGGGATAACAACCACCCCTCCTATGTTCTGCTGCCTCTGGTGCCCTACACCCCGGCGGAGAACTGGGTCCAGCCCTTCTCCGACACCGACGAGATTGAGGTGGAGGACTGAGAAGCCGCCCCCTTTTGGAGCAGGTGCGCCCCACTGGCGCCTGAAAAATGAGAGGAGAATGACCAAAATGGGCAATTATGTGTACGAGAGCGTCAAAGCGGAGTTTGAACAGTGGAAGGGGCAGGGTCTGTCCCTGAACATGGCGCGGGGCAAACCCAGCCTGGAGCAGCTGGAGCTGTCCCGGGGTCTGCTGAATGTTCTGGACTTTGACGACTGCGTGGCCGACGGGGTGGACGCCCGGAACTACGGCGAGCTGGCAGGAATGCCCTGCGCCCGGCGCTACTGGGCCGAGCTGCTGGACATCACCCCGGAGCAGTGCTTCGTGGGCGGAAATTCCAGTCTGAACATGATGTATGACCTCATCGCCAAGGCCTGGTCCAACGGCCTGCTCCACAGCGAGAAGCCCTGGTCCCAGGAGGAGAAGGTAAAATTCCTGTGCCCCGTCCCCGGCTACGACCGGCACTTTCGGGTCACTGAGTCCTTCGGGATTGAGCTGATCGCCGTGAAGTGCGGCGAGGGCGGCCCCGATATGGACCAGGTGGAGCGGCTGGCTTCCGACCCCCAGGTGAAGGGCATCTGGTGCGTGCCCAAGTACTCCAATCCCGACGGCTTCATCTACTCCGACGAGGTCATCCGCCGCATCGCCGCTCTGAAGCCCGCCGCCCCCGACTTCGCGGTCATCTGGGACAACGCCTACTGCGTCCACGAGATCCGCGGGGACTATGTCCCCTTCCCCGACATCCTGAAGCTGTGCGCCCAGGCGGGCAATCCCGACCTGGTCTTTGAGTTCGCCTCCACCTCCAAAATCACTCTGCCCGGCTCCGGCATGGCGGTGATGGCGGCCAGCGTGGCCAACATCCAGCACATGAGCAAGCTGATGGATGCCCAGATGATCAGCTGCGACAAGCTGAATCAGCTGCGCCTGGTGCGGTTCCTGAAGGACAAGGCCCACACCCTGGAGCTGATGAAGAAGCACGGCGACGTGCTCCGTCCCCGGTTTGACGCCTTCCTGCACGCGCTGGAGGAGGAGATCAAGCCCCTGGGCATCGCCCGGTGGACCAACCCCAACGGGGGCTACTTCATCAGCCTGTACACCCAGCCCGGCTGCGCCAAGCGGACAGTGGCTCTGTGCAAGGAGGCCGGCCTGGTGATGACCGGCGCCGGCGCCGCCTACCCCTACGGCAACGACCCCGACGACAGCCACATCCGCATCGCCCCCTCCTTCCCCGCCCTCAAGGATGTGGAGATGGCCGCTAAGGTCTTCTGCACCTGCCTCAAGCTCGCCACCCTGGAACGACAGGGAAACGAGTGCGAAATCTGAAGTCCCCGCAGCAAGGCGGCCTGTCTGATATAGACAGGCCGCCCTTATTTTTGGATGCCGCTCTAAGACTGGGGTGTTTCCGCCGGGTCACGCTCCGCCGGCCGGCTGGTGGGACCCGCAATAGGCTTAAATTCCGGCTCCGGATACATGGATAGCTTTGTGCCCACGCAGCGGTTGATGGGAGTGCCCATCAGGTGAAATTTTTCCTCGTAGTCGGTCATTACGCCCCAAATTCCCCCGCCGTGGAGGTCTCTGGTCACCTCAGACAGGGCAAACCCCGCCTTGGGAAACTGGAACAGGGACCATTCAAACAGGTCATGGTTGTCGCTCTTGAAGTGAATCTGTCCGCCCTCCCGCAAAATTCCCCGGTAGAGGATCAGAAACTGCTCATGTGTCAGCCGCCGCCGGGCGTGCTTTACTCCGGGCCAGGGGTCGCAGAAATTGATGTAGAGCAGATCAATTTCCTCTGGCGCAAAGTAGTCCCGCAAAAGCGCGGCATCTCCGTCAATAAAAAAGATATTGGTCAGATTTCTGGCCTGACAGCGCTCCATTGCCACAATCATGGCGTCCGGCACCCGCTCCAGGGCGATGTACAGTACGTCGGGATTTTTCTCTGCCGTCTCCGCGGAAAAACGCCCCTTGCCGCAGCCAATCTCCAGCCTGACCTCCCGGGCGGCAGGCCGCAGTTCACGCCAACGTCCCCGCATTGCCGCCGGGTCCCGGATAAGCAGCTCCTCACATCGCTCCATCCGTAAGGATAAATTGGGCTTTTTTCTCATTCTCATTGCTGCGTCACCTCTCTGATTGATTGCAAAAATATCTTATCATATTTCATAGAATACTTGCAATCGTTTTTAAAATATATTATACTACAGGAGAAGATTTTGCATCGGGTCCAAATATCCGGGTGTAGCGCAGTTGGTAGCGCGCTTGCTTTGGGAGCAAGATGCCGGGAGTTCGAGTCTCCCCACTCGGACCAAAATGTGTTGATAAAAAAGATGCACAGCAAAAACACCGCATGAAAATGCGGTGTTTTTGCGTAAATGCGAAGAAATCAAGAAAATATAGCTCAAAAAGTTTGAAAGTCAAAAATCCGACTCCGTTTTTTCAAAATAACGAAACCGGAGATGCAAAAAGCCCTTTTTTCTCAATAAGGTGAGTCGAACTCCCT
>ERZ808028.1335-NODE-1335-length-15241-cov-5.331509_pt1 | contig 15241 bp, 13 predicted proteins | sample MGYA00380184_ERZ808028 | MGnify/ENA primary metagenome ERZ808028 (study PRJEB31490, sample SAMN06133397) | mouse gut metagenome | isolation source: J8_1 | host: mice | place: China: Chengdu | collected 2015-05 ...
TTGGCTATATCCTTCCCACTACCGGGCGGATTCGGGACTTGCACCCGTTAGAAACGTGCGCCGCCAGGCGCACGACATTTAAAAAGAGCGGCAACTGTGCAGTCGCTGCTCTTTTTAAATGTCGTCTAACAACCTTTTAGGATTATTTATTTCTCGTCACCCCATTTATGTTCTATCAAAAATCCAGTTTATACTGCATACTTCTCTAAAATACTTTTGTCGATATCAACGCCAAGTCCGTTTCCCTCTGGAACAACAACTTTCCCGTTTTCGACACGGATAGGTTCCGTCAGCAGTTCATCCCTTAAGGGATTAAAATTTCTGTCATATTCTATCATGGGTTCGTTCTGCAGCGGAACCGGATTTGCCGTATGGGGATTGAGTGGCATTGCTGCAATTGCTGACAGGGCTGTAGCAAATGCAATCCCTGATCCCCATGCATGGGGAATCACCTGAATGCTGTAAGTCTGGGCAAAGGCCAGAATCCGTTGAAATTCTGACAATCCCCCTGTCACGCAGATATCAGGCTGTGCAATATCAATGCATCCATTTTCAATGAGATGCCGGAATCCATTCAGCGTATACTCTGCTTCTCCGCCAGCAATTGCGATATCCAGCTTGTCTCTTACAAACCTGTAACCCTCCAGATCCTCCGGGATCACTGGTTCTTCCATAAAGAGAATCTTGTTTTCTTCCAGATGGCGTCCCATCCTGACTGCCGTATTGGCATGATAAGAATGGTTGCAGTCCACAAAAATTCCCACATCCGGGCCCACACTCTGCCGTATTGCCTTTACCCTCCTTGCATCTTCTTCTACAGACAAAAGTCCTACCTTAATTTTCAACAGGTGAAATCCCTGTTCCACATATCCTGCTGCTTCCTCTTTCAATTCTTCTATTGTTTGTCAAGATCCAGATAGTGTTCTCCCCGATAGTAGCAGCCGGTAGCGTACATTTCCACTGTCTTTCGCTGAGTTCCCCCCATAAGCTTGGATACCGGCACATTTAAAGCCTTTCCGCATATGTCCCATAATGCTATATCAATGGCGCTGATGGCCTCGATATAGCTGCCTTTCTGGCCAAAATCTCTGGTATGATTATACATTTCATGCCACAGAACTGCTTTATCCAGGGGATCCCGACCCATGAGCATCGGCGCCAGCACATGCTCAATACACGCTTTTACGGGTTCCGGCGGGCCATACTGCCCGCCTTCTCCCCAGCCGTAGATGCCATCTTCCGTCTCTATCCTGACAAGGAGACTGTTCCTCTCAGGAAACGCACACTGGGAGGAAAAAAACCTCATCTTCCCCAGCGGCACTCTGAGAATATATGTTTCTATTTTTTTGATTTTCAAATGCTTTTCCTCTTTTCTGCCTTCCAAATTTTTATCCCGCTGCCGCAATGGAATATTCCAGGATCTCCTCGCTGGAAGTACGCGCTGTGATCAGTTCCTTCACAATCCTTCCCTCGCGCATCACCAGACTCCGGTCTGAAGAACTTAAAAGTTCATCTGTCTCTGATGAAAATATAAGAATCCCAATTCCACTGCCGGCAAGACGTTTCAGATTGTCATAGATTTCCTGCTTGGCCCCTACATCAACACCTCTGGTAGGTTCATCCAGCAGTACAATTTTTTTGCCCGAAGCAATCCACCGGGCAAGCACAATTTTTTGCTGGTTCCCACCGCTGAACAGCGTAATATTCAAGGATGGATCTCTTGGATTCACATTGAATTCCTCCATCTTCTGATCTACCGTCTTTGCTTCCTTTTCCCTGTTCAGAAAGAACCCCAGCTGTTTCAGCATTGCAGAAGTCATATTCCGCGCAGCTGTAAAGTTGCCGATAATTCCCTCATCCTTTCTGGAAATCGGCACATAGCCAATTCCCAGACGGGAAGCCTGATCCGGGGAAGAAGGACGAATCTTCTGTCCTTCCAGAAAGATCTCCCCGGCAAATTTTTTATGAACACCAAAAAGTGTGCGGGCCAGATCGCTCTTTCCGGATCCCACCAGTCCTGTGACTGCAAGGATCTCACCTTTCCGAAGCTGGAAATTGATATCTTCAAATTTTTTGTCCAGTGAGAGATTTCTTACCTCCATTATGATCTGGCTGGAATCCCCGTTGGTGACGCCTGTTCTCTTAAAGATTTCCGTTGCCTTCCCAAGCATATGTTCTGTAATTTTTTCAACCGTAAAGTCACTGACCGGCCCTCTGGCAACACAATGGCCGTCTCTCAGGATAGTGAGATCGTCACAAAGCCTGAACACCTCTTCCATCTTGTGGGTAATCAGGACAATCGCAATTCCTTTTTGCTTCATCCGTTCCACCAGGCAGTACAAAATCTCTTCTTCTGCCTTTGACAGACTGGAAGAAGGTTCGTCCAGGAACATGACTTCCGGCTCTGCATAAATACATTTTGCAATTTCCACAAGCTGCTGCCGTGCAAGGGACAAGGTTTTCACCTGCACTTTGGGATCGATATCAATCTGCAGATCAGAAAGGAGCTCAGCCGTTTTTTTGTAACAGGAATTCCAGTCGATCAAACCGTGCTTTTTCATCCGTTTATTTCCCATGATGTTTTCAGCAACGGTCATTTCACCAAACAGATTCAGCTCCTGAAATACCATGGAAATACCGTGGGACATAGCTTCCGAAGGATCTGAAAAATGAATTTCTTTTCCATTCAGGAACAAAGATCCGGCGTCCGCCCTGTAAATTCCCTGCATGATCTTGACCAGTGTTGATTTCCCGGCGCCATTTACTCCCAAGAGTGCATGGACTGCTCCTTTTTGGAATTCGACGGACACATCTGAAAGGACATTGTTGCTTCCAAAACTTTTTCGGATATTTCTTGCAGATAAAACCGCTTCGGCCGTTGTTTCTCCTCCCGTCTCAAACACTTTGTCCTCCATATACAGGCTCTTACTGTACTGGAGTCTGCATCACATAAGCATCCTGTTCCATAACGCCCCAGTTTGCAACATTTTTCACATCCATATTTCCCCAGGCTTCCTGAATATTGTCCGCTGTCCGGGCAGTTGTGTCAAAGAAAATCGTCTCTGGGATCTCATATCCATTGACCATATCTACAATTACTTTATAAGCAATATCTGAATGAAGAGCCGCATTATGTTCTGATTCCTGATCCACGTAACCCTGTTCTACATAGGAGCACCCGTTTGGATCTGCATCGATCCCTACAATAGTCACATGCTTTTCATCTCCTGCCGGAGCCAGTCTGTCCAGTTCGCCCAGGGCCTGAATCACACCTGACATCATACAGTCCGCACAACAGAAGATTGTATTTGCTTCCGGGTTTGCCGTCATCATATCCATCACTGCCGTATAGGCGGCGCTGGGATCCCATTTGCTCTCTGTCTCCGCAAGTACCTTCACATTGTCAGTCGTCTCGGCATAATCATTAAAACCGCTCTGGCGGAGCTGTGCGATATTAGAACTCATATCCCCCAGCACGGTGATTACATTTGCCGTGTATCCGCCCTCAGTTGCCGCTTTTTCCACATATTTTGCTGCAGTTTCTCCCAAAGAGGTCTGATCTGTCTGGATGGCACATGCCACGTCTACCCCGGCGTTCTCAATGAGCCCTGTATCCAGTGTAATGATCGGAATCCCTGCTTCATTGGCTTTCTGAAGGGCGGGCACGATGGCTGCCTGATCGATCGGTTTGATCACAAGAGCTGAAGGGTTCAGCACCAGTGCATCTTCTACCATCTGCGCCTGTCTGGATGCATCATTTTCGGGATTCATAATCTGGCAGGTCCCTCCTGCACTTTCTACAAGGGCTTTTAAATATTCTGTGCTGATAATCTGCCAGTCGCTTGCCGCCTCATTTGCTATGTATACGACGAGATGTCCGTTTAGCAGGCCTTCTGTATCCGTATTCGCAGATGCTGTGGACGCATCTTCCGTATTTTCTTTCGGAGCCTCTGTTTCGCTTTCCTCTGTTTCTGCCGCAGGTGCAGAAGGTGTGTTCTCCTCCTTTGAATCGCAGCCTGTCAGGCATCCAAAGGCCAGAACCACTGCCATCATCATAACCATTGCTTTTTTCATCATCTTATTCACCGTTTCCTTTCTTAATCTTCAAATCCATAAAAGTTTTCGTATTCCGGGCCTACATACTGCATATTATTTTTCACACACAGGAATTCCCTCAGCCCATGCAGTCCGTCTTCCCGTCCAAAGCCGGAGTTCTTATTGCCGCCGTAGGGCGCCTCAGGGGTGGATGTGACGTTGTAATTTTGCCACACAGTTCCTGCCTTCAGTAATTTCCCGGCCCGGTACAGCGTTTTGGGATTTTCGCTCCAGACAGCCGCCCCCAGCCCGTAATCTGTCTGGTTGGCATAAGCGATCGCCTCGTCCAGATCCTTTACCTTCGTCACCATCAATACAGGCCCGAAGATTTCTTCCTTCATGGCCCGCATATCTTCACGGACATTGACTAACACAGTAGGCTCATAGAAATAACCTTTGTCACAGGGAGGCTCCATATAACGTTTTGCCCCGCAAAGAGCTGTTGCTCCATCCGCAATGGCCTCCTGCACATACCGATCTACTTTTTCCAGAGATTCCCCGTCGATCAGCGTTCCGATATTGGTTTCCGGGTCGTTTGGAAGTCCTATTTTCAGTTTCTTAAAACGGCTTACCAGCTTATCTATAAATACATCATAAATATCTTCGTGAACGTATGCTCTGGAAGAAGCGCAGCATACCTCACCCTGATTGAAGCAGACGCCGAACAGGGCAGAGTTCACAGCACCGTTTAAGTCCGCGTCTTTGTCTACACAGATGGCTCCCTTTCCGCCAAGTTCAAGAACCAGTTTTTTGATCACCGGAGCATCTGCAGATTTTTTCATAAGCTGCCTTCCCACAGTCTCGGAGCCTGTAAATGCAACTACGTCTACATTTCGGCTTTCCATGATGGCATTTCCGGTAGTCCCGCCCGGGCCGGACACGATATTGATGACTCCCGCCGGGATGCCTGCTTCTTTTATAATTTCCCCCAGCATGGAAGTCGTGGAGGGCGTCTTGGAAGAAGCCTTTGCTACGATCGTATTCCCCGCAGCAAGTGCCGGACACAGATCCCGCGTCATCAGATGGATTGGAAAGTTCCATGGGGCAATCACAGCCACTACGCCGTAAGGTTCATAAGACACATAGTCAAGAATTCCTCCCTGGGGGACTTCGATATACTCCCCCTGAAATCCTGTCATGACCTTCCCATAATATTCAAACGCCCGTACAGCAAAGGGAATATCTATGGTCCTGCATTCATGCATTGTCTTACCTGTCTCCGCCGACTCTACCTGTGCGAATTCTTCCGCATGTTCCTGAATCAGACCGGCAACTTTGCACATCAGTTTGCCTCTCTCTTCCGGATATAGCGCTGCCCATTGGGCGGACGCCTGTCTGGCTGCCGCCGCCGCTTTTTCCACATCAGCGGCAGACGCCTGCGCCAGACACGCCACTGGTTCCCCCGTTGCCGGGTTTACGGTTGTAAATGTTTTTCCATCTGCAGCGTCAACCCACTCGTTGTTGATAAAAAGTTTGAATTCCTTCATAAAATTATGTAACCTCCTTTTATTCTGTATCTTAACGCTTACGCATTAATTCACTGCCTGTCTGTTCTTTTGTATCGCATCAATGGCCACGACTGCAAAAATAATCACGCCCTTACAGATCTCCTGGGCAAAGGGCGATACCCCCATCAGATTTAGTCCATTGGTAATCATGGCTATGGTGACGGCTCCCAGGATCGTTCCAGTAACGGTTCCGACTCCGCCTGCCAGGCTGGTTCCCCCAAGTACGGCTGCAGCAATGGCATCCATCTCTGTCCCTGAGATCATGGTGGAGGAAGCACTCATCAATTTGGAAGTCATCAGGACAGCCCCCATACCGCATAAAAATCCAGATATAATGTAAGCCATGATCACTACGGTAGACGTCTTAATGCCTGACATCCATGCAGCCTTGCTATTGCCGCCTACAGCGTACAGCTTACGCCCATAATCCGTATACTTGAGAATCACTGCCGCCAGAACCGCGATGGCTCCCATCATAATTACGGGGCCAGGCAAAATTCCGAACAGGGATTTATTAAAAAACTCATGGCTTTTTGGAAAACCGTACAGGGTCATGCCGTCCGTATATAATTTCCCTACTCCTGTAGTAATGCTGTTCATGGCCATTGTAACTACAAATGCCACCATCCCGAATTTACCTACTGCCAGACCGTTTATTACACCCACCAACGTCCCAATGACCAGGGCTGCCAGAAGACACAATCCCCACGGGACTCCATTTACCATCATCTGTGAGATAAACAGGGAAGTCATAATAATATTTCCGGTCACTGACAGGTCAATTCCTCCCGTAATCAGAACAAAGGTCATTCCAATACCGATGATTCCGTTGAGGGATGCTGATACCAAAATATTTTTAATGTTTTGCCCTCCGATAAAGAGGCCGCCTGTTCTCACAGAGAAAAAAACGCAGATGCAGACTGCCAGCAATAACAGCGCACCTTTTTGCCCAAATGTAAATCTGTTCTTTTTTCCTACCTTGTCCATTTCTTTTCCCTCCTTGATTAAAACATTCTCTGTTCAACTTATAACATATCATACAAGTTGAGGTAAAAATACAGCGTGCCATAAAAACTACGGATCAAACTCCATTGTGATAATATCCTCCAATTTTTCATTATTTTTAATGCTTTCCATAAACATTTCTTTACTGGCCTGATCGTGCTTCTCCATTTTCTCCTGAGCTCCCTGCACACACCTTTTCTCGATCTGCTCCAGAATCTGGGTATGATATTTGCAGTTTGCTTCTACGATTCCCGTCGTGGCGACCACCTTGCCTAAAATCTGTTTCAATAGTGGTTCTATGGAATAGAAGAGCGCAATCAGCAGGCGGTTTTGAGATGCAATGGTCAGCTGCCGATGGAATTCCAGATCATACTGAGTATACGCTTCAAGATTCACTGATTCCTGTTCCATCAGATCAATGTTCTCCCGCATCTTTTCAATCTCTTTATCCGTGGCGCGGGATGCGGCAAAGCAGGCCGCTCTGTCATCAATCATTTCCCGGATCTCCATAAACTCAGCAACAGTATAATTCTCCCTCAAGATCATATTACGCACAGAACCTACTGCCACATTTCTACTCTTATCAATAACCAGAACTCCCTTTCCGTGTTGTCTCTCCAGAAATCCCTTTTCCACCAGCCCACTGACAGCATCCCGAATCGTAGTACGGCTTACATTAAATGTTTCTGCCAGGGTGCTTTCTCCCGGCAGATACTGCCCAACTTCATAAGTTCCGTTTAGCAAAGCTGTCTGAAGCTGATTCTGAATCTTCAATGATAATGTCATTCTCTTTTCGGGCATTTCTTTCTCCTATCTGATTTTTATCTTATAACATATCATACAAGTTGTTTTAAGTTTAAACAATAGAAACTCTTTTGTCAACTCTTTTCTTTCAATCAGTTACGATTTGTCTTTTTTCGACAAAGATGATAGCCTTTTTTTGTTGAAAATCACAATAAAAACTAAAAATTAAAACTTCTCACCATATATACCTTTTACTTTTTTCATATTGTTTCTCTCCTCAAAATGAGCGCAAAAAAGCACCCTGAAAGTGCCAGCTCTCCGCTTTTAAATTGACCTATTTTTTAGAAAAACAACCATTTTTTCAGTAAAAATCCGTAAATTACACCCCTGCCAGTAAAACGAAGCCGTCTCTCCTCTTCCTCTTCATATACGAAAAAACCCCATATTTCGGACAAAAATCAAGCCCCGGAAGTTTTTCTCCCGAGGCTTTACTACAGGGCTACAAGGATTCGAACCTTGAAATGACGGAGTCAGAGTCCGTTGCCTTACCGTTTGGCGATAGCCCTTTGACTTACTCTAGGTATTATACAGGATAGTTATACATAAAGCAAGTACTTTTTTTATAAATTTAAAAAAATTTGTGTCAGTTCAGCCTCAATTCCATTTAGTTTACACCTCCGTCCGCCACCATTAACCAAAGACCGCTGTAAGCTGAACTCAGATTGCCTTTTATACTTCAAACATCAGCTCGCCATAGCTGGGAAGCGGCCAGATATCCTTATCCACGATCATCTCCAGCTCATCCGCGGGTGTCCGTAACTCCTGCATTACTTCTCTCACCACATCTTTATAGAAGAATGCCTGCTGTTTCGCGTCTTCCATAGCGCCGGCTTCCGCCTCCGCCTTTTCCAGCTTTTTCAGAGCCGCCTGCATTGCCGCTAATTCACCGCATACAGTTTTTAACATATCAGCCTGCACGGAGGCATCCGCACCTGCCGCCTTCACCGCGTTCACAGTGTCCGCAAGGCACTTGCTGTACTTTATGACTGCGGGAATGATTTTTTTGCCCGCCATATCGATCATCGTAAGCGCCTCGATATTGATGGTCTTCGCGTAAGTCTCGTAGATGATCTCCTCTCTGGATTCCAGCTCTACTTTCGTAAAGATGCCAAACCTCTCAAACAGCGCCACCGCTTTGTCCGTCGTCAGCGTGGAAGCCGCCTCGATCATGGACTTAATATTGGGAAGCCCCCGTCTTTCCGCTTCCTCCACCCATTCTTCCGCATAACCGTTGCCGTTAAATACGATCCTCTGATGTTCCGTCATATATTCCTTAATCAGGTTATGTACCGCCATATCGAAATCTTCTGCTCCTTCCAGCCTGTCTGCCGCCTCGCAGAAGGCTTCCGCAACAATGGCGTTCAATGTGGTATTCGGGCTTGCGATGGAATCTGCGGACCCAACCATACGAAACTCAAACTTATTGCCTGTGAAAGCAAAGGGTGATGTTCTGTTTCTGTCGGTAGCATCTTTCTCAAAATCCGGCAGCGTGGAAACGCCTGTCTCCAGCTTGCCCCCCTCTTTCAACTTTGCCGCGTCCCCCGTCTCGATCAGCTGTTTTACCACATCTTCCAGCTGTTCGCCGAGGAAAATCGAGATAATGGCAGGAGGCGCTTCGTTCGCACCGAGCCTGTGATCATTGCCCACATCAGACGCGCTCTGGCGCAGCAGATCTGCGTGCTTATCCACCGCCTTCATAATGCAGGCGAGCACCAGAAGAAAACGGATGTTTTTATTCGGCGTATCGCCCGGGTCCAACAGATTGACACCGCTGTCCGTCGTGATGGACCAGTTGTTGTGTTTGCCGGAGCCGTTTACGCCTGCATAGGGCTTCTCATGCAGCAGGCATCTCAGATCATGGTGATAAGCGATCCGTTTCATCGTCTCCATGACAAGCTGGTTATGGTCTACCGCGATGTTCGCCGTAGCATATACCGGAGCCAGTTCATGCTGTGCCGGGGCTACCTCGTTGTGCTGTGTCTTTGCCGTCACGCCCAGCTTCCAGAGTTCTTCGTTCAGATCTTTCATATAAGCGCCCACGCGCTCCTTGATGACGCCGAAGTAGTGATCCTCCATCTCCTGTCCCTTGGGAGCCGGTGCCCCGAAAAGGGTACGCCCCGCAAACATCAGGTCCTCTCTCTGCAGATACAGATCCTTATCCACCAGAAAATATTCTTGCTCCGGACCGACCGAAGCCGTCACTTTGGTGGCCGTCGTATCGCCGAACAGCCTCACGATACGCAGCGCCTGCTCGCTCAACGCCTCCATGGAACGCAAAAGCGGCGTCTTTTTATCCAGCGCATCCCCCGTATAAGAGCAAAACGCTGTCGGGATACAAAGGATCGTTCCGCAGGCGGATTCTTTTAAAAATGCCGGGGAAGTAATATCCCATGCTGTATAGCCCCTTGCCTCAAAGGTCGCCCTGAGGCCGCCCGAGGGGAAAGAAGAAGCATCCGGCTCGCCCTTGATCAGCTCCTTACCGGAAAATTCCGTGATCATCTTCCCGTCTTCATCGGGATGGGACACAAAGGCGTCATGCTTTTCCGCCGTGATACCGGTAAGCGGCTGAAACCAGTGGGTATAGTGGGTCGCACCATGCTCCACTGCCCAGTCTTTCATTTCTTTTGCCACTACGTTCGCCGCAGCCATGGACAGCTCGCCGCCCTGATCCATGACCCGCTTAACCTCTTTAAATACATTTTTCGGCAGGCGGCTCCGCATCTTTGCCAGGTCAAACACGTTTTGGCCAAACAATTCTTCTACATTCATCAGCTCACTCATTTTTCACCTTTCCTCCTCGTAAAACAGAAAAATGTTCCAAAAGGCCAAGCTTTGGAACATCTTCGTTCATGTATTCCTGTATACAATTTTTTCTACCCCTTTAAGATACTCCAATTTTTTTGACTTTGCAAGGGGAAAAATAAATTTTGTGACTTAGTTCAATTTCTCCGAAAATTCTTTCTGTTAACTGTGCAACTTATACAGTCTCTTTGCGTTCTCACCAAGGATATTTCCCTTCTCTTCTTCTCGCAAATTACAGCTTTCTATTATTTTCGGAAGTGTCCCTTCACCTCCATACAAAATCTTTTCAGAACCCAAAAATTTTACTGCATGCTCAATCCATTGCTGTTCCGTTACAGGCGGCAGATTGTGGGATGCAAAATGTTCCAGCCATGCAGTATCTAAATAAACATTTTCAAAACGCTCTGCCAAACCAAGAAGTTCAAAATAATAATTCCCACCCATATGTGCCAAGATCAACTTCAATTTGGGATACCGTTCCATTATATTTCCAAATTGCACAGGAAACCCCATACAAGAATAACGATAGTCTGCTATAATCCCTGCTGCCGGATCAATGGAGTTAAAATTCAACCAGCCAACATGGAAGATAACCGGTATATCATACTTTAAAGCAAGCTCATAAATCGGATATATTTCCGGTGCATCAAGTTGAAAGAGCTGCACGTAGGGATGCAATTTAATACCTCGGATAACACCTTCCTCTATATAGGCAGATATCTTTTTCATTGATTCATAAATATTATGTACATCAATATAACCTATTCCGAAAAATCTATCTGGATAGTTTCTGACAACAGAAACCAGCTGTTCCTGTTCCTCATCACTGCCTGCAATAACTCCATTCATATCCATACCAATTGTTTTTTGATATTCTAATAGTGATGGATACTGTTCATAATCATAGTTTACTCCATTCCATGAAAAAATGTGGCTATGTGAATCAATTCTCATTTTAATATCTCTCCTTTTCATCATATTATATTCTGTTTTTCTTTTTCCCTGTCATGTCCAAGAATACCGCAACAATTATGATAAGTCCCGTCAAAACTTTCTGCCATTCTGTAGGAATACTTAAAAGCCGTAATCCATTTGTCAGGATACTCATAATAAATGCACCCAATACAGCCCCCTTCATGGAACCTTTTCCGCCTGCCAGTGAAGCACCGCCAATGACACATGCCGCCACTGCATTCATCTCATATCCAGCTCCTGTAGCCGGATATGCTGTATTCATGCGGGATGTCATAAGTACTGCTGCCACTGCACTCATTCCTCCAGCTACAATATAAGCAAGCAGTTCCCAAAGTTCTACTCGAATGCCCGAAAGTCTGGTAGCCTCTTTGCTGTTCCCAATTGCGTAAAGATATCTCCCAAATGTTGTTTTGGATAATATTACTCCAAAGATTACAGCGAGTGCAAACATGATCAAAACCCCATTATTTACTGCATAATCCGAACCTCCCGCCAGACCAAACGGAGTTCCAAGACAGATACTCTGGTATCCATCTATCGTATTAAAATAAATAGGGCTTCCATTTGTTATAACAATAGCAAGGCCTGATGTAATCATCTGCATTCCCAAAGTTGCAATAAATGGTGTAATACTCATTTTCGTAACCATGATACCATTTAAAAGTCCTATTAATCCACCTAAGATCAGACCGAGCAAAATACCAACTGGTGCAGGAATTCCCCACCATGTAATAAATACTCCCAGCATGACACTGACAAAGGACATGCTTGTCCCTATTGATACATCAATTCCTCCTGTCACTATTACAAAAATTGCACCGCAGGCCAATACCCCATTGATCATAGTTGATAGCAAGATATTGTTAATATTGGATGGTGTAAAAAAATTGGAAGAAGCAAATGAGAAAAAAATAATCATCGCAAGCAATCCAAATAGAATTGCCATTTTTTGGATTGAAAATCCTTTCATTTGTTTTATTATACTTTTCATACCTTCTCTCCTTCTATTTTAGATGCCAGTTTCATAATATCCTCCTGTGTCACTTCTTCTGCATCTAATTCTCCTGTAATCTCTCCCTCATGCATTACCAGAATTCTGTCGCAAACCCTCATAATTTCTTGCATTTCTGAAGAAATCATAATTACTGCCTTCCCCATATCTGCCAACTGTATAAGCAGTTCACATATCTCATCTTTTGCACCAATATCTATTCCCCGTGTCGGTTCATCAAAAATCAGGATATCTGTATCTCTGAGAAGCCATTTCGCAACTACTATTTTTTGCTGGTTTCCACCAGATAATGATTTCGCAACACTCTGTAAAGATGGTGTTTTTATCTTGAGCATACCTACATATTCCCCGGCTTTTTCCCGGCATCTTTTAAAGTCCATAAATCCTAAATGTTTTTTCAATCTCCCAAGTGCCGCAATTGTTATATTATCTTCTACCGACATCTCGATGATAAGTCCCTGTTGTTTTCTATCCTCTGAAAGATAACTGATTCCGCAACGCACTGCATCATAGGGAGAATGTATCGAAACCTTTTTTCCATTAACATATATCGTTCCGTCATCTGGTATGTCCGCCCCAAATATCGCCCTTGCTGTTTCTGTCCTCCCTGCTCCGATCAGTCCTGCAAAACCCAGTATTTCTCCTTTCTTTAATGAAAAACTGACATTGTTTACTCTGTTACCACAACAAAGATTTTCTACCCTTAATATTTCTTCCTCTGAGATCTTGGATTTATCTCTCCTTTTTCTTATATAAGTAATCTCCCTTCCCACCATCATGGAGATAATATCTGATAGAGGCGTATCTGGGACATTGACTGTCGCAATATACTGGCCATCCCGCAATATGGTCGCTCTATCACATATTTTTTTAATCTCATCCATTCGATGCGAAATATAAATAATGCTGATCTTATTCTTTTTCATTTCCCGAATCAGCATAAATAAGCTTTCAATTTCACTGGAACTGAGCGGAGCAGTAGGTTCATCCATAATAATAACTTTGGAATGATAGGAGATGGCTTTCGCAATCTCTACCATTTGCTGCTGTGCTACTGTCAATGAAGAAATCATTGTTTCCGGGCTAACTGGCAGATTTACCTTTTTCAGCAACTCTTTCGACTGTTCATTAATTGCATTCTCTTGTAGAAATGGTCCCCTTTTTATTTCTTTGCCAATAAAAATGTTCTGTGCGATCGTCAAATTTGTCAGAAGGTTCAATTCCTGATGGATCATTGTAATCCCTAAATCTCTGGCATCTATCACAGAAGAGAGCATAACTTTTTTCCCGTCAAAAAATATCTCACCGCAGTCCGCATGGTATATACCGGTAAGCACTTTCATCAACGTAGATTTTCCAGCCCCGTTTTCTCCCAATAAAGCATGGACTTCCCCTTCCTGTATATTCAAATCGCAATTTTGCAAAGCCTGTACGCCCGGAAATGCTTTACTAATCCCTTTCATTTCAATAATTGTTTTTGGCATATCCGCTTCTCCTCTTTATAGACTTTTCAGCCTCCGTTTTATGATTTCAGCAACAGCCTTCGCCAACGGCAAATGAGATTCATTATCAATATGAATCGCATCTGAAGCAGTTTTCGCAACCAAAGATGCCTCCAAAAAATCTGCGTCATACCGTTTGGCTATTTCACGGTATAATGCCGGAAGCTGTGCACTTCTCTCATATGTTCCTTCTGCCGGAAACCATCGTTCCATCACAGAACCCTTTATCTGTCCCACCTGGACCGGAGAAATAATCAGTAATTCGGGGCATTTCCCCCCAGGACCCGCGTTGCTTCTTTTCACTACCTTTACCAGTTCTTCGATTCCCATTGCAATATCATATGCCGTAAGAGAAAAGCGCTTTTTTAAATCCGGCTGTCCCAACATCATAACCCAAAAGTCAATCGGACTATGGCTTTCTAAGCATGGACCAATCTGTTCTTTTGCATTTTTTCCACTCTCCACCGGATCTTCTGTTGTTGCTCTTCCCGGTAATCCCTCTTCGACAACTCGAAATTCTCCGCCCAGTTCCTTTTCCAAAATTCCTGTCCATCTGCTGTCATAGGATAATCTGCTGCCGTCTTTATTATCATATCCCCAAGTATTTGTATCTCCAAAGCATACAACTGTATACATATTCATTTCTCCATTTCATTCATAAAATCAGTACATCTGCTTTTAGCCTCTTTATGCAAGTCCGCCGCAGAAAAAATTCCTGCGGCAGACCATCTCATAATTTTTACAGTTTATAAAGCTTTGCAGCATTATTCCACAAAATATTTTCTTTATCCTGTTCAGAAATATCTGTTTCCAGAATATCCTTTGGAAGAGTTCCCTCCCCGCCATAAAGAATCTTGTCTGATCCAAGGTATTTGCAGGCATGCTCTATCCAAGCTTTTACTGTCACCTGTGGTAACATCTCCTCCGCATAATGTTGGAGCCATGCTGTATCCAAATAAGCATTTTCAAATCTCTGACATATTCCTAAACATTGGAAATAAGAATCTGCCCCCATGTGCGCCATAACCATTTTCAATTTCGGATACTTTTCCAATACTGTTCCAAATTGAATCGGAAAACCAAGCGTTGCATATTTACATGCTTTTGCTCCGATCTGGGAGGGATGAACCAGAGAACTTCTCTGCCAGCCTACATGCAGCAGCACCGGAATATCCAGTTCAAGGCATTTCTCATAAATCGGATTGATTGCATCATCATCCAACATAAAATGCTCTGCATAAGGGTATAATTTAATTCCTCTGACATATCCTTTTTCCACATCTTCCTGTAATTGATTTAAGGAATTTGCCATATCTTTATGATTCACATACCCTATTCCAAAAAACTTATCCGGCTGCTCCCCTACAATTCTCCTGACCTCAATATTCTCTTTTTGGGAAATTGCAATAAGAGCTGTCTTATCAATACTATTTTCTTCCATATATTGATATATATTTACATCTCCATAATAGTCTACATCATCCATAGACCAAACATGCATATGGCTATCTACTATCATTCTTCTCCTCCTGTTCTGC
>ERZ808028.1336-NODE-1336-length-15225-cov-18.592091_pt1 | contig 15225 bp, 8 predicted proteins | sample MGYA00380184_ERZ808028 | MGnify/ENA primary metagenome ERZ808028 (study PRJEB31490, sample SAMN06133397) | mouse gut metagenome | isolation source: J8_1 | host: mice | place: China: Chengdu | collected 2015-05 ...
TAGTACACCGGATGATGCGGGAGAGCGCTTGAATGGCATTCAAGAGGTCAGCGGTTCGATCCCGCTTATCTCCACCAAAGCAACATAGTCCGAACTTGTTCCCCATCGGGAACGGGTTCGGATTTGTTGTTTCTCTGGATGAAGCGGCGGCGGTATGGCAACGATACTGCCGCCGGTTTTTTTGTTTGTTCCCGCCGGATTTCCCGGGAGCTCAAAGGTTTGCACCGGGTTCGGCGGTGCGGCTTGCGGCCGTCACGATAAACGTGATTCGTGGTGGACGGCCATTGCATTTGTCCGGCAAAGCTGGTAAAATATGCTTGATTGGAAAATTGATGGTATCACAGGCAAAAAGGGAAAGAGGGAGAGCGTATGACGCAGATCGGTTGGGAGCAGTACTACCCCCGCCCTCAGCTTCGGCGGGACAGCTTTTTTGCTCTGAATCAGGGCTGGACCCTGAATGGAACGCCCATCCAAGTTCCTTGGCCTCCGCAGGCCCCCCTGTCGGGCTGGACGAGGGAGGCGGGAGAGGTGCTGCGCTATGAGACCGCCTTTATCCTGCCAGAGGGCTTTGTTCCGACGGGATATGGGGTGGTGCTCCACTTCGGGGCGGTGGACCAGGTGGCGGAGGTGTGGGTGAACGGGGAGAGCGTGGCCCGCCACGAGGGAGGCTATCTGCCCTTCTGCGCCAATATCACCCATGCGCTGCGCTGCGGGGAAAACCGCCTGGAGGTCAAGGCGATTGATACCCTGTCCCGCGACTACCCCTATGGAAAGCAGCACAGGCGCCCCCACGGGATGTGGTATACTCCGGTGTCCGGCATCTGGCAGCCGGTCTGGATGGAGGCTGTGCCCGAGCGGGGGGCGGTGGCCTCGGTGCGGCTCACCCCCGATCTGACCGGCGTGACGGTGGAGGTGGACGCAGGGGGTGCAGACTATAACCTGGCCGTCCCGCTGGGGGACGGAAAAATGCTCACCGCTGCCGGAAAGAGCGGCCCGCTGCGCCTGAATGTGCCGGAGCCCCATTGGTGGACCCCAGACGATCCCTATCTATATACGATGACCATCGCCACCGCCACCGACCGGGTGGAGAGCTACTTCGCCCTGCGCACCGTGGACGTCCGGGAGATTGGCGGACATTCCCGGCTCTGCCTCAACGGGCAGCCGACTTTTCTTCACGGCGTGCTGGACCAGGGCTATTTTGAGGACGGGTTATTTCTCCCCAAGGGCCCGGAGGAGTACGAGCAGGACATAACACGCATGAGGGAGCTGGGCTTCAATACCCTGCGCAAGCACGTAAAGGTGGAGCCGGAGGCGTTCTATTACGCCTGCGACCGGCTGGGGATGCTGGTGATGCAGGATATGGTGAATTCCGGTGGATACGACTACGTGCGCGATACGGTGATCCCAACCTTCCTGAGCAAAAAGCGTAGGGACGAGGGCAGGGGCGGGAGCGAAAAACGCAAGGCCTTTTTCGAGCGCCACTGCCTGGACACGGTGGCCCATTTGCGCGGCCATCCGTGTATCGTGGGCTGGACCATCTTCAACGAGGGATGGGGGCAGTACGACTCTGACCGCATTTACCGCCTGCTGAAAGCGGCCGACCCGTCCCGCTTTTTTATCAGCGCTTCGGGGTGGTTTGCCCAGAGCTTCAGCGACGCCCAGAGCGAGCACGTCTACTTCAGTAGCCGGGTGCTGGAGGGAGACCAGCCGGGGAAATTCCTGATGCTCAGCGAGTGCGGCGGCTTCTCCCGCCGGATTGAGGGCCATGTGTCTCAGGAGCGGAAGAACTACGGCTATGGCGAGCAGTGCCGGACGGAGGGGGAGCTCACCGGGCGCATCCAGGCGCTGTACGACGAAATGGTGCTTCCCTCCGTTCCCAAAGGGCTGTGCGGGTGTATCTATACCCAGCTCAGCGATGTGGAGGGAGAGACCAACGGCCTGTACACCTACGACCGCCAGGTGCGCAAGGCGTCCGCCGGAGCGCTGCTGGACATTGCGCGGCGCTTACAGGAGGAGTTGGAGGCCGCCGTGAAAAATGGTTGACAGAGGGACAAAATGTGCTATACTCTGAGTGAACCCGTTGAAAACATCAAATAAAGCATTATGATATAGAAGGAGTGTCTCTGATGGATCAAAAAGTTTCCGCGCTGCTGAACGAGCAGATCAACAAGGAGCTGTATTCCGCGTACTTATACCTGGATATGGCCAATTTTTACGACGCCAAGGGGCTGGACGGCTTCGCCAACTGGTATGAGATTCAGGCCAAGGAGGAGCAGGACCACGCCATGTTCATGTACCGCTATCTGCACAACAACGGGGAGAACATCACCCTGGAGGCCATCGCTAAGCCGGACAAGGAATTCAAAACGCTGATGGACCCCCTCACCGCCGCCTACGCCCATGAGCAGTACGTCACCAGCCTGATCAACGCCATCTACGCCGCCGCCCAGGAGGCCCACGACTACCGCACGGTGCAGTTCCTGGACTGGTTTGTGAAGGAGCAGGGCGAGGAGGAGAAGAACTCCTCCGACATGATCACCAAGATGGAGCTGTTCGGCAGCGACGCCAAAGCGCTGTATATGCTCAACAGCGAGCTGGCCGGCCGGGTGTACTCCGCGCCGTCGCTGCAATTATAAGAAGCGCGGAAAAGCGGTCAGCGACCGAGCGACCTGACCGCTTTGCAGCGTGACAACATCGAAGCGCGAGCGTAGGCGCGCCGCCCCGGATGGACCGGAGCGAGGGCAAAAGCCCAAGGCCCACGCAGTGGGACTGGGTTTTGTCCGAGTCGGAGGGAAGCCGGGGCGGACAGCGCGCCCAACGCGAGCGTGACAACGTAGAGGCGCGGCGCCAGCCGCGCATGGTAAAAGCCCGGCCCCCGAGGGGGCCGGGCTTTCGTCTGTGTTTCGCGTGAAACATCAGTTCTACTTCTCGGGCAGGTAATCGTGGGGAGTGATGGGGTTTCCGTCCTGGTACATGGCGAAGTGGAGATGGGGCTGGCTGCCCAGCTCGGCGGCGGCAGTGGCCCCCACTGAGCCGATCACCGTGCCGGTTTTCACCGCGTCTCCCACGGCCACAGTGGGCACCTCGGCCAGATTGGAATATTGGCTGGTGAGTCCATTGCCGTGGTCGATTTCCACAGTGGTGCCCATGAAGTCGTCCTGATAGATGTCGGAGACGGTGCCGTTGGCGGTGGCCAGCACCTGGGCTCCCAGCTCAGTGGCCAGGTCCAGCCCGTCGTGGGTGCGCCAATCGCCCATGGTCTCGCTATAGGCCAGCGCCTCCACGGAGAAGTCCGCGATGAGCGTGCCGTTTACAGGCCATGTAAAGACCAGTGCGGCCGGCGTGGTGGGCACGGGGGAGGGCGGAGTGGTGAGGGCGGCAGAGGGCTGCGCCGAAGGGGCCGGGGTGATGGCGGGGGAGGGCTGCTGCTGGCTGGGCCGGGGCGAGGGCGCGGCGCTGGGCCGGGCGGACGCAGCGGCGGACGGTTTGGCCGAGGGCGGCTCCACGATGCCGGCGGAGCCGGACACGGGCTGGTCCAGGCCGTCGTCCAGCCCATCGCGCACGCCCTGTATCAAATAGAAGCCGGACAGGGCGATGGCGGCCACGCAGATGAGTACCACAAGATAGAAACCCTTTCCTGAGATGAAATCGCCAAGCTTTTCAATCCATGTTCGTTTACTGTTCATAATGACACCTCCGGCCCTATTGTGGACGGACAGGCGGGAGTTTATACCATTGTCCAGAAAAAACGAAAAGATTTTGGGCTCGGGTCTTGCGCTTCCCCTTATGGAGTGCTATACTACAAGCAACCCAGACCCATGGGTCTGTTCTTTGTATTGTGCCAATACAAAGAATGAGCGTTTACGTCGGAAGGGAGGGCGGAGTGCGCGGAATCTGCGGCACAGTTGGCAAACCATTGGAAACGGTGGGACGCAAAGCCAGAGGCTTGGAGCCGGGTAAACGGCTCTGTGCTCGTTCGGCTGCACGCAAACCGCGGGAAACCGCGGGACGCAAAGCTATGGGGTCTAAAGCGCGTCGCGCCAGGACAGCCCGGCTGCCGGACCCTTTGCGTCCGAAAAGCAAGGAAAGGAAGGAAAAGCATGAAGAAATTTGGCAAAATTCTGTCTGTGGGGCTGTCCCTGGCCCTGTGCGCGGGGATGATCGCGCCGGCTTTTGCGGCGCAGGTGCTTAACAATAGCAACAAAGGGCAATTTATTGGCTCGAACGGCGCGCTGTTGGGCCATGACGGAAGTGGTGGCAGGGGCGACCGGTATGACTATGAGCTGGGCGAGAGCCTGGAGTTGGAAAAGACGCTGGTCATTGGCGCTGGTGTCGCAGCCTCCATCGACCTGAAGGGCAATGATTTGAAGCATACCGGAGCGACTGGTTCTGTTATAACCATTGAGAATGGCGGCGAGTTGGAGCTGGACGATACGGCTGCTGAAGAAGATGAGAACGGCAACTATATTGCAGGTTCTGTTGTGGGAGGAAAAAATACCTTTGAAGGCGGCGGCGTGTATATCAAGCAAGGCGGCGCTTTTGATCTGAAGGGCGGAAAGATTTCTGGGAACCAGGCACAGGTTGGCGGCGGCGTGGCGAACAGGGGCGTCTTCAATATGTATGGCGGCGAAATTTCTGACAATAAAACGACAGCCTATGACGGGGGCGGTGTTATTGTTTGGGGCCAGAGCACATTTAATATGTACGATGGAAAGATTACGAGGAATGAGGCTTATGGAGATGGTGGAGGCGTGGCCTTGACCAATCAAAGCACCTTCAATATGTATGACGGAGAAATTTCTTATAACAAGGTTCCAGGTAAGCAGAAACCTAATAACAATGGCGGCGGCATTGCTATTGAAATCACTGCCAATATTGATACAGGAGAAGATACCTCATCGGATTTCACAATGTATGGTGGTTCCATTATTCATAATGAGGCCGTGGATAAAGGTAGCAATGGCATCTCATTTTATGCTCCTTATGAGGATGTGAACGAAAGCAAAAACGAACTTGCCAAACTTCATATTAAGATCAATGACGATGCTGTTATATGTAATGGCGATGGGGAAAACGGGATGGTTGAGGAGCAGCACGAGTTTGTGAACTGGCACGTAACCATTCCCGCTAAGGTTGGCGTTGAGGGCGAGGAGACTGGGACCTGCGCCCACTGCACCGCCACCGCTACCCGGCCCATTCCCGCCCTTGAGGGTGAGGAGAACAACGGCGGCAACGGCGGCGGCATGACGCCTCCCGCCATTGACACCCCGGACACCGTAGAAATTGAGGACGAGGCGGTGCCTCTGGCCGGCCTGTTCACCCGGGCCGACGCCATCGGCTACCTGTGGCAGCAGAGCGGCGAGCCCGAGGCGGAGCTGTCCACCTTTGAGGACGTGCCCGAGGACCATGTGTGGGCCGTGGCCATCGGCTGGGCTCAGGACATGGGCATCGCGGTGGCCGACCAGGAGGGGAACTTCCGGCCCGACGACCTGGTTCTGCGCTGGGTGGAGGACCACGAGGCGGAGCCGGAGGGCGAGCTTGAGGAGTTCCTGAACCGCTACGCGGCGTTTGCCGGCATCGAGCTGGACGCCGATGAGCTGTTCGTTGAGCTGGGCGGTGAGCCCACCGACATCGTCATGGGCGAGGACGCCCAGGTCATCTTCGACAGCTTCTTCGCCAAATTGGAGGAGGCTTTAGAGGAGCAGGCGGCGTAAGACGGACAATCGAATCACGTGGAAAGGCTCCGGGCGGAAAGGCCCGGAGCCTTTTTGCGTCTATGGCCGGGCTTTTGACGAACGGCGCGGGATGTGCTATAATCCCAGTACCATATTTTTGCAATGGCTTTGGAGGTGGCGGAAATGCCGGTGACGCGCCAGACCCCGTTAACAGAGCTGCCGGGGGTGGGCCCCGCCAGAGGAAAGAAGCTGGAAAAGCTGGGCCTGAGCACCCTGGGGGACACGCTGAACCACCTGCCCCAGCGGTACGAGGACCGGCGGGAGTGCTGCGCCCTGAAGGACGCGCCCCAGGAGCGGCCCTGCTGTGTGTCCCTTATCATCGCCGAGACGCCCCGGGTGAGCTATGTGCGCCGGGGGCTGTCCCTGGTGAAAGTGCGGGGGGTGGACGGCACAAGGTCGGTAAACATCACCTTTTTCAACCAGGACTATATCCGGGAAGTGATTCGCGCCGGGGAGAGCTATGTGTTTTTCGGCGTAGTGGAGCGCCAAGGGAATTTGTTTTCCATGACCAACCCGGTGTTTGAGCGGGAGGGGGACGGGCGGCATACGGGGCTCATCATGCCGGTATACCCCCTCACGGCGGGGATTTCCAACAACCTGCTGGCAGGGCTCACCCGCCGGGCGGTGGACGACTGCCTGGATGGACTGCCCGAAGCGCTGCCGGAGGAGGTGCGCCTGGCCCACCGGCTGTGCCAGACCCAGTTTGCGCGAAAAAATATCCACTATCCCGCCGATTATGAGGCGCTGGCCATCGCCCGGCGGCGGATGGTGTTTGAGGAGCTGTTTGTGCTCACCTGCGGCCTGGCCCAGCTGAAGGACCGGCGCTCGGCGGGGTCGGGCCGGAGGATTTCCGGCGCGCCGGAGGAGTTTTCCGCCCTGCTGCCCTTCGCCCCCACGGCGGCACAGCGGCGGGCGATGGACGACATCTCCGCGGACCTGCGCTCCGGCAAGGCGATGAACCGGCTGGTGCAGGGGGATGTGGGCTCGGGCAAGACGGCGGTGGCCGCCTTCGGCGCGTGGGCGGCGGCGAAGAACGGGATTCAGTGCGCCCTCATGGCCCCCACCGAGCTGCTGGCGGAACAGCACGCCCGGACCATGGACGCCCTGCTCTCCCCCGCCGGGGTGCGGGTGGCGCTGCTCACCGGGTCGGTGAAGGGGGCGGAGAAAAAGGCCCTGCTGTCGGCGCTGGCGGCGGGGGAGATCGACCTGGTGGTGGGCACCCACGCCCTGTTCTCCCAGGGGGTGGAGTACCGGGAGCTGGGGCTGGTGATCGCGGATGAGCAGCACCGCTTCGGCGTGGCTCAGCGCTCCGCCCTGGCGGAGAAGGGGGGCGCCGTTCCGCCCCATGTGCTGGTCATGTCCGCCACCCCCATCCCCCGCACACTGGCTCTCATCATCTACGGCGATTTGGACGTATCGGTGATGGACGAGCTGCCGCCGGGGCGGACGCCGGTGGCCACCTTTGCCGTGGGCGAGAACAAGCGGCAGCGAATGTATGGCTTTGTGCGCAAGCAGGTGGCCGAGGGGCGGCAGGTCTATATCGTGTGCCCCTCGGTGGAGGAGAACGGCGGCGGCTGGGAGGACGGCCCGGGGATGGATTTGAAGGCGGTGACCTCTTACGCCCGTCAGCTGCAGGAGCAGGTGTTTCCCGACCTGCGGGTGGGATTTGTCCACGGAAAGCTGAAGCCCAGGGAAAAGGAGGCGGTGATGGCTGCCTTTGCCGGGGGGACGCTGGACGTGCTGGTGTCCACTACGGTGATTGAGGTGGGGGTGGATGTGCCCAACGCATCGCTGATGGTGGTGGAGAACGCGGAGCGGTTCGGGCTGAGCCAGCTCCACCAGCTCCGGGGCCGGGTGGGTCGGGGAAGGCACCAGAGCTACTGCGTGCTCATGACGGCCAGCCGCAGCGAGACGGCGCGGGAGCGCCTCCGGGCGCTGTGCGCCACCAACGATGGATTCCAGATTGCAGAGGAGGACCTGCGCCTGCGGGGGCCGGGGGACTTTTTCGGCAAGCGGCAGCACGGCCTGCCCCAGCTGAAGGTGGCGGATTTCGCCGCCGATATGGAGCTGCTGAAGGAGGCCCGGCAGGCGGCGGAGGAGCTGGTCGCGGAGGACCCGGCGCTGAGCAGGCCCGCCCATGGGCTGCTCAGGGAAAAGGTGCGGGAGCTGTTCGAGGAAAACGCAGAGTTGTTTAATTGATAAGAATTACGATGAGAATTCCCGGCCGCTGCGGCGGCCGGGAAAATTTGTGCAAGTCCACAAATTTTTCGGTCGTATTTCATAAATTCTATTGCAAATTTGTGGAAGTGATGCTATATTGAAAACAGCATAGACCCATGGGTCTATTGTTCGTGTTGGGACAACGCGAACAGCGTATTTAGCCGCGGGAAGGAGGACAGGGGTGGGCAGCGGAGACCTGCTCGGACAGACAGAGTCGTCAAACGCACGGATGGCAGCATTTTGGCAAACCACGGGAAACTGTGGGACGCAAAGCTATGGGAACTAAGGCATCTGCGGATGCTACGTCAGCCCGGCTGCGGGGAAAGGATTTGAGCAAACCGCGGGAAACCGCGGGACGCAAAGCCACGGGGTCTAAGGCGCATGGGCGCTAAGACAGCCCGGCCGCCGGATACTTTGCATCCGTAAATAACGCAAAGAAAGGGAGAAGAACATGAAGAAATTGAAGAAGTTTGGAAAAAGTAGTTTTGCCGTTGTGTTGTCCCTGGTGCTGTGTGCAGGTATGGTTGTGCCCGCGTTTGCGGCGGTGGAATTTAATAAGGATGTGCACGTTGATGCAGCCACCGGTGCATTGAAGCAAGATGATTCAGGTAATTATGATTATTACCTGGGGGGCAATGTCACGCTGGATAAGACCCTGGTCATCGGCGCGGGCGTGGGGGCCAATATTGACCTGAATGGTTATACTCTGGTCGGTAGCGGTGAGGGTTCCGTTATCAAGGTGACTGGACAGGATGCCAAGCTGACTCTGGATGATACCAGTGAAAGCGGTGGAGGCAAGGTCACTGGCGGTACGGGTGAGAAGCAGAATGGCAAAACCTATGGTGGTGGTGCATATGTCGATAGCGGCGGAAACCTCACCATAAAAGGCGGCGAAATTTCCGGCAACCAAGCGACCCATGGTGGCGGAGTATATCTCTATAATGGCAGTACCCTTGTTGTGGATGGCGGTTTTATTTCGGACAATAAGGCGACTGGCTATGTAAGCAGCCAGGGCGGAGGCGTGTATTCCGCTGTATCATCGGCTGTGCAACCGGGAGGGACCGTTAAAACGAACAGCATTGATATAAAGAGTGGCGGTATCTCCAATAACTCCGCTGATTTTAGCGGCGGCGGTGTGTTCTCGACCAACACAAATATCAATATGTCTGGCGGTAGTATCGCGAACAATTCCGCAGAAAAGTTTGGCGGCGGCGGCATATCATTTACCAATGGTAATATGCAGATGAATGGCGGCACAATTAGTGGCAATAAGGCAGGAAGTAATGGCGGCGGCATTATGGTTGGCGGCGATGGTTACCTGACTGCTACGGATGGTGTGATTACCAATAACTTCGCAGGGAAAAACGGCGGCGGCATTTATGCTTCGGGAAGCTCTGGTATCCAGAATGGAAAACCCGTATATTGGTATGCCAGGGTTGATATGCAAAAACTTGAGGCAAGCGGCAGCCATATCTATGGAAATACGGCAGAAACTGCTGGGGATGATATTAATACAGGCCGGCTTGGTTATTTTTATCTAAAGGAAGCTGATGGTTGGTACTCCGACACTAAGGAAGATCGAGACAGTGAGGAAAAGGTTGGAATTACTGTATCTGAAAATTCTGGGTATGTTACAATTGGGCAGAATAAATCAGCGAAAGCTCATGCTGAGCATACCTGGGATGAGGGCGCGACGACCGAACCAACCTGTACGGAAGAAGGCAAGACGGTTTACACCTGCACGTACTGCAACGAGACCAAGACCGAGAACATTGAAAAGTTGGAGCACGAGTGGGGCGAGGGCACGGTTCAGCAGGAGACCTCCTGCACGCAGGAAGGTGTGATGGTCTATACCTGTACGTGTGGTATGTCCAAGGAGGAACCCATCGAGAAGCTGGAGCACACCCCCGGCGAGGCGGTGCGTGAGAACGAGGTTCCCGCTGATTACGGTGTGGCTGGCTCCTATGAGGAAGTGGTCAAGTGTACCCACTGCGGCGAGGAGCTCAGCCGCGTGGAGAAGGAAATTCCCCCGCTGGAGCAGCCCGACGAGCCCACTCCCCCCGTCACTCCGCCCACCACGCCCGACGTTCCGGGCATCCCTGAGGAGCCCGGCGTGACGGAGATCGAAGACGAGGACGTGCCCCTGGCCGGCCTGCCCGTGGAGCTGGCGGCAGAGGAGCCGCTGACCCGTGGCCAGCTTATGGCCATCCTGCACTGGATGGACAGCGAGCCTGCGGCGCAGCTGGCCACCTTTATGGACGTGGCGGCGGACCATGATTTTGCTCTGGCCATCGGCTGGGCGCAGGAGAACGGCATCGCCGTGGGCGTGAGCGCGACCGAGTTTGCCCCCGACCAGGTGGTGACTCGCGGCCAGCTCATCAACTTCCTGAACCGCTACGCCAAGTATGTTGGCTCCGACCTGGTTCTGGAGGTAGAGGGTAACGCCAACGAGACCCTGACTTGGGCCATGGCGGAGGAGATCATCAACGATTTCTTTGCCCGGCTTTACGCGTAATTTATAAAACGACGGCTTGACAAACGCCCCGGACGCAGGAACGTCCGGGGCGTTTTGTTGTGGAAAGTAAACAAAATATTCTATCATATTTTGTAGATTCTATTGCGTTTTGCTGTGTGGCGATGCTATATTATGAATAGTACCGATGCGTGTAGTGATATTTGTGATGGGACAATGCAAATACCGCATTTTGTCGGAGAAAGAGGAAGTGGTAAAATGAATGGACGGAAATGGTTAAAAAAGCGCGGTTTTGCAGTGGCATTGTCTCTGATACTGTGCGCGGGCACGGTGGTATCGTCTTTCGCGGCAGTGGAATTTAACAAGGATGTGCACGTTGATGAAAATGGGAATTTGAAGCAGGCTGATGAGTATTATCTGGCCGGCGACGTGGAATTGGACCAAACGCTGAGCATCAACAGTAAAGAAGTGTCTATTGAACTGAACGGCTACACTCTGGGCTTGGCGGACGGCGCGGTGGGCTCTGTGATCAGCGTAACAGACGGCAAGCTTGCCGTGACGGATGCGGGTGTGGAAGGTGTTGAGCGAGGCGCGGGCACCGGTACCATTACCGGCGGAAACGCGGCGGACAGTGATTTTGGCGGCGGTGTGAATTTGCTGCGGTCGGAGTTCAGCATGACCGGAGGGGAGATTTCTGGAAATCGTGCGGGAAACGGCGGCGGAATCGGGAGCAGTGACAGCGTTGTTATCCTGAACGATTGTACCATTAGAGATAATACGGCGAAGCATTTGGGCGGCGGCATCTGGAATTGTCACAGTGGCAGCAGCTTTACCATGACGGGCGGGACGCTCAGCAACAACGCGGCGGGGGAGATGGGCGATGACGTATGCAGTTACGGGGACGCCCGGCTCACGCTGGAGGATGTAAACTATGAAGGCTTGCTGGAGGAGGATGACAGGGGGATTTCCGGCTGGTATTGGGATGGAAGTGAGAGATGGGGCAGTGGGTACGTCCAGTGCCCCAGTGTGAAGGGGAGTGCAGATTACTATCTGAAGGCCGCCCATGATGAGTATTTCGCGGTGTCTGACGGCGAAAGCGTATTGGCGGAGGTGGAACGGGGAACGGAGATCTGGGTGGGCGACATTGAGGAGCCAGCCAGGGACGGTTGGACCTTTGTTGGCTGGACCGTGGACGGCGTGGCTGTAGAGGAGTGTCTGACGGTGACTGGCTTCGTCGTGCTGGAGGCCCAATGGAGTCATGATGCGCACAACCCCGGCGCTTCGGTCCGTGAGAACGAGGTCCCCGCTGATTACGATATGGCTGGCTCCTATGAGGAAGTGGTCAAATGCGCCGACTGCGGCCAGGAGCTCAGCCGCGAGGCAAAGGAAATCCCCGCGCTGGTGCGGCCTGATGATCCGAATCCTCCCACCACGCCCTACGTTCCCGGTATCACTGAGGGGCCCGGCGTGACGGAGGTGGAAGAGGAGGACGTGCCTCTGGCCGGTCTGCCCGTGGAGCTGGCGGCGGCGGAGCCGCTGACCTGGGGGCGTCTGTTCGCCATCCTGCACTGGATGGACGGCGAGCAGACGGCGGAGCTGTCCAACTTCATGGATATGGCGGCTGGCCATGGTTTTGTCCCCGACCGGGCGGTGACCCGCGGCCAATTCATCGAGTTCCTGAACCGTTACGCCAAGTACGTTGGTTCGGACCTGGTTCTGGAGGTAGAGGGCGACGCTAACGAGACCCTGACCTGGGCCATGGCGGAGGAGATCATCGACGATTTCTTTGCCCGGCTTTACGGATAATATAAAAAGCAATGGGTTGACAAACGCCCCGGACGCTGTTGCGTTCGGGGCGCGTTTGCGCTATAATATCGGAAAACGTGGGACAGGGAGGTAAGGAGATGTCCGAAGATATGCTGGCGAGGCGGCTTTGCGTGGGGCTGCTGGCCCACGTGGACTCAGGAAAAACCACTCTGTCCGAGGCCATGCTGCACCAGTCTGGCGCACTGCGCAGCCCGGGGCGGGTGGACCATGGGAACACCTTTTTGGACACCGACCAGCAGGAGAGGGAGCGGGGGATTACCATCTTTTCTAAGCAGGCGCGGCTGAGCTGGAAGGGGTGGGAGCTTACCCTTTTGGACACACCGGGCCACGTGGATTTTTCCGCCGAGATGGAACGGGCGGTGCAGGTGATGGATTACGCGGTGCTGCTCATCAGCGGATCGGACGGAGTGCAGGGGCACACCGAGACGCTATGGCGGCTGCTGGCCCGCCACCATGTGCCCACCTTTTTATTTATTAACAAAATGGACCAGCCGGATACGGACCGGGACAAGCTCATGGCCCAGGCGCAGAAACGCCTGGCCGATAGCTGCGCCGATTTTTCGGGGGAGAGGGAGGCGCTGCTGGAGCAGGCCGCCCTGTGCGACGAGGGGCTGATGGAGCGGTACTTGGAGACGGGGGAGCTGGACGACGGCGATTTAGCGGCCCTCATTGTGGAGCGAAAGCTGTTTCCCTGCTTCTTCGGCTCGGCGCTGAGGGAGGAGGGGGTGGAGGCGATGCTGGACGGCCTGAGCCGCTATGCCCTGGAGCCGGACTGGCGGCCGGAGTTTGCGGCCCGCGTGTTTAAAATTGGGCGGGACGACAGAGGGGAGCGGCTCACCTGGCTGAAGGTGACGGGCGGGGCGCTCAAGGTGCGGGACATGGTGAAGGGGCCGGACTGGGAGGAGAAGGCCACCCAGCTGCGGCTGTATTCAGGGACGCGGTTCACAACTGTCGACCAAGCTCCGGCGGGGACGGTGTGCGCCGTCACCGGCCTGAGCCGAACCCAGGCGGGACAAGGGTTGGGGGGAGAGGACGACTGGGAGGGGCCGGAGCTGGAGCCGGTGCTGACCTATCAGGTGCTGCCCCCCGCCGGGGGGGATGTGCACACTCTGCTGGCCCAGCTGCGGATTTTGGAGGAGGAGGACCCCCAGCTCCAGGTGGAGTGGAACGAGGCCCTGGGGGAAATTCAGCTGCGCCTCATGGGCGAGGTGCAGCTGGAGGTGCTCTCCCAGCTGATGGAGCGAAGGTTCGGGACGCAGGTGTCCTTTGGCCCTGGACGCATTGTATACCTGGAGACCATCGCCGCCCCGGTGGAGGGGGTGGGTCACTTTGAGCCGCTGCGGCACTATGCTGAGGTCCACCTGCTGCTGGAGCCGCAGGAACGGGGAGCGGGGCTGGGGCTGGACACCGCCTGCTCGGAAAACGAGCTGGACGGCCACTGGCAGCGGCTCATCCTCACCCACCTGATGGAAAAAAACCACTTGGGCGTGCTCACCGGCTCGCCCATCACCGATTTAAAAATCACGCTGCTGACGGGCCGGTCCCATTTGAAGCACACCGAGGGGGGCGACTTTCGGCAGGCCACCTACCGGGCGGTGCGCCAGGGGCTGATGAGCGCGAAAAGCGTGCTGCTGGAGCCGTGGTATTCCTTCCGCCTGGAGGTGCCCACGGGGAGCGTGGGCCGGGCTATGACGGATTTGCAGCGCATGGGCGCGGAGCTTCAGACCCCGGAGAACGGGGGCGAGACGGCGGTGCTCACGGGAAGCGTGCCGGTGTCCGAGGTGGGAGGCTATTGGATGCAGGTGGCAGCCTATACCGGGGGCCGGGGCCGCTTTTCCTGCTCGGTGGAGGGCTACCGCCCCTGCCACAATTCGGATGAGGTGATTGCCGCCGCGGGATACGACCCGGAGCGGGACGTGGACAACCCGGCTGCGTCGGTGTTCTGCGCCCACGGGGCGGGGTTCAACGTGCCCTGGAACGAGGTGCGCTCCCATATGCACCTGGACAGCGGCTGGCGGCCGGAGGGGAAGCGCCCGGTCCAGGGGAAGGAGGCCCCCGTCCGCCGGGAGAGCATGAGCTATGAATCCCGGGCGGCGCTGGACAAGGAGCTGGAGGCTATTTTTCAGCGGGCCTATGGCCCCTTGAAGCCTCACGCCTTCCGGCCCGTGCAGAAAAGCGCCGCCCCCAAGCCAAAGCCGTGGAAAGGGCTGAAGGTTCGGGATGGGGACGACTATCTGCTGGTGGACGGCTATAACATGATCCACGCCTGGGACGAGCTGCGGGTGTTGAGCCGGACCGATTTGGACAGCGCCCGGGAGCGGCTCATTCACCGGCTGCGCAACTACCAGGGTTGGAAGAAATGCAAGGTCATCGTGGTGTTCGACGCCTACAAGGTGAAGGGAAACCCCGGCAGCGTGGAGCGGCTGGGGGAGCTGTACGTGGTGTATACCAAGGAGGCGGAGACGGCGGATATGTATATTGAAAAGACCACCTACGCCTTGGCCAAGGAGCGCCGGGAGCACCGGGTCCGGGTGGCCACCTCCGACGGCATGGAGCAGATGATTATTTTGGGGCATGGGGCAGTGCGGGTGCCCGCCGCCGAGTTGGAATTTGAGGTCAGGCAGGCGGAGGAGGAAATCCGCCGGGCGATTCATGGGAAATAAAGACAACAGGGGTTAAAATATTGGTTTTTCAGTACGGTTTTTGGATGCGGGCCGGGAAGCCTTGCATTCCCTCATAAACCCTGATATACTATTCATAATTCTGGAAACGGGCAGAAGGCCTATTTCCGTGAGAAGTACCAAAAAGAATAGGAGGAAAATCAATATGGTTCCCTTTATGAACGAAGACTTTCTCTTGAAGTCTGAGACCGGCAAGAGGCTGTACCACGAGTACGGGGCGAAGATGCCGATCATCGACTACCACTGCCACATCAATCCGATGGAGATCTATGAGGACAAGCGGTACGAC
>ERZ808028.1339-NODE-1339-length-15215-cov-5.112829_pt1 | contig 15215 bp, 15 predicted proteins | sample MGYA00380184_ERZ808028 | MGnify/ENA primary metagenome ERZ808028 (study PRJEB31490, sample SAMN06133397) | mouse gut metagenome | isolation source: J8_1 | host: mice | place: China: Chengdu | collected 2015-05 ...
TCAAAGGAAATCGTGAAAGAAGCGATGATAGATGACTTGGATCCTGAAGCTGTTGATTATGCAAGGAAGATGTTCTCTCAAAAGCAGGAGGACAGAAAACTGGCAAGGATGAAAAAATATTGAAAGAACTTATTATTTCTGCATTGAAAAACGGACCGCTAAAGAAGGCTGATAGTTATGAAGCTGTGAAACATGCATTCCCTGATGTCTTAACTGAAGAGAAGCAATATAAGAAGCTCTCAAATCTTCTTCAGAAAATGAAGAAAGAAGAAATAGTCGATGTCCGTGGAAAGCCCACGCCTTCGTAGGTGACGGATTCTCCGCCGAACTGATTGGTGCCGATCCGGGGCTTCGCATAGGAAAGCTGTCGTCCGGAGGGAAGCTGTATGAAGAGCATTCCGCTTTTGTAAAAGAATTTGATACCGCAGACTTCGGTTTTGACATGTTCAGTAACGGTCTTCTTTACCGCCCTGTCCACATCCCACCAAAAGGCTGTGATCATCGGATTGGAATCACGCCAGGATGTGACAAGGGGCTGAAGCTCGTCTTCTGATAATCCCATTTCGAGGGTGCCCATTGACTTTAAGACACCGACGGATCCGCCGTATCCGAGGGCGAGTTCTGCTATCTTTCCCTTCTGGCGAAGGTGGCTGTTGACGCCGTGCTTTTCCACAGGTACGCCGAACATCTGTGAAGCTGATGCGCAGTAGATGTCTTTTTCCCTCTGAGAATACCTTTGATTTCCATGTTTCTCCGGCAAGGAAGGCGAGGACTCTGGCTTCTATTGCGGAGAAGTCGCTGACGATGAACTTATATCCCGGGCGCGGCACGAAAGTCGTGCGGATAAGTTCTGATAATACAGCCGGTACAGAATCATAAAGAAGATCCAGCATTTCATATTCACCGTCAATCACATACTGCCGGGCCTGTTCCAGATCAGGAAGATGATTTTGCGGAAGGTTCTGCAGCTGTGTCAGGCGGCCGGCCCATCTGCCGGAGCGGTTTGCGCCGTAGAACTGGAACATACCGTGAGCGCGTCCATCCCTGCAGACGGCGTTCTGCATTGCCTGATACTTCTTCACGGAAGATTTTGCAAGCTGTTGGCGGAGGATGAGCGCATCCTGAACAGAATCTGCTGTACGCTGTTCGGGTTGTCAAGATTCGTGATATCCTGCATGGTGGCAGTCAGTTCCTTCTTAGAGCGTTCATCGAATGCGATGGCGTTTTCAACCATGGTCATATTCAGGGTGATTCCTCTGTCATTGATTTCCTGATCAAGATGGTATTCGTCCCACACGAAATCGGGAACAGGGTATTTGACCAGACGCTTCTTGATCGCCATTTCTACTTCCACGTCACGGCGGTTGTATCCCTTGAAGCGGATCCGCTTTTCGCTGTCATGTTGGGGAAGGTTCCGGGTACGTCCGCCGTTTGACTTCGTGGGCTTGCAGGGAGTAGAGAAGTATCGGATGAGGTCTTTGCCTTCCTTCAGCTTCTGATCCTGTAATTTGAGTACGGCGCCGACGCCTTCCAGAGATAATGGAAGCACCATGTATGCTGACCAGATCATGGTACATTTCCATGATCCGGGATCCAGATAATTTGAAGCCGGGTCTTCCGGGATGCTGTATCCGTAGAAGTGTTCCGGATGATGGCGCTTCAGCCAGTTGGAAAGACAGATGCGCTCAAATGCCGCATTGAAAGCCCATTTGGTTACATTCTCGTCAGATAGTGCTGCAAGGATTTCTTCCGGGACGGTATCGCCGCAAGCAAGGTCGTAAACCTTGCAGGGGGTGCAGGACCTATACCTATATCGCGTATAGAGAAATTTTTCCTGAAAAATTCCTTATAGAAAGAATATGATTAACTCCTATTAGGAAAACGCAGTTTTAAGGGCTTTTCATGCTTTGGCGGGGGTCAGCCCGCCTCGGCGGTATCGGTGGTGTTGATTTCAATGTACTCGGCAATCTTGCGGAACTCGTCCGCGAACTTGAAATGAACGCTGATATTGCCGTTTTCGTAAACCTTGATATGGTCTACCAAGTCCGTGAGGATTTCACGGGTCAGCGTTTCGATGCTTTGATACTTTGCAAAGGCTACCAGCGCGGGGTGTTCCTTGTCAACGCCGTTTGCCAGCTCCGCCCGTTCCGCGTTCAGCCGGGCCAGCACATCCGCAAGCTCGGCGGCCTGCCGCTCATAATCGGCTTTCATATCCCGGTATTCCTGCTGGGTGATTTCCCCGTCTTTCCAATCTTGATACAGTGACTGCTTGTAGCGGGTTATCCGGGTCAATTCCTTTTCCTTTGCGGCTATCTGGTCGTTAAGGCGGTGGGATTGACTTTTTTTCAGCGGGGCCGAATTGATACGGGCTATCAATTCCGAGTAGGAAACGGCGGTGTTCACTTGATACTGGATAGCGAACAGAACGGCGGCCTCCAGACGGTTGTGCTTGATAGAGTGCATGGAGCAGGCCGTCCGGGAGCGGTTCTTGTAAGTGGAGCAGGCGTAATAGATATTTTTCCCGCTCTGGCTGCGGGTGATGGATTTCCCGCAATCCGCACATTTCAGAAAACCGCTGAACAAGTGAACCTCCCGGCCTTTGGGGGATGTCCGGGTATCGCGTACCAGCAGGGCCTGCACCTTGTCAAAGGTTTCGTGGGTGATGATGGCCTCGTGGGTATCGGGGACGCGCACCCATTCTTCCTCCGGCACAGCCTCAATCTGGTGTACCTTGTAGCTTTTCACCCGGCGGCGGCCCTGTACCAAATCCCCGGTATAAATGGGATTTGCTTGTGTCAAGACCTACATAAAAAAATATTTATTTTTCTTTCGCCTGACCATCCAATACTCCCAATCCTTTTCGGACACTATTTAAGCTTCTTTTCGGACATTTTCTGTCCGTTAAAAAATTTGTCCGAGAAGATTCACCTGTCCTTTATTCCTGTTTTCCAGACTATCTCCATTTTATCCTTCCCACTCACTTTCACCACTTGAACAAACTCTTCCAGCATCTCCCTTGTCAGCCCTTCTGCCTTCGCATACTTTTTCAATCCTTCTGCTGTACTATATTTTTTCTTTTGTTCTGCTCCGGCTTCCGCTGCCACCCGTTCTGATAATCCAGCGCATTCCCTTTCCGCTTCCTCCTGCTGAATCGCCAGTCCTTTTTTCCGCATAAGATATTCCTGCTTATTTATGCGTTCTTCGGCATAATCCTCAAAGGCAGCAGCCTGCATGGATTTATACCGGCTTATCTTTAGCTGGCATTTATGGATAGCTTCCCCAATATCTCCCCCATCCTGCCTGCTTTCTTCCTGCTGTCCTTCATCCGGCAATGGGCATTCCTTCTTCGCCTGCATCCGCAAAGATTCCAGGATCGTTCTTTCTAAATCTCTCTCACCCATCCGAATCCCTGCACAGCCTGAATCCGTCCTGCTCTTTCTGGATGGACAATAAAAATAAGGGGTTTTACATTCCATCCGTTTCAGTACCCTTCCACAATACCTGCATTTTACAATTCCCCTGAATTTCTGCTGCGGCTTTCCTGTTTGTTTCTTTTGCTCCACATGCCGCAGAATATTCTGTGCCTGGTCAAAGCATTCTTTTGAAATAATTGCTTCATGGCAGTCTTTTGCCACAATCCATTCGTCTTTTGGCACAGCTACCGTCCTTTTTGTGGAAATATCTGCCTTTGTCCGTTTGCGAAAAATCAGACATCCCGTATACCGTTCATCCGAAATAATCCGTTTTACATTTTCCAATGTCCAATACGAAACATCCCCTGCAGTCTTCCATCCCCTCATCCCATCCGTATGATTTGCCTTCCGATACATCAGAGGGGATAAAATACCATCCTGGTTTAATCTGTCTGCGATTTCCGATAAAGTTTTCCCCTCTGCCGCCAGGGTAAATATCCGGCGCACCACGTTAGCTGCACATTCATCAATCACCAACTTATTCTTTTCTTCCTTTGATTTCTGATATCCATAAAAGGCAATGGCGCACAGATACTCCCCTTTCCGCATTTTCGCCTGCTGAACACAGCGAATCTTTTCGGAAATATCCCGGCTGTACATTTCATAGACCATAGCCTTCAGCGACACATCCAGTCCAATGGTGCTCCCTGGATTATCTGCACTGTCATAACCTTCATTAACGGCAATAAATCTCACGCCAAGAAAGGGAAAAACCTGGTCAAGATAATCACCGACATCCACCAGATTCCGGCCAAATCTGGAAAAATCTTTAACCACAATACAGTCCACCACATTCCCCGCCAGCGCAAGGAGTTTTTTTACACCCGGACGGTCAAAATTCGTTCCGCTGTAACCATCGTCAGAAAATTCCATTACCCTTCGTCCGTCAAACTCACGGCGGCTACGGATAAAATCATAAAGCAAATCCCGCTGGTTCCCAATACTTAAACTCTCCCCCGCATGGCTGTCTTCGCTGGAAAGGCGCATATAAAGGGCAATACTTCCCATTATTCCGTCACCTCCCCGCAAGTTGGATCGTCCTCCTTTTTCTCCGGTCTTTCCGTGTGCTTCCTGTTTTCTTTTTTCCTGCTTTCTTTTTTCCCGTTTTCCTTTCCCTCTTCTGTATTCCCGATCTCCCTGGCAATGCGTTCAAATTCATCCTGGAAATTCCATATAATTTCAATTTCATGATAACCGGAAACTTTAATGCACTGAATCAGTTCCGATACCATCTTTTTTGTAACCGCTTTCTCTCCCTCATAGCTTTTCAATGCAGTAATCCATTCATCCTGTAAGGAAAAAGAACGGGAAAGCTTTTTTTCCTCCTCTTCCAGGCAAAGAAGTTCCTTTTTTAACCCATCTGCTTCTTCCCCATAGGTTTTCTTCATGGACAAATATTCTGGTTCAGTCAATACCTTCTCTGCATAGGAAGCAAACAGGGAACTTCGGATCGTCTGGTTCCGTTTTATCTTCTGCTGCACCTGCCTGATTTTATCCAACACAGCCTGATAACGGCTTTGATATTCTGGACTTTCCCTAAGCTTTTTTAGCAGCTTTCCCCTATCTGTGGCCAAATCCATCTGCACCTTTAGTCCACACAGAACAGCCTCTTTTAATTCCGGTTCGCCTACCCATTTCCTCGTACATCCCTGTCCACTCAGGTTTTCCGCATAAACACGGCAATGAAAGCCATAACGAATGGTACCCAAACGTGAAACATCTTTATATCGGACCATTTTTGTGCCACAGTCCCCGCAGATAAGAACCCCTTTAAATATATTTTCCGTGCTGGGATATTTCCCGCGCAGGGCACAAATCTCATCATGCCGTTTTTTTGCCATCTCCTGCACCTGGTCGAATACTTCCTGGCTGACGATTGCTTCATGCGTATGCTTCACAACAATCCAATCTTCAGGGGAAACCGCTTCTTCTGCAATCCCTTCGCTTAATGATTCCCTCCTTTTTCCCTGCGCCATATGCCCAGCATAAACAGGGTTTCTGGTCAGTACTTTAATTCCCTGTGCCTGCCAGATCGCTCCTGCTCCTGAAGGTTTCTTCTTTTTATAGCCTTTCCTGTACTGGTATACTGCCGGACATGGGATCTTATGCTCATTCAGACGCCTGGCCACCTGTGCTAATCCCTGCCCCTGAAGCCGCCACCTAAAAATATCCCGCACAACCGGGGCCGTTTCCTCGTCAATAACCAGCTTATGTTTATCTTCCTCTGATTTCTTATATCCATATGGCGGAAATGCCCCAATAAACTCGCCGTTTTTTCTCTTTGTCGTAAGTGCCGAGGAAACCTTCTTTGAAATATCCCTGGCATAGAGGTCGTTCACCAGATTTTTTAGGGAAAGCACCAGTTCATTCTGACCGCTATTCTTTACTGTATCATAATGGTCATTTACCGCCACAAACCGCACACCCAGGAAGGGAAATATTTTTTCCAGATAATACCCGGCTTCCACATAATTACGTCCAAAGCGGGATAAATCTTTTACCACAATACAGTCAATTTTCCGCCTCCTCACCTCATCCATCATATCCTCAAAACCTGGCCGCGAAAAATTTGTCCCGGTTTCTCCGTTATCGCAAAACACCCGCTCCAATTGCATATCCGGCTGTGTTACTATGTATCTTTCCAGCATAAACTGCTGCATGCCAATGGATTCCCTGTCACCAGCGCGGTTGTTATCCTCCACCGAAAGGCGCACATAAGCTGCTGTATGATAAACCTTTTCCTGAACAACCACGGTTTCCTCCTGGTTCATCGTCAAGGCTTTCCTGCTAACCCTCGCCATCTACACTGCCTCCTTTTTCTTTCGACCATTAAGCGGCTTCTGCTCATCAGAAAAATCTTGAATACCTGGTGTTTGCTGAATACTCCGGGTATCCGACAACCCCGTTTCTTTTATCCCTTTCACTAAAGCAAGCGCCCGTTCATAACTGTCCTGATACTTAAACCGGATCACAATCCGGCAATCCTCATAAACCTCTATTCGCTCAATCAGAGTAACCGCAATATGGCGTGTCAGCTTCTCTAAGTTCTGGTGCTGTTTAAACCGTTCAATCCAGAAGGTATTGGCGGAATGGTTCTTTAACAGACCTTCCATCTCTTCCTTCATCTTCGCTTCCGCAGCCAGGGCCTCCTGCAGTTTTGCATCATAAATGGCTTTCATCTCCAGATACTCTGCTTTATCAATCAGTCCTTCCGCAAGGGATTCATACAGGGATGACTTTAACCTGCGGTATCGTTCGGATTCCTCCTGACACTTCATACGCTGGATATCCGCCTTTTCCACTTCAGCCTGATGATAAGGCAGGGTTTCCAGGTAAGCAAGAATCTGTCCCATATCTGCAATATTGTCAATGTGCTGTTTTAACGAAAGAAATACCGATTCCTCCAGCAGTTTTTCGCTGATTCGATGGCTGGAACAGGCATGATTGGTACGATTATTGCCGCACATATAATAAACATAAGTTTTCCCTTTTTGGCACACGCTGTTGCGTACCATGTTCTGCCCACAGTCCCCGCAGAAAACCAGCCCGGACAGAAGGTAGACTTCCTGTTCATTGGGCGCTACACGGGTATCCTGCAGCAACAGCTTTTCCACAGCAAGGAAATCTTCCCGGTCAATAATCGGCGGATGGCTGTTTTCCACCCGCACCCATTCCCCGCTGGGTTTTACTATGGTCTTTTTTACCTTATGGTTTGGCGTCGTCCGTTTTCCCTGCACCAGTGTTCCAATATAAAATTCGTTCCGCAGGATTCGCCCCACCGTCACTGCTGTCCATCTCGACTTGGGATTCACTTGAAAACCGGATTGATAGGAAAGACCGCAGAAACGCTTATACTCCATCGGGGACAATACTCCACGTTCATTCAGACGGTCGGCAATCCTCTGCTGGCTTGCCCCTTCCAGCTTCCAACGGAAAATATCCTTTACAATCCCGGCAGCATAATCATCCACAATCAGCTTATGCCGGTCCTCCGGCGATTTCTGATAGCCATACACAGCAAAAGAGCCAATGAAATCCCCCTTTTTGCGCTTGATTTCCAACTGGCTCCTGACTTTAATGGAAATATCCCGGCAAAATGCGTCGTTGATCAGGTTTTTGAAGGGAATTAAAATCCGGTCGGAAGAAGTCCTGCCATTCACACTGTCATAGTGGTCATTGACCGCAATAAAGCGGATGCCCATAGCAGGAAATGTCTAGTCAATATAGCGCCCTGATTCCACAAAATTCCGCCCAAATCTGGACAGATCTTTCACCACCACACAATCAATCTGCCCTGCTTCTATCTGCGAAACCATGCGCTTAAAACTGGGACGGTTAAAATCCGCCCCACTATATCCATCGTCCACAAATTCGCCGCATATGCAGATTTCCGGCTTATCCGCCAGAAATGCCCGGATCAGATCTTTTTGGTTGACAATACTGTCGCTCTCTTCCTTATCCCCGTCCTCTTTTGATAAACGGACGTAAACTGCCGCGTGATATACCCGGTCTTTACTTAATTGATTCATGGTGAAACCTCCAATGCAAAAAATTTCCTTATCCAAACTTTTCACCATGGGGTTTCACTGGTCTGCTTATTTCTAAATAATATAACACTTTAAAGTGTAAAAGTCAACCCTTTACGGTGAACATTCATTATCTTTGGCATTGGTTTATTTAGCCTCTCAGGAAGATTCCTCCGGTTAAATCATAAAAATCAAAGCAACCATTCAGGATAAAATGCCTCAGCCAGAAAGACTTCCTAAATAATGTTCCAAACGTTCTTCCAATGTAATTTCCGTATCCGCAAAACTAACCTTTACCACAATTTTTCCGCAGCGATAGCAATAAGGGTTCTTTACCTGGCCCAAAAACTCTGCAAACTGTTCCTTTTTAGGCAGGTTCTTATTGATTTGTATCTTACTTATATCCGTAAGATTCTCTCGTCCAACCGTCCGCACATCCACGGATTTCATCTGCTCAAAGTCCAGATTCTTTAAGTTTTCTATTCTTTCCATGACTATACCTCCCGTCATGTTTATTTCTATCTTATGAAATACCAGTTTGTCCAAATGTACCTTTTTTATCTTTACAAATGACAAACTGGCATCCTTATCCTTTATATCCAAGCCGCCTGCGGCTCACAGGCCCGCGATACCAAGGATGGGCGGCGGCAGACGGCAATCCTGCCCAGACCACATCCCCAGTATCCCCCTTTAACCCTGCGGTACGGGAATTTACGGTTCTCCTTTCGCTGGCAGATCATGGCGGATGCGGCATTGCCAGTGCCGGTTACAGGCCCTTCAGATTACCGCTCGTGCCTTTGATGTTATCTTATTGACGAACCAAACCAGGAAATTTTTATTTTTCCTATCTGTTCGCAGACAGTCATCGCGTCTGTGCCTGGGGCGCTTTCCGTTTTACGGCTTTGCACAACGAATGAAACTTGGATTTTTATATAAATGGTTCAAAATCCCATTATTTATCAAGGTTCAACCGATTTTTAGACCTCCTCATATACTTTGCCGTTGAAAACCACTTCTGATAACCATTTTTAGGAAAAATTTTTTAAAAATTTTCTTAATTTCTGCAATATCTTAGATTTTCTCTTATTAACTGCGGTTTTGGAAATGTTTAAAGCCTCTCCAAGCTGTTTTTCTGTCAGTTCCTGATAAAACAATGCATAAATCAATGCAAGTTCATCCGTTGACAAGTTATGTAGCGCTTCTTCTAACTGTTTTAATAAAAGTGCATGAAGAAACTGCTCTTCCGGCGATTTATCTGATGCTGCAAATTGTTGGCTTTTATCTAACAGTCGCTCAAAAGAATCTTCCCGGCTGGGAATTACCTTCATTTCTTTCGTTTTTTTATCAAACATTATTCTTTCCTCTTTTAAATCTTTTGTAAAATATCGTTCTTTACGCTCAAAATGCATATATTCCCGATAAACTTCCTCACTGACTTTTATTGATTTTCCGCCAATAGATAAATAAAATTCCTTTTCCTTCATTATTTTTTCCTCCAAAATTTTGAATATTTTTAGCTTCAAAATTTTGGAGGCGGCGAACGACAGTGTATTGGTTTTACATATTTTGTCAATAATTGATGATAAAAAATCCGCATCTGTTTTATGCCAGATACGGATTTGAAAAAATTATTTACAGTTAAGATTTTAACACTACTTTTGAAATTATATACAAAAAGTGACATACCATAATTTGTTTTCTAATTATAGCATTTTGATAAAAGATTTTAATTTTTTTATCTATAAGACAATACTCAAATTTGAAAAATTTTAATCTTTAACTGAATAGAATCATTTTTTCTTTTTAACTTTTAGAAAATAAAAAAAGGGATAGCTGTTAAATTAACACAGCTACCCCATAACACATTTTATATTCCTTTGTAAAGTTCCATTTTCAAACTAATTTTTAATAAGGATCTTACACTTTCTGGCAAAACTCTATCATTTCTCCCGTTGCACTCATTATTTTAAAATATCGAATACCATGTTCCCAGAAATGGGGAATTCCTTCAATTCCATCTGTACCGATTTGATACCCCCGTTCTACACAATATTCATAATCTGATTCAATATCTTCTGAGAAAAATGCAACATGATCAATTTTGCCAATAGCCGCTGTTTTCAACTGTATATCCTGATATATCTCATACACCATATCTCCATTAGTTAAGAAATACACATTACTGTTTTTATCAGGAGCAACAAATTTCCCTATTACAGAAAATCCCATCACATCCTGATACCAAGCAGAACAGCTTTCCACATCTGTCGTTGCCAAACCAATATGATCAATCTTTCTTTTTTTAATCATCTCTATCTCCATACTATGTATACTTCAATTCATATCATTCTCTTTAAAATAGCATTTAAACTGACAAAATTGAGTTTAATTTACTGGAAATACTACAATTTTCCACACAAACATCTCCTTCTGAAACAAAGATTCCAATATCATTGCCTGGTTTTGTATAAACCCTAGCATTAAGTGCTACACCATCCACATAGATTGTAGCAATTGTATCATCTACAATAATACGGATATTATATTTTTTCCCAGCCTCCAAGCTGATCGGCCGCTCAGTTCCCTGACTTAAATATGTAAACCATGGCCAATTAGGATTTTTTTCACATAGATAACGGTTTTCATTGCACTGGAAAATAAACTGATAAGATTGCTGCGTTTCTATATCATCATATACACGAATACCAAATGCTCTTGTATTTTCAGAAAAGCTAATATCTGCTTCAAAACTATAAAGATTTCCACAGTTTTCAAAAACAATCTTCTCCATCCTGGAATCCTTACTCTGTAAGCAAAAAGAGGCAGTCTTCCTGCGGTCTGTAAAGGCATTCCACACGGTTTCAGGAATTTTCACCCCTAATGTTCCATCCTCTCGCTGATAAACCTCATGGGGAACAAAAGTTCCCGCCCACTCGTAATTATTCTTATCATCACAATCTTCTTTTGTTGCTACCCATCCAAATAAAATCCGATGCCCATTCAAACAAAAAGTTCTTCCAGCGTAATACGCCCGTCCGTCAAATGCATCATCTTTTGGTGCAATCCATGGTCCATTAATGCTTTTGCTCATACGATATATCATTTTACTGCGGTCACTATATTCTGTAACTACATGATACCACCAATCACCTATCTTAAAGAGATCAACCATTTCATGCATAACAAATAAACCAGGTGCCCAAAAGTCACCTTCAAACTTCCAGTCTTTTAAATTCTTTGAAGTAAATTTTACGGTTCTTCCTGACTGGATCGTTTTTGGTCCTTTAAGTCTAGTTCCCAGAATAAGAAGATATTGCTCATCCTCTTCGTCCCAAAGTACAAAAGGATCTCGCCAATCATCTGGATCATACCCTTCCTGCGGAGTAAACGTAAGTCTATCCTGCGTTTTGGTCCAATGAACCAGGTCATCACTCACCGCATGCATCAATACTTGTGATGCTTTTCCCTGGCTTGGAAAATCTCGATTATATCCAGTATAAAATGCATGATATTGTCCTTCTGCCTCGAAAACACTTCCTGCAAAAATAAATTGATCCTGTTCCTGATCTGTTCCTCTTGGGATTGCTGTTCCCATATCTGTATAATTTACAAAATCAGATGTAACTGCTAAATCCCATCCAAACGGTTCCCCAAAAGGACATGGCTTTCGGGTATCTCTTTGGTGAAACAGATAAAACTTATCATCCTTTCCAAAAGGCATACAATCACCAAACCATGTATTTGGAAACTGATAGTATAATCGCTCCATAATCATCTTTTCCTCCATATTAAAATCATGTAATTATTTTCTTATATAACAAAATCTCTTCTTTATCATCCTTTAACTGCTCCAGCAGACATTCCTTCAAGCATTCTCCTACTGCAGATAAAGTAAAAAATAAATACAGGAATAACCGTCACCGTAATTGCCGCAAAGGTAGCCCCCCAATCTGTAAGGCCCATACTTCCCACATAATCATTCAATCCTAGAGTTACTGTTTTCATATCTGTAGATCTGGTAAACGTGTATGCATTAATGTACTCATTCCAACAAAATACTGCCTGCATAGTTGCTACGGTAATAATTGGATTGCGGGACATTGGAATAATAATCTTAAAAAAACATCCAATAGGTGAACATCCATCAATTGTAGCTGCCTCCAGCATTTCTTCAGGAAAAAACTTGCTGAATGAATAAAATAATTGAATAGAAAACGACAAAGAAAATGCAATCTGCGGCAAAATAATTGCTGCATATGTGTTAATTAGATGCATTCGATTAAAAATAGTAAACAATGGAATTAATGCCACCTGCATAGGGAGCATAAGCCCTAATAAAAAGTAATTCAGCAAAAACTGTTTTCCTTTAAACTGCACTTTGCATAACGCAAACCCTGCCATTAATGCAATTAATAACAATGGTATCAATACTCCAATTAATACAATAATACTGTTTTTAAAATAAGTCAGCATATGGCTTTTTGTAAAAACAGTAATGTAATTGCCCAAATACAGTGAAGATGGCATTGCATATGCTGGTAATTTTCTGAAATCATCCAGTGATTTAAAACTAGAAGTAATTACATAAAAAAACGGATAGATCTGAAGCAGCAAAAGAAGGATAGCTAAAATCCATTTGACAACTGAACCAAATGCTATATTTCTATTTTTCATTCTTCTTTTCCCTCCCCTGTTATTTTTCGGAACAATACCCCAACTACCAGGCAAATAATAACGATCATGATCGCCACAGAGCTTCCATATCCGTACTTCATACTGGTAAATGCCTGCTTATACATATATGTAGTCATAAGTTCGGACGAATTTCCTGGTCCCCCATGAGTCAGTAAATAGGAAAACTCAAAAGAACGCAACGAACCATTTAATACTAACAGACAGTTTGCAATAATTACCGGCTTAATATAGGGTATCTTTACATACCAATACTCCTGAAATACATTCGCTCCATCAATTACTGCAGCTTCCCCCAATTCGCTTGGCACACCGATCAAGCCAGCATAGAATATCACCATATATAAGCCCAAATATTTATACGCTTCTACAAAAGCAGCTACATACAACGAAATCCTTGGATTAGAAATCCATTCCATTGTTTTTAGAGAAGGATTAATCATAGAAAGAATCTGGTTTACAATGCCTATTGGCGTAACAGAAAATAATTTTGAAAAAATCTGACAAATCGCAACAGAAGAAATAACTACCGGAATGTAATAAAATGTTTGCAGTGCTACCCTTCCTTTTCTAATCCGGCTAAGCAATACAGCAAATAATAAACCGCCAAATACTTGGATTGCCACATTAATGATAGTATAAATAACCGTATGCCATACAGTCGTCTTGAAAATATCATCTTTTGTAAGAAGTTCCGTATAATTTCTCAATCCGATAAAAATCTTATCGCCTACACCGCCCCATTCAAAAAAACTATAATAACCCGCCCATAAAATAGACACAATAACAAATGCTGTGTAAATTAAGAATGCCGGAAAAACAAATAAAAATATAACAGATTTTTTCCCAAATGCCTTTTGCAATGTTCTCCTCCTTCCTTTTAAACAGGTCAAAGCATAACACTCTGGCCCATTATCCTGCATCTTCTTCTCCCATTCTCTAGCAATCCACAAAAACTCAATCCTGCTATTTTGCTATAAATGAATCACAATTTGCCATAAACTCCTCAGGAGTCATATTCCCCTGAGCCAAATTCTGTTGTGCATCCACAATTTTAGTAAGCACATCTGAATCAAGCTTATCATCCCAGGATGTCCATGCAGTGTCTGCCGTTGCAAACATTGGTTGTACGTCATAATTCAACTGCGGAAGACCTTCTGGCAATTCTTCTACAAATGGCGAAAATATCTTAGCCTGTGTATAGCATGCTTCAGAAAAATTTTCACACATATAATCAAAAAATTCCTGCATGGTTTCATCATAAGTTGTTTTGTTAAAACCTTCCGCAAAGCCTGCATGAATTGGAACATTTGTTTCCATATTGTTCATCCCATCTGTATCTGGGACAGGAAAGAATCCCAACAGACCTTCGTCGTACATCTGCTCTGCAAGGTCGATATTTCCTGAGCCTGAATAGAAAATCGCCCCGGTTCCGCCATAAAACAAATTACAAGCAGAAGTATAATCTACACTAGCAAAACCTGGTTCAAAATAACCCTTAGTTCCAAGATTAGCTAATAACTCTACCGCATACTGAGCAGATTCATTTTCTTGGAAACTATCCGTTCCGGCCTGATAACCCTCAATGAAATCGCTTCCGGTTACTCTCCAGGGAGAGAAAGATAGATAGCGCATCAACTGCCACGCATCCGCTCCTCCTACGATAACCGGGATTTCTCCAGCATCCAAAACTTTCTGGCAGACTTCTTCAAATTCTGTCCAGGTAGTCGGCACTGTGGAAACACCTGCTTTTTCAAAAATATCTTTCCGGTACATAAAATATTCACAGTAAAGCCCCTGAGGAAAAAGATACAGTCTTCCATCATTTACATTAGTTAAAAAATCTCTTATCGCCCCGTTCAGTTTTTCCGCATAGCCATTCCGTTCCAACTCTGCTCCCACATCCACCAAAGCATCAATATCCAGACACGCTTGCGAAAGTGTTCCGTTAGGGCAGCCATAGATGTCAGGTAAAGTATTGCTGTTAATATACATCTGTAGTTTTGTAAAATAATCCTGCATATCATTTACTAGTTCAATCTCGTAATCCAGTCCCTTATCTGCACAGAAGTTTTTCAACAGATAATCAAATACTAAAAACTGCTCTGTGGATTCCGTTCCTTTCAGCAAAGCAGTAATTTTAGTCCGTTCTCCCGCACCTGTTTTGCTTGTCCCACTGTTTTCTTCCGTTTTAACCGTATTATTACTATCATTGCCTGCTGTGTTTCCTTGACCACATCCAGCCAATACCGATGATGCAATAAGCACTGCTGAAAGAACTGCCGAAATAAGTTTTTTCTTCATTTTCTTCCTCCCTTATAAAAATTATTTTTCGTTACTATGCATCATATTATGAAGCAATCTTTCTGCTTTTTCAATAAAAAAAACGGCAAAAAATATAAAAATCCAACACATTTTTGCCATTTTTCCTTTATTTTTTGTTATATATGCATAATATTTATACTTTTGCATGATTTTCATATTATTTAATCGGATAACCCGTCTGCCGATATCCATTTGGTGT
>ERZ808028.1340-NODE-1340-length-15201-cov-4.592965_pt1 | contig 15201 bp, 16 predicted proteins | sample MGYA00380184_ERZ808028 | MGnify/ENA primary metagenome ERZ808028 (study PRJEB31490, sample SAMN06133397) | mouse gut metagenome | isolation source: J8_1 | host: mice | place: China: Chengdu | collected 2015-05 ...
CCGGATGCTGCGCCAACATGGTAGGCTTAGCCGTGATGAGTTTTAAAGAAAACCGGTGGGGCGGCCTGATCTCCCAGGGGCTCGGCACCTCCATGCTGCAGATGGGCAATATCGTGAAAAATCCACGGATCTGGATCCCGCCCATCGCAGCTTCCGCCATCACCGGCCCCATCGCCACCTGCCTGTTCAAACTGCAGATGAACGGCACCCCCGTATCCTCCGGCATGGGCACCTGCGGCCTGGTCGGACAGATCGGCGTCTATACCGGCTGGCTGAACGATATCGCGGCTGGCACGAAAGTTTCCGTCACCGCGATGGACTGGTTCGGGCTGATCATGGTCAGCTTTATCCTGCCGGCCGTCATCTCCCTCGCTGTGGGAAACCTGCTCAGAAAGATCGGATGGATCAGGGAAAATGACCTGAAGCTGGAGGATTGATCAGCAGTCCAGCATCGTCCTCCCTTCCCCGCACAGAGCTTCAAAATCGGTAACAAACCCTTCTATGGCGGATGCGACGCTGGCGTTCTTTATCAGCCCCTCGATCACATCCGCCGCGATCGTTGCCGCGCCGATGCCGTATTTCGCCAGTTCCAGCACCTGCTGTGAATTCTTAAAACTGGCGGCGAGCACCTCCGTCTTTAAGCCGTTCTTTTTAAAGATATCGTGGATCACCTTTGCCGTGTCGATGCCGTTCGCGCCGAGATTATCGATACGGTTTACATAAGGTGCCGCATAGTCCGCCCCCGCCATGCCCGCGAGATACGCCTGCATCGGCATATAGATTGCCGTCGCCGTCACCCGGTGCCCTTCCCCGGAGAGGATCTTCATCGCCTTTAAGCCCTCTTTCGTGGTCGGGATCTTTACAAAGGTGCCGCCGCCGAGCTCTTTCAGGATCTTATGTCCCTCCGCCGCCATATCCTCCGCTTTCGACGAGATCACCTGCACATGGAGGTCAGCCTCCTCCCCGATGATCCCCCGGATCTCCCGCAGCACTTCGTAAGGGTTTCTCCCGCTCTTTGCCAGAATAGAAGGGTTGGTGGTAACGCCGTCCACCGGATAGTACTCACAGATCTCCCTGATCCTTACCACATTTGCATCATCGATCAAAAATTTCATTCTATTTTCCTCCTCGCTATATTCTCCAAATATCTTTTATTTTTGCCCTTTAACAAACGCCCGTCGACGGAACATTTTTCCCTCCCGACATCGCCGGCATAATGATTCAGCGTCATTTCCTGCATAAAATCCCGACGCCTGTCCATATTAATGACTATGAAAAGAATTCCAAAACACATCGGCATCATCCCGGACGGCAACAGGCGCTGGGCAAAACAGAACGGATTAAAAAAGGAAGAGGGCTATGCTTACGGCCTTGCCCCCGGTTTAAAGCTCCTGAAAGCCGCGCAAATTTACGGCATACCGGAGCTGACTTTCTATGGATTTACGGTGGATAACTGCAAACGGCCGAAAGAACAGGTTCTTGCATTCTCCGAAGCATGTATCGAAGCCGTCAGAATGATAGAACAGGAAAACGCGGAAGTATATGTGTTCGGCAACACAGGCTCCCCCTGTTTTCCAAAAGAACTGCTTCCCTACACAGGCCGTATGCGTCCGGCGGCTCCCCCGGACGGACGATTGAGGGTAAATTTTCTGGCAGACTACGGCTGGGAATGGGATATGAAAAACAACTGGGCATCCCGCGATATCCCGCGGATCGACCTGGTCATCCGCTGGGGCGGTATGTGCCGTCTATCCGGCTTTCTGCCTATCCAGACCGTCTACTCTGACATCTATATCGTAAAAGAACTCTGGCCGGATTTTCAAAAGCAGCAATTCACGGATGCCTTAAACTGGTATCAGAAGCAGGATGTCACTCTGGGCGGATAGCCGCGCCCGCTCCGGGATCTGGCCGGCGGACAGATCTCCCTTAATATCCCTTGCAGACATCCACCCATCCGGTATATCCGGAATACTGCTCCAGCTCCGGGATCGTCAGTTCTATCGCACTGTTTGAACTGCCGCAGGCGGGAAAAACCGTCTCAAAACGCTTCAGGGATACATCGAGATATACTTCCGTCCCCTCGTTCACCGCAAAGGGACATACACCGCCTACCGCATGCCCCACCAGCGTTTCCACCTCCTCCGGCGTCAGCATCTTTGCCTTTTTTCCGAATTTTGCCTTATACTTTGCATTGTCAATTTTGGTATCTCCCGCGGTCACGATCAGTACCGCCCGCTCTCCCGCCATAAAAGAAAGGGTCTTCGCTATCCTCTGCGGCTCGCAGTGCAGCGCGGCGGCCGCCAGTTCCACCGTTGCACTGGAAACGTCAAATTCCTGAATCCTCTCTTCCATTCCGTATTTTCCGAAATATGCTTTTACTTTTTCTATCGCCATTTTCCCGCTCTCTTTCCGGCCGCCGCAATAAGGATCTCCCTTTTACGGCAGCCCGATTCTTTCTGTATCCTCTCTTTTACGCTGAAAAAATCAAACTCTGCCATCACATTTCATCCGCTCACTTCTTCCGGTTCAGCACCACGATCGCCGCGAAGATAAAGCCGACGCCGATCACCCCGAAGATATCCATCTGCTCTTTCATCACGACGACGCCCAGTAAGGAAGCCACTGCCGGTTCGATGGACGCTATCACCGCCACGCGGCTCGCCTCCATGTCCTCCAACGCAAGATTATAGCAGAAATAGGGACATATATTGCAGACAAAAGCTGCTGCCGCCATCCATAGCCCGGCTTCCGGTGCCGCCGCGGTCATCCCGGCCAGTTCCTTCAGATCGATCAGGACACATCCTCCCGCCGCCGCTGTCAGAAAAGAATAAAAAAGCACTGTCACCGCATGGTAACGTTTCAGCAGGATTCCCGCCACAATACTGTAAGAAGCGTATCCCACAGCCGCCGCAATTCCCCAGAGATACGCAGGCAGCGGATAGGCGAGGCTTCCATGCACGATGCCGGACACAAAAGCGCAGCCTGTGACCGCCATACATACCGCAGCCATCTTGCGAAATGTGATCTTCTCACGAAAAATAACGGCTGAAGCAAACATCACGAACATCGGGGACGTGTACAGCAGCACTGCTGCCATCGGCATCGAGGATTTCTCGATGGTGATCCCATAGCAGACATTGAAAAACAGAAGGCACAAAATTCCCGTCACAAAAAACCACGGCAGATCCCGCAAACGGATCTTCAGCAGTTCTCTCTTCCTCGCAGCCAGAACAATCCCGACAAGGATCACTGCGACAAGATACCTCCCGACTGTCATCGGCACCGAACCGATGCCGTACGCTCCCAATTTATGGATAAACAGCCCTATGCTCCCCCACATGCAGCCCGATAGTGCCGCCAGGACAGCCGCCCTTTTTTCTTTTGCGCTCATACTCTCCTCCTGATTGGTACAGAGCTATTATATAGTTTTTATAATTTTTCTGCAAATCAGTTTTTTCCCGGGCACGGTGCAAAAAAGATATTTCCGGAAAGCCGTCAGGACGTCGGCTTCCGCAGCGGGCAGTCCGACATGCTGATCCGGTCGCGCAGCGCGTTCATCCCGCAGTCAACCAGATAATCCTGCAGGATCGGCAGCGACTGCGAGGATGCCGGCCCGATGATGATCTCCCCGATCAGATCCGACATATGGAGCCCCAGCCGCCCGCACATCCTGTTCAGGTCTAACGGATAATACTTCTTGATCCGTCCTGCCGACACATGATATTTCGGCTCCACGGCAAACTCATTTAATATAAACGGGGAGATGACCAGCCTGCGTTCTTTCTCTCTCGCAAAGGAGGGATGTTTGAAAGCCGCCGACTGTATCCACGCATCGTTCATGATCCCCCGCAGCTCCTGCTGCATCTCCGGATATGTCCTGTCCTCCATCATCAGCCGGTAAAACTCGTCCACAAGCCGGTGCTCCCGCATATCCTTCTGATAATATACAGTCTGCAGCGACACGGCCCCGCCGGTCATTTTCTGCATCAGGTTTTCATGGAAGGCGATGCAGACTCCCTGCCCCAAATGCCCGTACCGCTCCCACTGCGCCGCGTCGTCCCTGTATTTGGAAAAGCAGGCGGCATACGCCGAATACCGGAATTCTTCCTCCAATTCCTTCCGAAAATATTTTTCGATCACCCGGCTTTTTTCTTCCTCGCCGCCCGCCTGTAATTTTTCCATAACGGCGCGGCAGATCCCCTTCATAAAAAATCTCATCTCCGAAGCGTCATTCATATTCAGAATATTGTTCAGCCTCAGCTCCGCACACCGGATGATACCGTCAAAAGCCGCAAAATCAGTGTAGTGGTACAGCATAATCTTCCCTCCGTGAACATAAAACAGCCTGCGTCTTCTCATGGCACACAGGCGCATGGCCTGTATGCTTTTATTTTCCCACTTTCTGTATTATATCACGCCGCATGTCTTATTGCCATAAACTGTTTTATGAAACAATCCTGCATGCCGACAAATGCAGAAAAAATCTTGAATCTTATTCCTTCATATGTTATAGTAAAAAAAGGAAAAGCCAGAGAAGCGGTCTACCCTAAAAGTATTTAACTGTTATCATAAACAGCCGTCAACTATTTGCGGTAGTTGGCGGCTATTTTCTTCCCCTGAAAATCTGATACATCAGACCTGCAAGGGCGACAATGAAAGAGGAACACACCATGTCCAAAATAGCTGTTTACTTCCCCGGCATCGGATACCACTGCGACAAACCCCTTCTATATTACGGCAGGAAGATCGCCCGTGAACTGGGATATGAAAATGACAGAAATATAAATTATACCTACAAAGCCGGAAATATCCGCGGCGATCAGGAAAAAATGGAGGCGGCTTACAAAGTGCTGTTCTCCCAGGCCGAAGCCTCGCTGGCAGACGTTGTCTGGAATGAGTATGACGATGTGCTCTTTGTCTCCAAAAGCATCGGAACGATCATCGCAGCGTCCTACGCTGAAAAATATCATTTAGAACAGGCAAAGCATATTCTGTACACGCCTTTGGCGCAGACATTCCTGTCCGCGCCAAAAAACGCCGCCGCTTTCATCGGGACCGCTGACCCGTGGAGTGATATTGATGAGATCATTCGCCTCGCGGAAACAAACCATATTCCGCTGGCCGTATACGAAGGCTACAACCATTCACTCGAATGCGGCGACACCATGAAAAATCTTGAGATCCTGACGGACGTTATGCGCAGAACGTTTGACTTTTTAAGAGGGGCATTCTGAATTTCCAGAGCGCTAATGCTCATAGTAGACAGTATTGGAGACAAAGACATCATCCGGCGTAAACTCCATTTTATAAGCCTCCAAAATGCTGCCGTCCGCAGCGTTGATCGTGCAGCGATAACACGTCCAATCCTCCACGTCATCCCCAGGGTCAAATTGAACGGCATACGCGATGGCTCCTCTGTCCTTTTCCTTGATCTCACTCCAATCCGCCACGCACAGCTCCGCACTCCAGCCCTTCTCCTCATCATACATACGCAGTTTCATTCCTTTTCCCGCTTCCCCGAGATCGGCTTTCATCGCCTTTTTTGCAGCCTCCACCGCTTCCTCCTCGCTGATGCCGCCTGCACTTTTTCCTCAAGCATAGCCCGCCTTTCACGGTCTTCCGCATCATACTCCTCCTTCGTCTTCCGGTTCGTATTGAGCGCTATCCGGAAATTGCAGTCGATGATCTCCAGGAGTTCTTCATCCGTAAGCTCCCTGTCCGGCAGGTAATACTCCCCCGTGGACCGGATATAGCTGAGCACCCCGTCTGTCACCTCCTCCGCACTGTCCACCTCTCTCACCATCTTCTCAGGCTTTGCGGTTTCCTCCTGGTAGGACTGCTGCAGCTTGGCCATACGCTCTTTTTCCGTATCGGGGTATGCCCTCATCATGCCGCCGGTTTCCTCATCCTGTCCGCCACTTTGTGTTCGGCAGTGTCCATGTCGGTTCGTATTTCCGCATCAGTAGAGTCCGGCGCAGCCTCCTGATCTGCCTGTGAACCGCTGTTCCCCGTTTTCCCGCATCCGGCCAGGGAAAAAACAATTGCAAATGTCAGCGCCGCTGCTGATCGGGACGACTTTTTCTTCATTTCTTTATCCTCTCATTTCTCATATATTTCCGCTATTGTAAGCTATTGCCCGCCGCAAAGCCGAAAAAACACTGCTGTTTTTCCGGCTCTGCCGCTTCAGTATTTTATCAATATGTGTACAGAATACTTCCGTCCACCGCATCGATGATGTATCCGTAGACAGCATGGGTACCCGGATCGCCGAAACTCACATCGTACGCCACGCCTGCCTTGCTCTCGACCTTTATCCCGGTCTCCGATCCATCCGATACGTCCGTCAGGATAGCGCCGCTGCCTTTCGCGTCCGTCATCAGTTCCAATGATGCCGCACTCTCCGTGATCCCGAGGATATCCGCTATCTCTTTCACCCGATACCCTTCCACATAGTGCAGATAAATGACCGTCTTTTGCCTGACTGGCAGTTCGAGAAGTTCTTTCAATATTTCCTTTTCTTCCGGCGCCGCAAGCGTATTTTCCACTTCGTCGATGGAAACCTTCGGATGCCGGACCCTGAAGCGTATCATATCACGGCAGATGTTGGTAGCCACCCGGATCAGCCACGCCTTTTCGTGCTCCTCATCACGAAACACCGGTTTCTTTTCCAGATACCGGCAGAAAGTATCCTGAATGGCGTCCTGCACATCCTGCTCATTGCAGAGTATCACAATACAGACTTTGTAGAGCGTGTTGCTGTATTTTATGACCGCTTCCCTTATATCCTTCCCGCTGTCCATGTGTTTCACCTCCTTTGCTTCTAACACGTATAAAGAGGGGAAAAGGTTACATGATTTTACATTATAGATCATTTTTTTTCGCTTGACAGGCACTTTTGACCCGTGACAGATCTGTTTTCTCAAATTTCGGTTGACATCCTTCCTTTAATGATATAAGATACTTATTAAGATTTATTACTGATAAGGAGGCTGCCATGGTTCGAAGAACTACGATTCAAAAAGAGTTGGTACTGGATGCCGTAAACCATCTTCATGATCATGCCACAGCGGATGAAGTGTACGAAATGATACATTCCACATATCCCCGTATCAGCAAAGGGACCGTGTACCGGAACCTGAATTGCCTTGTCGAAGAAGGGAAGATCAGGAAGTTGGAGATCCCTGACGGTCCTGACCGTTTCGACCATATCTGCACACCGCACTATCACATACACTGCTGTAAATGCGGCCGGGCTTTTGATGTGGATATGGATGTCGTTTCCGGCCTGATGGACAGGGTAAAAGATAAGCATGGTTTTGATTTTCTGGATTACGATATTATATTTAAAGGCATCTGCCCGGACTGCCGGAAAAAATGACGCTCATGCGGCAGCGTAATCGCCGTAAAAATATATGATACATAAGGAGAATATGAGATGAGAAGTATTACAACTTTTGACCTGCAGTATGCACACAGATTCTATGGTTTCAGAGGGGAGGCGCAGTATTTGCACGGCCATACCGGCGTTCTGACGATCGAGGTGGAGGATAATGTCAATCCCGGCGTCAACATGGTATTCCCCTGCAACGAGATCCAGAAGACAGCGTGGGATGTCCTGAAAAACTTTGACCATGCCCTGATCCTGCGCGAGGACGACCCTCTTCTGCCCGCGGTTCTGGATGTCTATGAGAAACAGGGCATAAAGGACGGCGCGCCCCAGAACCAGATGAAGGGCGAAGCTTTCAAAACAGAACTGGCGACGGCTTACCCTGACTGCCGTCTGGTAGTCACCAAAGAGACCATGACGGTGGAAGGCATGATCAAGATCGTCTATGATCTTTTAAAGGATAAACTGAACATCGCCAAACTTACTTTCACCAGCGGTGTCAATGCTGCCACGGAAGAATACGAAGTGAAGGGTACTGTGGAACGCTGCCCGCTCTGCGGGATCGCCCTCGACGAAAACGGCGCATGCCCGAAATGCGGTTACAGGAAGTAAAAACTTTCGGGGCGATATGATTCATATGAGTCATATCGCCTCCCTGTTTTGGGCTATCTATTTCCGGACAGCCCTTCGCTTACTATAAGTTATCTTCCTTCACCCATTACTCAATGGAAATATACTTCTTGCTTTCGATCTCCGGCTTTTTCTCCTCTGCCTTCGGGATACTCAGTTTCAATACTCCGCTCTCATACTTCGCGTGAATATCTTCCTGTTTTACATCTTCCCCGGCGTAGAAAGACCTGCTCATGCTGCCCGCATAACGTTCTTTGCGGACAAATTTTCATCATATTCGCCGCATGGCGCCCGTACAGTTTCCTCTGCGCTTACTGCATCGCCTTATCATCAATCGCAGGAAGATCAAATAGTGCGTGCCAACAATTTTTGTGAACTTTTTGTGTACTTTTTTCGCTTATGATTAAAATTACATAAAAAAGCTGAAATCGAACAGACATTCTGTTATAATGTCTTTATATACTTTCGGAAGGAGGATCACACATGCAAAGCAGCCATATTTATATCGCCATTGATTTGAAATCGTTCTATGCATCCGTCGAATGCAGAGAAAGACAGCTGGATCCTCTTACTACAAATCTCGTGGTTGCGGATGCCTCCCGGACAGAGAAAACAATCTGCCTTGCGGTCTCCCCTTCCCTGAAATCATACGGCATCCCCGGGAGGGCAAGACTGTTTGAGGTGGTAAAACGGGTAAAAGAAGTGAACATCCAGCGAAGGATCAAAGCGCCGGGCAGGCAATTTACCGGCTCCTCATACTCCGCCCCGGAGCTGGCGGAGCATCCGGAGTTGGAACTCTCCTATATTATAGCTCCGCCCAGGATGGCATTTTATCTGGAATACAGCACGATCATCTACAATACTTACCTGAAGTATATCGCTCCGGAGGACATCCATGTTTACTCCATCGACGAGGTATTTATGGATGTGACGCATTATCTGAAAACCTATGGAATGACGCCGAAGGAACTGGCCTCAACAATGATACGGGACGTATTTGACAGCACCGGTATCACTGCGACTGCAGGCATCGGAACCAATCTGTATCTGTGCAAGGTAGCAATGGATATTGTGGCAAAGCACGTGGAACCGGATGAACATGGTGTCCGTATCGCGGAGCTGGACGAAATGCGATATCGGAAACTTTTGTGGAACCACCGCCCTCTCACTGATTTCTGGAGAGTCGGCCATGGATACCGGAAAAAACTGGAAGCCGCCGGGCTTTTTACCATGGGGGATATTGCGCGCTGTTCTTTAGGCGGGGATAATGAATACCATAACGAAGATCTTCTGTATAATATGTTCGGCGTCAACGCGGAACTCCTGATCGACCACGCCTGGGGCTGGGAACCGACAACCATGGATTTGATCAAATCCTATAAACCGGAAAACAGCAGCATCTGTTCCGGCCAGGTCCTGCAGTGTCCCTATGACGCAGAAAAAGGAAAATTGATCGTAAGGGAAATGACAGACCTGCTGGTCCTTGATCTGGTAGAAAAGAAACTGGTGACAGATCAGATGGTTCTCACCATCGGTTATGACATCGACAACCTCACTGATGCCAAAATCAGAAACAGTTACAAAGGAGAAGTCACAACGGATCATTATGGGCGAAAAGTTCCAAAACACGCCCATGGAACCGCTAATCTGCATCGGCAGACTTCATCCACACAAATCATCACGGATGCCGTCATGGATCTGTATGACAGCATCATAAATCCCAGCCTCTTGATCCGCCGTGTAACAATCGCGGCAAACCATCTGGTGGACGAGGCACAGGTGAGGGAGACGGAGCAGTTTGAACAGCTCGACCTGTTTACGGATTACACCGCTTTGGAAAAGGAGCGGAAAGAGGAGGAGGAACGGCTTTCCAGGGAAAGACGATTGCAGGAGGCTATGCTTTCCGTCAAAAAGAAATTCGGTAAGAACGCAATCTTAAAAGGAATGAATCTGCAGGAGGGAGCGACTACCATAGAGCGGAACCGCCAGATCGGAGGACACAAGGCATGAAATATACTGACCAACACAACTATGACGACATTATCAACCTTCCGCACCATGTATCAAAAAAGCACCCGCAGATGTCACTGTCAAACCGTGCCGCACAGTTTTCACCATTCGCCGCCCTCACAGGACATGAAGACGCCATAAATGAAACCGCACGCCTGACAGAATCTTTTATTGAGCTGGATGAGAACAGGAAAGAGCAGTTAGATGAACAGCTTCAGCTGATCAGGGAAAATCTGGAACAGAAACCGGAATGCGAGATCACATATTTCAGGCCGGACGAGATAAAAGACGGCGGAACCTATGTGACAGTCTATGGCAGAGTAAAGAAAATCGATGAACACGGACGCCGGATCATTTTTACCGATGGAACTGTTCTCCCCATAGAGCATATTTTTTCCATCGGAGGAGAACTGTTCCAAAATGCAGGCTTTTAGACATGCGAGTTCTCCTGTTTTATCACGAGACCGAAACCTCATCGGTGTAATTTTTTCATACAATCATAAAAAATCCCCTGCTGCTTTTCTACAAAGTAACAGGGGATTTTTTATTATCACTTACAAATAACTGCTATTTATACAGTATCCGACATCTTACTTACTTCTTCTCAGCGATCGCCGCCTGTGCAGCCGCGAGGCGTGCGATAGGCACCCTGAACGGTGAACAGGAAACATAGTCCAGTCCGATATGATGGCAGAACTCCACGGAAGAAGGATCGCCGCCGTGCTCGCCGCAGATACCGCAGTGCAGCTCGGGCCTCGTCTCCTTGCCTTTCCTGATAGCCATTTCCATCAGCAGGCCTACGCCGTTCCTGTCCAGTTTCGCAAACGGATCGTTCTCGAAGATCTTTGCCTTGTAGTAAGCTTCTAAGAACTTACCTGCATCGTCTCTGGAGAAACCGTATGTCATCTGGGTCAGGTCGTTTGTACCGAAGCAGAAGAACTCAGCTTCTTTCGCGATCTGGTCCGCTGTCAGGGCAGCCCTCGGGATCTCGATCATCGTACCAACCTCATACTTCAGATCGATGCCTGCCGCCTTGATCTCGGCATCGGCTGTCTCCACCACATTCTTCTTGACAAATTTTAACTCTTTATCATCGCCGATCAGCGGGATCATGATCTCAGGGACAAGATTCCAGTCGGGATGTGCTTTCTTTACTTTGATCGCCGCGCGGATCACTGCCTGTGTCTGCATCTTTGCGATCTCAGGGAAGGTAACTGTCAGACGGCAGCCGCGGTGGCCCATCATCGGGTTCATCTCATGCAGTGTGTCGATGAACTTTCTGATCTCCTCCATCGTCTTACCCTTGGCATCCGCCAGTTTTCTGATATCCTCCTCCTCGGAAGGTACAAACTCATGCAGAGGCGGATCCAGGAAACGGATCGTAACAGGGTCGCCTTCCATAGCTTCGAACAGCTTTTCAAAATCGCTCTGCTGCAGCGGAAGCAGTTTTGCCAGCGCTTCTTCACGTTCTTCCAATGTATCGGAACAGATCATCTCACGGAATGCATCGATACGATGTCCGCCGAAGAACATATGCTCCGTTCTGCAAAGGCCGATGCCTTCTGCGCCGAGCTCACGTGCCTTCTGCGCATCTGCAGGCGTGTCTGCGTTTGTGCGAACTTTCAGGACACGGTATTTATCTGCCCACTCCATAATTCTGCCGAACTCGCCGGCGATGGTCGCATCCACTGTGGGGATCGGCCTGTCGTAGATATTGCCGGTAGTGCCGTCGAAGGAGATCACATCGCCCTCATGGAACTCCTGCGCGCCGATGCGGAATACTTTGTGTGCTTCATCCATCTCAATGGCGGAACAGCCGGATACGCAGCAGGCGCCCATACCGCGCGCCACAACGGCCGCATGGGAAGTCATACCGCCGCGGACTGTCAGGATACCCTGTGCCGCCTTCATACCTTCAATATCTTCCGGGGAGGTCTCCAGACGCACCAGAACAACCTTCTCGCCCTTTGCCGCCCATTTCTTCGCGTCGTCCGCCGTAAAGACGATCTTACCGCAGGCTGCGCCGGGCGCTGCTGCCAGTCCTTTTGCCACGGGGATCGCTTTGCTGATCACATAGCTGTCAAACTGGGGATGCAGCAGGGAATCCAGATTTCTCGGATCGATCATGGAAACCGCCTTCTCCTCGGAGATCATACCCTCGTCCACCAGATCGCAGGCGATCTTCAGAGCAGCTTTCGCCGTCCTCTTTCCGTTTCTGGTCTGCAGCATATACAGATGCTTGTCTTCGATCGTAAACTCCATATCCTGCATATCGCGGTAATGGTCTTCCAGCTTCGCACAGATGTCCACAAACTGGTCGTATACCTCCGGCATGCTGTTCTGCAGCTCTTTGATCGGCTGAGGCGTACGAACGCCGGCAACCACGTCCTCGCCCTGTGCATTTAATAAGAATTCGCCCATCAGCTCCTTCTCGCCGGTAGCGGGATTACGCGTGAAGGCAACGCCTGTACCTGATGTATCGCCCATATTGCCGAATGCCATCATCTGCACGTTGACAGCCGTTCCCCAGGAATACGGGATATCGTTGTCGCGGCGGTATACATTCGCGCGGGGGTTGTCCCATGAACGGAACACGGCTTCGATCGCGCCGATGAGCTGTGCCTTCGGATCATCCGGGAAATCTGCGCCGATTTTTGATTTATATTCCGCTTTGAACTGGTTCGCGAGGATCTTCAGGTCATCGGCTGTGAGCTCCACATCCTGCTTTACGCCTCTCTCCAGTTTCATATGGTCGATCAGCTCCTCAAAATACTTCTTGCCGACCTCCATAACAACATCGGAGTACATCTGGATAAATCTTCTGTAGCAGTCCCATGCCCAGCGGGGATTACCGGATTTTCTGGACAGTACTTCCACCACTTCTTCGTTCAGGCCGAGGTTTAAGATCGTATCCATCATACCCGGCATGGATGCCCTTGCACCGGAACGGACAGACACGAGCAGCGGATTCTCCTTATCGCCGAACTTCTTGCCGGTGATCTCCTCCATCTTCTCTATATACTCCATAATCTGGCCGGTGATCTCGTCATTGATCTTTCTGCCGTCCTCGTAATATTGAGTACATGCCTCTGTCGTGATCGTAAACCCCTGAGGAACCGGAAGGCCCAGGTTTGTCATCTCTGCAAGATTCGCGCCCTTTCCTCCCAGAAGTTCGCGCATATTTGCATTACCCTCAGTAAACAAATAAACCCATTTTGCCATACTCTCTCTCCTTTTCTTTACATACAGCTTTTTTAACATAAACAGTATATCATATTCTGCCCCGAATGCGTCCGTTTTTTTACAAAAAAGTAATATTTTCCCCCAAGTCGAGAAAATTTTACCAATTTTATGTACAGAAGAAACAGTTTAAATATCGTTTTCTCCTTGAAAAAGTAAACGGTTTATGTATAATAAATAAGGTAGCCCTGTAACAGGTTGTAGAAAGGCATAGGTATAAAAATGATAAGTGCAAATAATGTGACCTACAGAGTGGGGAAAAAAGCTCTGTTTGAGGACGTCAATATAAAATTTACGGAGGGGAACTGCTACGGCATCATCGGCGCAAACGGCGCAGGGAAATCCACCTTCCTAAAGATCCTTTCCGGCGAACTCGAGACCACAAACGGCGATATTGCGATCACGCCGGGGGAACGTCTCTCCGTGCTGGAACAGGACCACTTTAAATACGACGATTACACCGTGATGGACACGGTGATCATGGGCAATAAAAGGCTCTATGAGATCATGAAGGAGAAGGATGCGATCTACGCCAAGGAGGATTTCTCCGACGAGGACGGCATCCGCGTGAGCGACCTGGAGGCGGAATTTGCGGAGATGGACGGCTGGGACGCTGACACCAATGCCGCCATGCTCTTAAACGGCCTCGGCATCGATACGGAACTCCACACCGCGCAGATGGCGGATCTCGACGGCAGCCAGAAAGTGAAAGTCCTTCTGGCGAAGGCGCTCTTCGGCAACCCTGACATCCTGCTGCTCGACGAGCCCACCAACCACCTTGACCTGGATGCCATCAACTGGCTCGAGGAATTTTTGATCGATTTCCCCAATACCATCATCGTGGTCTCCCACGACCGGTATTTCCTGAACAAAGTCTGCACCCACACCGCGGACATCGACTACGGCAAGATCGAACTGTTCGCCGGCAACTACGACTTCTGGTACGAGTCCAGCCAGCTGATCTTAAAGCAGCGCAAGGAAGCCAACAAGAAAAAAGAGGAGCAGATCAAGGAACTGCAGGAGTTCATCTCCCGCTTCTCCGCCAACGCCTCAAAATCCAAACAGGCGACTTCCAGAAAGCGGGCGCTCGAAAAGATCCAGCTCGACGACATCCGTCCCTCCAGCCGCAAGTACCCCTACATCGATTTCCGCCCCGAGCGCGAGATCGGCAACGACGTACTGCTTGTGGAAAACCTCTCCAAGACCATCAACGGCGAGAAGGTGTTGGACAATATCTCCTTTATCGTGGGACATGACGACAAGATCGCTTTCGTGGGCGGAAACGAACTGGCAAAGACCACCCTGTTCCAGATCCTGACCGGCGAGATGGAACCCGACGAGGGCTTTTATAAATGGGGCGTGACCACATCGCAGGCTTACTTCCCCAAGGACAGCAACGAGGAATTTGACAACGACTACACGATCACCGAATGGCTCACCGCCTACTCCCCGATCAAGGATGTCACCTACGTCAGGGGATTCCTCGGGCGTATGCTCTTTGCGGGGGACGACGGCGTAAAAAAAGTAAAAGTATTGTCCGGCGGCGAGCGGGTACGCTGCCTGCTGTCCAAAATGATGATCAGCGGCGCCAACTGCCTGATCTTTGACGAACCGACTAACCACCTTGACATGGAATCCATCACAGCCTTAAACGAGGGCATGAAAAAATTCCCGGGCGTGGAGCTGTTCTCCTGCCATGACCATCAGGTCGTGCAGACCACGGCAAACCGCATCATGGAGATCCTGCCGGACGGTTCCCTGATCGACAAGATCACCACCTACGACGAATATCTGGAAAATGACGAAATGGCAAGGAAGCGGACGATCTACACCAAGACCGCATCCGATGAGGAGGATAACTGATGTACCTATTTTTTACTGATTTAGACGGCACACTGCTCAACAACGAAAAACAGATCACGCCGAAAACGCTG
>ERZ808028.1341-NODE-1341-length-15163-cov-7.196142_pt1 | contig 15163 bp, 12 predicted proteins | sample MGYA00380184_ERZ808028 | MGnify/ENA primary metagenome ERZ808028 (study PRJEB31490, sample SAMN06133397) | mouse gut metagenome | isolation source: J8_1 | host: mice | place: China: Chengdu | collected 2015-05 ...
GCCTCGGGCACGGTGGCGGTGAGCACCTTCAGCTCGCCCACCTCGTGGGCGCCGAACAGGATGCGGTCGGTCTCCCCCGCCGCCTCCTTGGCCTTGAACTTCTCCACCATCTGGTGCAGGTTTTTGATCTCGCCCATGACAGCCTCGGCCTTCTCCCGCAGCTCGCCGGGCTTGGCCTTCAGCGCCGCCGCCGCCTGGTTTATCCGCTCCTGGACCTCGCCGTAGAAGGCCAGGGTTTCCATGCCAGTGGTGGCCTCGATGCGGCGTACGCCGGAGGCCACAGAGAACTCGCTCTTGATGCGGAAGGCCCCGGCCATGGCGGTGTTGGGCAGATGAGTGCCGCCGCAGAACTCCACGGACCAGCCGTCTCCCATGTCCACCACCCGGACCGTGTCGCCGTACTTTTCACCGAACAGGGCGATGGCGCCCCGCTGCTTGGCTTCTTCAATAGGCAGGACTTCGGTGTTCACGGCGTAGCCCGCCAGAATGGCCTTATTGACAATGCGGCTTACCTCGGCCACCTGTTCCGGGGTCATGGCCTCGAAATGGGTGAAGTCGAAACGCAGCCGGTCCGGCTCCACCAGGGAACCAGCCTGGTGAACGTGGTCACCCAGCACCTCCCGCAGGGCCTTGTCAAGCAGATGGGTGGCGGAGTGGGCCCGGGCAATGGCCTGACGGCGCTGGGTGTCGATGGACGCCCACACGGTGTCCCCCACCTTCAGCACGCCCCCGGTCATCTTGCCGTAGTGCATATACTTGCCGCCCTTGTTCTTCTGCACGTCGGCAACCTCGAAGCACATGGCGTTTTCATCCCGCCGGACGATCTGACCGTGGTCGGCCACTTGGCCGCCCATCTCGGCGTAGAAGGGGGTCTTGTCCAGCACCACAATGCCCTCCACGCCGGGCATCAGCTCCTCGGCCAGCTCGTTCTCCACCACCAGGGCCACCACCTTGGCGTCCTGGATCGCGGCGTTTTCGTAGCCCACAAACTCCGTCTCGGGCACGTCCTTGCCGAACTCCACCCCGGCCCAGCCCAGGTCGCCCAGGGCCTCCCGGGCCTTCCGGGCCCGCCGGCGCTGCTCCTCCATGAGCTGCTTGAACTCTACCTCGTCCAGGTCCATCCCCTGCTCCTGCACCATCTCCAGGGTCAGGTCCACGGGGAAGCCGTAGGTGTCGTACAGCTTGAAGGCGTCCGCGCCGGAGAAGATCTTTTCCCCCTTCTCCTTGTGGCCCGCCAGCATCTCATTGAAAATCTTGAGGCCGCCGTCGATGGTCTTGGCAAAGTTTTCCTCCTCCACCCGGATGACCTTAGTGATATAGTCCTGACGTTCCCACAGCTCGGGGTAATGGCCCTCGTTCTCACGAATGACAGTGTCACACACCTGGTACAGGAAGGGCTCGTTCACCCCCAACAGCTTGCCGTGGCGGGCGGCCCGGCGCAGCAGACGGCGCAGCACATAGCCTCGGCCTTCGTTGGAGGGCAGCACGCCGTCGCAGATCATAAACACGGAGGAACGGATATGGTCGGTGATGACTCGGAGGGACACGTCCTTCTCCTTTGTCTCGCCGTAGTGGGCGTTTGTGATCTCAGAGACTTTATTGGTGATGTTCATCACGGTGTCCACGTCGAACAGAGAGCCCACCCCCTGGCACACGCAGGCCAGCCGCTCCAGCCCCATGCCGGTGTCGATGTTCTTCTGCTTCAGCTCGGTATAGTGGTTCTGCCCGTCGTTGTCGAACTGGGAGAACACCACGTTCCACACCTCAATATAGCGGTCGCAGTCACAGCCTACGGTACACCCTGGCTTGCCGCAGCCGTACTTCTCACCCCGGTCATAGTAGATCTCGGAGCAGGGGCCGCAGGGGCCGGAACCGTGCTCCCAGAAATTGTCCTCCTTGCCGAACTTGAAGATTCGGTCGGCAGGGATGCCGATCTCCTGGTTCCAGATGCGGAAGGCCTCGTCGTCGGCGGGGGTGGTCTCGTTGCCTGCAAAGACGGAGGGGTACAGGCGGCTGGGGTCCAACCCCACCCACTCTGGTGAGGTCAGGAACTCCCAGGCCCAGTGGATGGCCTCCTTTTTGAAGTAGTCGCCGAAGGAGAAATTGCCCAGCATCTCGAAGTAGGTGCCGTGGCGGTCGGTGTGGCCGATGTTCTCAATGTCACCGGTACGGATGCACTTCTGGCAGGTGGTGACCCGGTGGCGGGGAGGCTCCTGCTCCCCAGTGAAGAAGGGTTTCATGGGCGCCATGCCGGAGTTGATGAGCAGCAGGGACGCGTCGTTCTGGGGGATCAGGGAGAAGCTGGGCAGACGGAGATGTTCTTTGGTCTCGAAGAATTTCAGGAACATCTCCCGCAACTCGTTCAGGCCGTAAGGCTTGGGATCGTACATGGGAATTACCTCCATATATGTTGATTTGTCATAATAACGAAGGACAAGGGCGGTCTTTTTCTTTGAAAGGAAAAAGACCCAAAAAGAAACTTTTAACCACGAAACTTTCTTTCGCGCCGGGGTTCAGAACCTGTATTCACAGCCGAAACCGCCGGATGGTCGAGGGATTTTTCCGACAGGCAAGGCAAATTTTCGCAGGAATAATTTGGTTTATTTCAAGAAAATTTAACGCCGCATGCCGGGAAAAGACCCGGCCAGACGGTGAATTGAGGTTGTGAATACAGGTTCTCAGTTTTGGCTCAGCGGATAGACACGCACAAATTCCTCGCACACCACCGGCATGGATGGCGAGAACTCCAGTCCGGCTTCCGCCAGATCCGTCCGGAAAAAGTCCTCGTGGACCCGCCGCCAGTAGGCCAGAGAGCGGTCGCCCTCCCCTTCTCTATAGGCTTGCTCCTCGCTCACCTGGTCGAAGGGTACGGTATACACATTTGTGGTCCGAATGACGCACACCGCCTGGTCCCGACCGTCCAGGATGACGCTGTACTCTCCCGGCTGGGGCAGGGGCTCTTCCCCCCGCTCGTACCAGACGCCCGCGCTGGCGGTGGCGGTCTTGACCCCCTCCAGCGTCAACCGGGCCAGCGTGTCCGGGTCCGCCCCGTAGGCCCAGGGCTCGTAGTCTTCCCCGGCGTCGGGGTTGACGGCCCGATAGGCCGCCCATAACTCCTGATGGGTCATTTCAACCCTCCTTTGCAGCAAAAAATCCCCGCCACAGCTCAGGGACGAAGCGCGCGCTCCGTGGTACCACCCTGATTCCCTCCTGGCGAGGACACTCGTTCGTCCGATAACGGGGACCCCGTCCCGCTCATCACGGGAAACTCGGGAGCGGCTCGCCCAAACGCCCGACGCAAGGGTTTCCACTCTCCCCTCTCTCTGGTACGCGGCAATTTTGGCTTGACTCCGTCATTGCGGATATATTTTATCACATATTCGCCGCTTGTCAAGCAGATAAATGGGCAATACTTTTGAAAAAATCCCCGCTGGAAAACCAGCGGGGACCAAAGCGTCTTTTCTCTGTTCAGAAGCTGTACCAAAAGAGTGTTCATGATTTACTGTTTCTGTCCTCAATATTTGTACGTGTTATACATCTCCTCGGGGGCCAGCGTGCCCTTGGAAGTCCACCGATACATCCGCCACTGCCAGCTGGGCGGGTAGAAACCGGAGGCCAGGATCTCAGACGGAAGGGTGTAGGGGTACTGCCAAAAGCTGCGGCGGTGGGCGGCGGTCACAGAAAAATTGTATAGCGAGACGGTCTCCGGAAGAGTGGGCGTCGCCTCCCAGAACAGGAAACCTTCCGTGGGGCCGCTGACATCCTCCGGCAGAGAGAAGTTGGCGTAATAGCAACGTGTCCCGGCGCTGTCCGTATCAAACCAGAAATCCAGCGGCATGGTGTAGGCGTTCCCGGTGCTGTCCTGCCACTTCAGCACCCCGTCCGGCTGGGTGGTACGGTGCGTGACGCCCTGGTAGTCTTGGGCGACCTGGACCCCCTCCATATAGCCGCCGGACGCCTCATTGGGGTTCCAGTACAAGTAGGCCAGATAGACCGTGTGGAACCCATATTTCTCATCTCGTACCGGGACTTCCACGATAATAATATCAGGCATCCCGTCTGGAAGATCGCTTTCGTCATTACGATACCCCTCTTTTTTCGCTCCGTAGGCCCCTTCAAACCGGGCCAGTTCACTGTCATCCAGCCGGGACAAGATATCCTCCGGAAACCCCATCTCCAACAGTTCTGAGCGGAGGGGAGAATCGCCGTCGATTGAGCCCGTCATCTGAATTTCGACAGGCAGTCGAGAGAACAGCAGCGGCAAGGCAGCGATGATCAGGAGGTGGAGACCCAGCCATACCCCCAGGGCAAACCCGCTGGAAACGCGCATGGGGGCAGGTCTCAGGGCATAGCCCGCCTGGTCCAAGTTCTTGCCGATCTTACGCAGGTTCAGGATTAGTCCAATCCATAAGATTAGGATTGGACCCACCAAAAGCCAGCCCTCCACTCCAATGAGGGCCATTGGAATCAATAGGGCCTCCAAAATGACCACTCCCCCGGCTGCGGCGGTGCGAGGCTTTTGTCCAGCCTGGATAAATACTCCTTTCAGTCCCTGCCACAATCCGCCCACCGTCAAGACCATGATAAGCTGGAGTAAAACCGTCCACAACACGTAATAGAGAGGAACCGGGCCAGTGGTGGTGTTCCACTCCCAGCTGATCAGCCCTGCAAGCCAATGATCCAAGGGGGTGGCCTGGAGCAGCATAACGGTCAAACGCAGCACGGCGTACAGGGTGGCACAGACATAGGCAAACCGGAACGCGCCGTTTTCCCTCTGAAAAGAGCGCAGGCCCAGCCATAGCAGCACCGTACCTGCCGCTGGCAGGATGATATCCAGGCCAATGAAGTTGAGGGTGATGGTAATGAGCGCCAGCCCCCAGCAAATCTGGCCAATGGGCATTTTCCACGGGCAGGGTGGCTTCAGTTCGTTCAGCTCCGGTTGCAGGTGGGCGGAGCCCTCATAGAGCAGACGTTCAAATTCATCCATAGAATACACCTCCCAATTCCGACTGTAAATGCTTACGGATACGGTACAGCTTGCCCTCCACTGACCGAACAGTCTGGCCCAACTCGGCTGCAATCTGGGCAGTGGGTTGGTAGTAGTAATATTTACGGAGGAACAGTTCTTTGTCTTTGCGGTTCAGCCGTTTCACAGCGGCCCACATGGTCTGGACCAACTCCGCTTTGAGAAGGGACTGTTCCGGGCTGTCGGCGGTATCCGGCATGTATTCGTCCAGATTTCCGTCTTCCCGGCGGCGCTCATTGGCTCGGCGGCGGTTGAGCGCTGCGTTTCGGGCTATGTAGGTAAGCCAAGTACCCAATGCGGCTCGTCCTGGTTCAAACGTACCGATGGAGTCCCACACCCGGAGCAGCACATCGGATAGACACTCTTCCCGGTCTCGCTCATCAGCGAGGATTGGGGCGATGATGTACCGCAGCAGGGGGACGTACGCCGTTTGGAAACGCTCCATCGCCCCATTCTGCCGAGTTTGCAGGGCACGAACCAACTGTGCGTCCTCCACAATGTCTCCCTCCCTTTTGTCTCTATGCCCTATTATACACCGAAAACAGCAAGATCCCACGGAAATCTTCAGTGATGCCATGTGTACTGGAGCGAAAACGCCTATCCGCTCTCTGTGGGAGGCGGACAGGCATTCTCTTTACACCTATGCATTAACCCAATTTAGCTGTTTTTTCGCACCACTTCGCAATCTCGGCAATCAATCTCAACGAGAATGTTTCACCGTGTTAGAACTGGCTGCGTCCTAAACACGCTCCACTCCTATTGCCTCGCTTCGCCCAAATTGATACAATAGGGCCATCTCATTAAAAACAATTTTTTCTCCTCGTGTAACGAACCGCTGCGTCAGGAGATATATAGAATGAACGGAGGGAGCCGTATGGACGATATGGACGCCATTTACCGCCGCCATGCCCGGACTGTCTACAAATTTCTCCTAGCCCAGTGCCACGACCCAGATTTAGCGGAGGAACTGACCCAAGAGACCTTTTATCAGGCGGTACGCTCCATTGAGCGATTCGACGGCTCCTGCAAACTGTCCGTCTGGCTGTGTCAGATTGCCAAGCATCTGTGGTACCGGCACCTGCGGCGGCACCAGAGGAACCCTGCCCCACTGGAGGCCATACCGGAAATCCCCGTTCCCTCGGCAGAGGAGGGACTGCTGGCCCAGGAGGGGCGACTGGTCCTTTTGCGGCGGATTCATCAATTGCCGGAGCCTCAACGGGAGGTGGTCTATCTTCGGGCCTTCGGCGGCCTCAGCTTCCGGGAGATTGGGGACGTACTGGGGAAAGCAGAGTCCTGGGCCCGAGTGACTTTTTATCGAAGTAAGAAAAAACTTTGCAGCGGAGGTGCGGAAAATGAATCATGATAAAAATGACTTAACCTGTGGTGTGGCACAGGACTTGCTTCCCAGCTATATAGAGGGTCTTTTGTGCCAGGAGTCCCAGCAGGCGGTGGACCGGCATTTGTCGGACTGCCCCGACTGCGCCGCCGCCCTGGCCACCATGCGGGCGGCGGAATCAGCGCCGGATGTGGAGAAAGCGGCGCAATCCCGTGAGGTAGACTACCTGAAACGTGTGAAAAAACGGAACCGTTGGACAATCGCCTCTGCGGTGGTATGCACTGGACTTGTAATGGTCGGGGCCTTCCTGTTCCAAATCTTTGAGCGGGGTGTCCCCCTCAACCCTCAGACCATCGGCGTCACAAAGCTCTCCTATACAGAAGAAAGCCCCCACGGAGATGACGGTATTCTCAGCCTGTCTCTCACCAGCTCAAATTCCGGCAATGCGTTCCACAGCTGGCGCATTGCCACAGCAGACGATTCGGAGGTCGCCTATATCACTGCCCGAGAGGTGCTCGTCTCCCCGCTGCACTCCAGCGGCGGCAAAAGCATGGAGCTGTCTATGGAAGGACTGCGGGAACTGTGGCTGGGCAGTCCTTCGGGGCGGCTGCTGTGGCAAGACGGCATGACAATTTCTCCCCTGAATTACGCTCTCATGGATGCCCGCACCCCTTATTGTGGGGACCCCACTGCCCTTGAGCACATCGCAGAGATCCTGCGGCTCTCTCTCCAGTTTGGACGCTATACCATCAGCATGCAGACCTCCGAGCACCCCTATGGCTGGACGTTGGAGTTTGCCAACCGGCCCGGCGGCGAACAGCGCCGTCTGGCGAATTACTACAACATCTTGGCCTTGACGCTGGTGGATAATTTAGAAGTGTCGCGGTGCACCTACCCCGCCCAGGACGAACCCGGCTCAACGGAAACAGACAATGACAGTATGGTGCTGGAGGATGTCAACCAGACGATTTTACCCCGCATGGTAAAGGAGTACAATGCCGCCCACGGCACAGACTGGGAACCCAAATCCAGCATCAAGGACTATGCCCTGTCCCCGGCAGACCTCCAGCGGCTGCTGCTGATCTTGGATTCTTTCTACGGTTTGACCTTTGTCACAAGAACGGACGGATGATAAACAGTCGGAATTCCACTCCTTCTCTCATCTATGCCCCGCCCCGGGCACTCCGCCGCCAGCCCAGCCAGCACAGGGCCAGCAGGACCAGCGCGATCCCCAGATACAGCATCACCCCAAACTGTAAGTTGTCCAGATACACACCGAACACCTTCACCAGCTGCATGTTGGTGGGCCCGTCCCAGGCGATCAGATTTTCGGGCAGATACCCCTTCCACCCGTAGGGGCGCTGATGAAAGCGAGCCATGATCTGCGCCAGTACCACCGGAACGGCCAGAGCGGCGACGGAGCTTCTGGTCAGGGCAGACACCAGCATGGACACACTGCCGCACACCAGTGTATACAGCACCAGCAACGCCAGCAGGGGAACCAGCATCTGCCCCACGGTGATGGGCCGGGGCAAGACGGGCTGCCACATCTGAAGGGTCGCGTCAAACCCCTTCCAGCCCCACACAGCCAGGTGGGCCGCTGCTGTGACCCCCACGATGACCACCCCCGCCAGCACTGCCACGACCGCCCCCGCCAGCGCTTTGGCGATATAGAGGGGACGCCGGCTCTTTTTGGTGGTAAACAGCAGCGCGTCCATCCGATCCCTGTATTCCCCGGAAAAAACGGTGCACAGGCAGATCCCCGCCGCAACAGGCAGAAGGCCCAGCAGGACATAGAAAAAATCCATCAGCTTGGTGGTGCCCGGCCAGGGATAACGGTACACGAAGGGGCTCTTGATCTGGGCTATTTTTTCTCCCCAGTAGTCCTTCTCCCCCTGGGACAAGCTGGCGTTCGCGTAATTGTCTAAATACGCCTGTGTATTCTTCTGCCACTCCGCATAGAACGATCCCGCCGTCACGGTCCCTGTTGTCCCAAATACGCCCTGCGCCATGGAGAAGGGTCTGGACCATGCGCCACCCTCAAGGTCAAAATACACGCTCTGTTGTTCTCTTGAGCTAAAATCGGGCACGTTTTCCAGCATTTCCTGAAAAAACGCCTCATCCATCACCCGCCCGTTCAGCTCCGATCCCGCCATCTCCAGAGCTTCCCGCCGGACCTGTTCCCCGGTTATCACCAGAGGGTCTCCATCCTCGTCCAGAATGTCATGATATACCCGCCCGCCGGTGTTTCCCGCCCGAAGGGTGGCGGCCACGCAAAAGACCGTCAGCACCAGCACCGCCGCCCACGCCAGCTTCCGTGCCAGCAGCTTTTTCAGTTCATAGCCCAACAGTGTTCCAAAATTTTTCATGGTTTCCCCCGCTTTCTACACGCTGCTGACGGCCCTCCGCCGCCAGCCCAGCCAGCACACCGCCGACAGCACTACCGACACTGCCAGATACATCAGCATCCCGGCCTGGACCGGGTTCAGCGGGAGGCCGAAAAAGTATTTCAGCGGCCGGACATTCAGCGCGGCGGCATTCACCAGCCCCATGGGCAGATAGTACACCACCTCGGTCACAGCCGGCAGCGTCAAAAACGCGTCCAGGGCCGACATCATCTGAACCAGCAGCATCTGTCCCCCCACCAGCGCCGCCCCCACCGCCAGCGCGGCCACGCCGCTGCCGCTCCACAGGGACACCACCGAGATCAGCGCCCCACACAGCAGGGCGTATACCAGGATCATCCCCGTCAAAATGAGGATGCCCTGCCACGCGGTGATGGGGAAGGAGCAGCTGAGCATATAGCGGCACAGCTGGATGGCCGCGCCCCAGCCCCAGGTCCCGTAGCGGATCAAACTGGAGCCGATCACCGCCCCGATGGCAATGGCCACCGCCAGCATAGACGACACGCCCCCGGCCAGGATTTTCGCCAGGAACAGGCACTTCCGCCCCTGCCTGCTGGTGAAAATCTGGGGATGCATCCGGGCGCGGCGCTCCTGGGAGAACAGGTCGCACACGCACAGCGCCACCAGCACAGGGATGAAGATGCCCATGGTGCCCAGTACGTCGAACAGGCGGTTGGGGGCGTCGGTGGGCTCGTAGATAAAGGGCTGCTGGATCTGCTCCTCCATCCGCTCCCAATAGCTGATCTCATCCTCCGTGAGATAATTCCCCCAGGAGCGTTCCATATCCTCTCGGAACATATCCAGACGGTGGAGATAGTTGTCCTTCAAGCCTAACAGCTGATAAGCGCCCAAGTAAGTGGGATCGACCAGTTGAAAATAGGCGTAGGCCCCTGTCAAATTGGTGTCCAGCTCAGTGGAGGCCAGCTTGGAGCGGATATCCTGCGCCCGTTGGAAAAATTCCTCGTCCATCACCTGGCCGCTGAGCAGCCGTGGGGCTTCTATCGAAACCCGATCCTGTTCCTCTACCGTGACCTGGCGGCTGATGGTCTGCCCATCGGCCAGCACAACGGTGAAGGTATCATCATAATGGTAAAAGGGAATGGGCGCGTAATACACGAAGCCCGCCGAGAACACCAGCACCGCGATCCAGGTCATGGGCCGCTTCCAGAGCTTTTTCATTTCGTACCCGAACAGTGTCCCGAAATTTTTCATGGTTTCCCCCTCCTATCACACGCCGCTGACGGCTTGCTTCCGCCAGCCCAGCCAGCACAGAATAAACAAGATCACAGTAATCAGCAGATACAGCAGTAGGCAAAACTGGAATATATTTAGATATACGCCCAGCACATTAAACAGGCTGGGATTCAGAAAACCATCACTTGCGACTAAATTGTGAGGGAGATAAGGAGCTGTCAACTTGGATTGCGTTAAGATAAACATGGACACCACCGGCATAATCAATGAGGCAGTAGATCTGCGCGACAATGCGGACACCAACATGGTGAAGGCCCCACACACAAGGGTATACATTGCTAAGACCAGCAACATATACGCAATAGCATAGCCTATACTTTTGTTAATGCTGCAAACGATACTCAGCATTTGGAGAGATGCACCTAATCCTTGCGTACCATATCGAAGCAGATAGACGATCATATGCCCGCCCAGGATCAGCGTCGTCATTATTAACGAACCGGCAGTTCCAGCCAGGATTTTAGCCAGATACAACGGCATACGTCCCTTCCGGCTCGAAAAAACCAGCGCATTTACTCGGGTGCTCCGATCCTTGGAGAATATCTGGCACAAGCACACCGCCGCCGCTAGTGACAGGGGTACAATCATTGTGTACAGCGTGGAAAATAGCCCATTCAGTTCGGTTCCCCGCCAGGGATATTCGTAAACAAGCGGCTTTGAAACCTGCTCATCCATGGCCCTCCAGTAGTCTTTTTCTGCTTCGGATAATCCGTAGTTTTCCCACCGCTGCTCCAGAAGTACCCGCCGTCCGGCGTAGAATGACTCCTCCGTAACATCCCGAGGGTCGCCATTGGTGATTGAATCCGCCATAGAATACGCATGGCAATAGGTGGGGTCTTCATAATAGAACCATTGGTCACGCTCATCGTAATCCTCCATCTCCGGCACGCGTTCTTTCAGGGTTTGAAAAAACGCATCGTCCAACACTTGACCATTTAGTGTCAGGCCGCCCTCCTGCATATGGGCGCTCCAATCAGCTTCCGCAACGAATTCAACGGGTTCGCCTGTAGACTGATTGTAAAAGTAATGTCCAAAATTTGGTTGTAATCCGCCTTGAGCTGCAAAAACAGACAGTGCTGTCAACAAAACAGCAGTCACCCAGGTCAATGGTTGCTTGCACAGCTTCTTCATTTCGTAGCCGAACAATGTCCTCAGGTTTTTCATTCCCCATCTCCCCCGAACTCCTCCATGTAGAGCTGCTCCAAATCGGTGCGGGACTTGTCCCAGGGCTCGTTGAGGATGATCCTGCCGTCGGACATCATCAGCATATGGTCGGCGATCTTCTCCACGTCGGACACGATGTGGGTGGACAGCAAGACGATGGTGTCCTGCCCCAGCCCGGCAATGAGGTTTCGGAACCGTACCCGCTCCTTGGGGTCCAGCCCCGCCGTGGGCTCGTCCACCACCAGCAGCCGGGGGTCGTTGAGCAAAGCTTGGGCGATGCCCAGCCGCTGCTTCATGCCGCCGGAATAGGTTTTGATTTTCTTTTTCCCCACCGCTGCCAGGGACACCAGCTCCAGCAGCTCCGCCGCCCTGCGCTTGGCGTGGGGCCGGGACAAGCCCTTCAGCGCCGCCAGGTACAGCAGGAAATCCAGCCCGGTAAAGTCGGGGTAGTATCCGAAGTCCTGGGGCAGGTAGCCCAGCACCGCCCGGTAGTCCTCGCTGGACACGTCCACCCCGTCCAGGGAGACGCTCCCCGCCGTGGGCTTCAAAATGCCGCACAGCATCCGCATGAGGGTGGTCTTGCCCGCCCCGTTGGCCCCCAGCAGACCGTTAATCCCCTCAGTCAAGGTCAGGGATACTCCGTCCACCGCCCTTTTGTCCTTGTATTGTTTGGCCAGATTTCGCACCGTCAATTCCATTGCAATTCCCTCTCTTTCAAGTTCAGCATGATTTCCATCCAAGCGGCCAGGGCCGACGCAGCCAGCGCCAGTCCCCACAGGGACAGGTATCCGGGCCGGTACAGCTCAGGCCGGAGGTTTGCTGCCAGCGTCCCCGCCGCGCTCACCGCCGCTGCAGCGCCACCACAGGCCACCAGCCCCTCCCTGCCCCGCACACGGCGGGTCAGCTCCATTCCCAGAGCTGCGGTGGACAGATAGGGCGTGAGCAGGTACACCCCAGCCTGGACCGTACTCACCGAACCCCACACCGCCAAAGCAGGGGTCAACGCCGCCAGCAGGGCAAGATGGAACAGTCCCAGCCCCACCATCCGGGCCAGCAGCACGCCGGCCCGGGGCACCCGGCAGGCCAGCTCCAGTTCCTCCATCTGGTAAACCTGGGCCCGCCCATTTTCCATCACCACCAGCAGAGCCAGGAAGGGTGTGAATGCGGCGGCATACCATCTCCCCATACCTTCCGCCCAGACGGTCGTCCAGAAGATGGCGCCAAACAGCGCCATTGATACAGCCCAAACCCACCAGCGGATGTAGCCCACCTGGACGCTCAGCAGCTCCCAGCGGCCCAGTTCCCGGCGGCGGTGCCGTTTCAGGAAGGTCCCTTTGCCCTCCGGAGCCGGGGCACAGTATATCTCCTGTAGGGCTTGCTTCAACTTTTTGTCCATCATCTTCCCTCCGTTCATTCCAGTGCGTTCCGCAACGTTTTGAGGATTCCCTTCAGCCGCCGCCGCAGGGCAAATCGTGACAGGCCATATAGTTTGCACAGCACCGTCATTGACTCTCCGTTGACACACCGTAGCAGCACCAGTTCCCGCTCCTCTGGGGTCAACTTGTCCAGCTCGGAACGCAGGGCAAGGGAGGCCAGGGGGTCCCACTCCCGTTCGGGCAGGTCCTCCGGCAAGGGTTGGAAGATGGGCGCACGGCATTCGTCGATGCACAGGTTTCGAGCCACAGTGTAGAGATATTGGAGCAGCTGATTTTTGTCCCGATAGGTATCGCTGGCGAACCAGCGTAGGAAGGTCTCCTGTGTCACGTCCTCCGCCCGTTCCCGGTTCCGGAGGCGGTAGTAACAGTAACAGTAAATTTTTTCATACTGCTCCTCAATGTCGATAGACATGGAATCCCTCCTTTCACAGCCCTCGCTATGTATAACGGTTAAAACGATAAAATGTGCGGGCAAAGGGAAAATTTCTTTGTTATGATGCCCATCCATTTCCATTACTGCCAAACAGGCCGGTCCAGGCCGAAAGGGGCCTTACAAATGAGAATGAATCATTGCTGTTCAAAGCCAGCCCTCTTGCTGATGGGATGTATACTGCTGTCACTGCTGACCGCATGCAATGCGCACTGGCAGCCCCACTCCCGCCGGGAAGTACTGACGTTTATCAAAACCGAATTCCCTGGAATGGACATTACGGTCGCCGAGGATTATACCCATCCTACATGGGAAAACGGAAAGCAGTCCCCTTTCCGTGTGTGGGACTGCTGGTACAACGACCTGCCCGAAGTGATCTTTCATGTGGAAAGCAGCTACCCAACTGGCCATCCTGCGCCGCTCTTGGACTACTCACTACATCAAGATAGCGCCACCGTGTTCTGGACGTACTACCTGGAAACATACCAAGCCGGTGTGGGCAGTCTTGACCTATGGCACACTGATGCAGTTGGTAATCTTAGATTGAGCTTTTCCTCCATGACCAACGTGTCTCAAGCGGCGGAACAGTTGCGCGACTTTTATAGCTGGTATGAGGCTCAGCCTCACGCCGGGCAGCCCCACTCAGCCATCTGCTGTCTGGAAGGGCTCCCGCTCCCCTCCGGCTCCATGATTACTGACTTCATTTACCTTAACACCCCCACTACACTGGCAAACAATCCGCAGTTGAATTTCGTCCATGATACAGCTAAGCTGGAGGAGCTGTGCGCCCAGGCGATAAAAACCTACTACTCCTTCTACCATCTCTCATCCCCTGATTTTTCCGGAGATGAAATCACCTCCTTTTCCCAACAAAAATGGGCCTTGTCCTGGACCGAAGGTGAAAGCCGTTCCACAGTACCATACCTGTATAGGGACGGAAACCCCATTCCAGCAGAGTTCTTTTCCGGCATTGGCCTGCAACCTTATGCCGGGTCGGGTCTCCAGTACTCCTGTATTAGCTACGGAGGGCTCTATGAGCTTCTCACTCGCCTGGGCATGGCTCCAGTGGGCGAAACGAAGCATTTTACCGTCACCGGCGCCGACAGCAGTCTTTACGAGTTCTCCTATGACTTCACAGACACTGACCACGGCAAAACGGTATGGTATCACACGAAAGATGGAAAACCTGTTAAACGCACCATCCTTGGCGAATGCGGCGGCGCTCCCTTCCTACGTGTGTCAAGTGACACGTTCCAGGCTGTCACTGGGCTGGAGTTTCGCAAACCCGCCCAATAAAAATGCCCTGTGGAACCAAAGTCCACAGGGCATTTTTGTTATCATAACTTACACGACCAGATAAATTGAACTTTGATATTCTCAAACTCCATACACGCGATCCCTTATGTCTTTCCAAAAAATCACGAGATATCCGTTCGCTCCGCTCAAACTGTTTACATTACCACGGCTTTGTCTGCTTTGGTTCAATAATTTCAGCCTATTTCGTACAGCTTCTTAGAAATCCACCTCAGTGTCGTAGTAGCAGCACTTGAGCAGCTGCTCCATCTCCTCCACGGAGGGCTGGCGGGGGTTGGAGCCGGTGCAGGCGTCGCCCAGGGCGTTGACGGCGATGTCGTGGAGCCGCTCCAGGAACACCTCCTCGGGGACGAAGCCCTGGTCGCAGGGATAGCTGTCCGGGCCGTACTTGCCGATGCAGTGGGGGATGTTCAGGTCGTCGTTCATCTTGCGCAGGTAGGCGATGAGCAGCTTGACCTTCTCCTCCACAGTGTCGCCGCCCAGGCCCATGAAGTCGGCGATATCGCCGTACCGCTTGGCGGCGGTCTCATCCTTGGCGTTGAAGGCGATGACCTTGGGCAGGTACATGGCGTTGGCCGCGCCGTGGATGATGTGGGCGCCGTAATCGGCAAAGGCGGCGCCGGTCTTATGGGCCATGGAATGGACGATGCCCAGCAGGGCGTTGGAGAAGGCCATTCCGGCCAGGCACTGAGCGTTGTGCATGGAGTCCCGCTTGGCCATATCGCCGTTGTAGGAGTCCACCAGGTCGTTCTGGATCATCTTGATGGCGTGGAGGGCCAGGGGGTCGGTGTAGTCGCA
>ERZ808028.1342-NODE-1342-length-15157-cov-5.100729_pt1 | contig 15157 bp, 14 predicted proteins | sample MGYA00380184_ERZ808028 | MGnify/ENA primary metagenome ERZ808028 (study PRJEB31490, sample SAMN06133397) | mouse gut metagenome | isolation source: J8_1 | host: mice | place: China: Chengdu | collected 2015-05 ...
CACTGTACTCAAACAACATACGAATTCTACCGGATCGTAATCCCCGGAACCAAAAGGCACCGCTTCAAGCAAACGAATCAGGTTCATACCCGTCTTTAGGCATCCATTGTCTCTGCTTTCATGCGGCAATGCAAATCCCTTGGAAATAACGATATAGGGACCGTTCTTCTCCACATTTTCTATCATTGCATTAATGTAACGTTCCTCAATATACCCCATTGCAAGCAAAGGGAGCGCAGACTTGCGGACAGCATCTCTCCAATCTGCGCATGGAACATTCAATTGTATATGGCTTGTGGGCAGCAGATCACTGACTGACAGAATCGTTTCCTCTTTTTTCCCCTGTTCCTCTTGAAAATAATCCTCCGACTCTTTTCGAATACCTTTCAGTAATTCCGATGCAGTTTCCGGAGCAAACCTATATACAAGTGGCATTAATTTATCGATCAACCCCGACACAGACTTTTTATCCGTCTCATCCACTTTTTGATATATCTGCGCCTTATTGAGCATTCTTATTTTTTCTCTGATACGCAGGCAATCTCCATCTTTTAAAGACGGTGATACCAGAACGGATTCTATCCCACAATTACTTAACTGAACTGTAGTAAGAATTAAATCGGCCTCCCCACACTGCAGATTTTCTGCCTCATGGGCTGATATTGTCCCCAATATACGAAATTGAAAATTCTGTTTTATCCGTTCTAATAAAAGCTGAGAAGTAGCTATTCCTGTATGGCAGACAAGAAGCACACGTATATCATGTTCAGACTCCTTCTTTCTCTCCAGTGCCACACACACATGAACAACAATATACTGCAATTCCCGTTCTGTAACCTTACGTCCGGCATACAAGCATATATCCGAAAGATTCTTTTTCACCGCTTCAACTACATTTGGATTTTCTCTGGTAATTTCATCCAGCACAGGCTGCTCCGGTGATATAACATAAATCTTTGAAAAAACAGACTCCAAATGATTGGACAGGCTTTCAAAAAAATCATAGTCATCATTTAAATCAACATTCAAATCCTTGGAAATATCCTGTATCAATTTGCGAGTCAATATTTGAATTTTGATAATGTCCCTATGGCTTCCTGTCTTTTTGATATATCGGGAAGAAACCAGTATTTCAGCCAGAAAATATTTCTCCCCCTTAGCAATATGACATCCACAATATTGCTCTACATACTCCAAGATATTTTTAGCCATAAGAAGCTTTTCCGATTTCTGCTGGATAATATCTTCCTCTATTCCCCTGCCCAGGCACATTCTGTGAAGCATAATTTGCAAGCATAGAATTACTTTCTGGAAAGACTCATCTGTAAGATAATTTTCATGTGCATGTTCCTGTTCATTTACAATTTTTTCCAGCACCTTCACGTTATTGTCATCAAGTTGCATACATTCTTTTATACTGTCACGCGGCACATGAACACCTTCCGAACATATAAGCCAAAGCAAAAATAACCGCTTATTTCTTTCGGTCCCTATAACTTTCAGCCCTTTGCTGTAATGAGACTGAACTATTAAATTGTTTTGTCCTATAAAGGATTTAATTCCATCCAAATCATCGATCAACGTTGCCCTGCTGACAAAGAAACGCTCCGCTATGCCAGAAATAGTGAGGTATCCTATCGCATCCGTCAGAAGTGCCGAGGCCAACACCTTTCTCTCTTCCCGCGATAATTTATAAGTATAAAAATCCTGTTCCCGCATCATCGTACGGATCTGCCCGAAATCATCCGCACATAAAATTCGTCCGCCCCGTATCAGGCTAAGCTTATGGAGCCCCAGACTGACCAGAATATCATTAATGGCATTCAAATCATTCCGAATCGTTCTCTCTGACACAAGGAACTGATATGATAAATCGGTAATGGACACCTCTTTTTTCTCCAATAACTGGTGAATTAAAGATGAACGCCTTTTATTCATTGTGTACACTCCTTCGAAGTGTAGCTATATTTTTGCATATTTCCCCGTTCCGAAACAGGAAACTACCTGAAACAAGCACATTCGCACCATTATCACAACATATTTTTCCAATCTCTCCGTTCACTCCGCCATCTACCTCAATAAAATAGGTAAGCCCTTTTTCTTTTCGATATTCGTCAAGCCAGCGAATTTTTTCGATCCCACGCATATCAAACCCCTGTCCTCCATATCCCAGATCAGTTCCGATAACGAGTATCAGATCCACCTGTTCCAAATGCGGAAGCAAAAGCTCCCATTCACCTGATCTTCTAAGACTAATCCCTGCCTTAATCCCCTTCTCATGTAAATATCGAATCAATTCCTCATTTTTATTCCTATCGCAGTAGCTATCTGCATGAAATGTAATCAAATCAACGGAACATTCACTAAGAATCTTCGCATATTCCATAGGATCCCGCACCATTAAGTGCACATCTGTAAATAAGTTTGTATTTTCCTTGATTTTTTGAACCAACATCTTGCTGAAACCTATATTGGGTGCAAAATAGCCATCCATCATATCAATATGCGCCCATACATCTTTTGTTTTTTCAAGTTCCCCAAGCTGCGTGCGGAGCTCTAAAAGCTCCGCACTCATCAAAGATACCGAAATAACCATACCACGTCCTCTATTTCAAATATTTTTGCTCCATTTCAGTCAAACGATTTACTCTTTCCTGAAACCGTCCGCTGCCTTTCTTCTGCTCCATCCACACTTTAACAATTTCCTTCATCAAATGAGGGGAAATAATCCGAACGCCCATACAGAGTACATTTAAATGAATGTCCCGTTTTGCATACTGAACTGTATAAAGTTCATTGCATACACAGGCTCGCACTCCTGGAATCTTATTTGCCGCTATTGCCATCCCTACACCATTTCCGCAAATTAAAATTCCGCCATACTCACTGTGATTTGATACCTGTAAAGCTACGCGCTCCGCAATATCACAGAAGTAAACACCATCCGCATCCATGGAATTTCCCATATCCAGAACCTCTATGCCCTGCTCCGATATAAATTCTATAAGTTCTTTTTTAGTAGAAATTGCCGTATGGTCACAGCCAATCACAATCTTTTCAAAAGTACTGTCCATTCAATCACCTTCTATCGCAATGCTTCCTCTAACTTTTGATAAAGTTCATCAATGCCTACTCCACTTATCAGAGGAATACCATTTAATACAATCGCATTCCCCTTAGCTGAAAGAGTTGTCGTACTGACGACCACATCATAAGAATCTAATTTATCCAATTGGTCCATAACTCTCGACTGCAAAACTTCTACATCTCTGTAGGCTTTACTTTCAAGCCATTTTCGAATACGACTTGCAGCAATTGTACTAGTAGCAACTCCCGTTCCGCAGATAACCATAATTTTTTTCATTTCAGAACCTCCTGTGATACCTTTTTAGGTTTAACTTTATTAATATAAACAAGTCCTGCCAGAAGCGCAAGCCCAATCAAAACTAAAGCTACCACTCCACCTATCTGGCTGCCAAATACATACACAAAAGTCGTCCAAAGACCACCTTCTGTTAATACCGTAATACTGGAATATTCAGAAATATCATAGTTTGCAATCATTGCAGCTTTCGTAATCAAGGGCGCACAATAGCTGGATACATACAGCGCAATCCCCATATATATCGTTCCGCCAATAATGGTTCTCACTATATTTCCACGGAATACGGCACACATCAAGCACACCATAAAGGGAATCGCCGCTAACTCTGCAAAGGGAAGCGTCTTATTTCCGGGAAGAATAACTGCGAGTAAAATTGTGATCGGCACAAGTACCAGTGAAGAAGACAATACGGCAGGATGCCCTACGGAAAGCGCTGAATCCATGCCAATATAGAGATCTCTTCCCGGGAATTTCTTTTTAATAAACTCTTCAGCAGCTTCAGAAATCGGAAGCAGCCCTTCCATAATCAACGCCACCATTCGGGGCATCAATATCATGACTGCCGCTGTTTGTATACCAAGATTTGCAATTTCCTGCACGTTATAGCCCGCTAAAATCCCTATTACAATCCCAATAATCATACCAATAACTGACGTATTTCCAAATACTCCAAACTTTTTTTGAATTGTTTCAGAATCAGCCTCCAGCTTATTCAATCCAGGAATCCTATCAAAAATCCAGTTCATCGGCAGGGCAAGAAAAAATCCAGGCGCAGATGTCCCATGCGGAAACGTGATATTTCCAAATCCATAAAACTTTTTGATATAAGGCACCAACAAATCTCCAAAGAAATATAACATCAAAAGGTATACAACTGTCGCCAAAATTGCTACGGGATAACTTCCTGTGATTACATATACCAAAGAAGCTACGAATGCCGCATGCCAATAATTCCACAGATCTACATCCAGCGTTCTTGTCAGTCCCACCAGAAGTAATATAACATTAACCAATACACCAATAGGAATAGCAGAAATTCCCAACAACGTAGAGTAGGAAATTGCCTGAGCCGCCGGACCGCCTATATCTATCGCGTCCAATGTTAACCCAAACCTTGTAACCATAGCCTGTGCAGCCGGTCCAAGAGAAGTGCTCATCAAATTAATAATCAGATTAACCGCAATAAAGCCGATTCCTACAGTCAAACCAGAAGTAAGTGCCTTCCCTGGTTTCGTTCCGAGCGCTATTCCAAATATAAAGATAAAAATAGGTAATACTACAGATGATCCCAAATTTAAAAACCATTGCATTCCATTTAATAATGCATCCATATTAATCTTCCTCCATCTCCCTTCAATCCCTGCCAGCGTTCTAAAGATTGAATTCCTTAAGTATTTTTACAACATCCTGTTCTGTTCTGCTTGCACCAAGACCTGATACAAACTTCTCATTTTGAAAAAGCTCAATTAATTTCTGTAAAATTTCAATATGTTCATCCGCATCATGTAAAGCAAGCATAACAACGATGGACACCTTGACAGGTACATCCTCAGTTCCCATTTCACAGAAATCAACTGGCGTTTTGAGCGTTGCAATGCCTATCTGAGATTCTTTTACGAAACACCTGTCAGCATGTGGAAGTGCGATTCCCACATCTCCCACTTGAAGCCCTGTAGGATACGTTTTTTCTCTCTCTGTGATGGCTTTTGCAAATTCTCTCGTTACCATTCCCTGTCTCAAAAACTCCTCTGACAGGAAATTCAGTATTTCTTCACGATTTTTCATGTCGACATTTAATTTAAAAATCTTGTGGTCAAAATACATTTATTTCCGTTTTCTCCTTTCTTGCCTTAGGCTATTTTTACACTAACATACTTATCCAACTATATAAAGTTGACTTTTTTACCTGCCTTTTGTAAAAAATCAGTCCCATCCTCACACTCAAAATATGCGATACTCTTCTTGGAAACATTCAGTTAACAAAGTCGTTGTAAGGAGGAATCCGTATGGAAATCAAAAATACCTATAGTTATTGGAGTGAAAACATTGTTGAAGAGTGCCGTATGGTTTTGAACGCCGTAGATGAAGATGTTGATGAAGAATACATACAGCTTGTATTATCCAGCAGGCAGCTTTTTTTCATAGGAGTTGGACGGGTATTATTGTCTTTAAAGTCCATTGCCAAGCGTTATAATCATCTCGGAATTTCCTGTTCTATTGTTGGAGACGTCACAGAGCCGGCCATCACTATGCAAGATCTTCTCATTGTTGGTTCAGGAAGCGGCAATACGTTAATACCCGTAGCAATATCAAAAAAAGCCAAGCAGATTGGCGCAAAGGTAGTTCAGATTGGCTGTAATCCAGATGGAGATGTAGGAAAAATCGCTGATCTATTCGTTCGGCTTCCTGCCCAATCAAAAAAGACCCTGCCTGAAGAAATTAAAAGTATTCAGCCAATGACCTCCCTTTTCGAGCAAAGCCTTCTATTATTTGGTGATATCACCGCAGCTATGATTATAGAACGTAAAAATATCGACATACAAACACTCTGGAAATTCCATGCCAATCTTGAATAAATTTGGATAACCAGACGATGCGCCCGTCGACCACCAGGAGAGTGCGGTTGCCCAGATCCGCCCCAGTCGGTTTCTGCTCTAGAGCATCCCAAAGCCTCAACACCCAGTCAATAACCCCGCTGCAAGCAGCGGGGCATTGACTCTCGCGGCATTCGCCCAAAGCCCGCACAAGTGCGGCATCTGGCTCATTGCCCGCTGGAATAAATATTCCCTGTCATTTTGCCCTGTCACAGTAAATCTGGATCGCCCTGTCAAGGAACTCGCCGGTCCCCTCACCGCCATACGCATCGATATTCTCTGTGAAGTCACCGCCGCCGGAATACATTTTTCCCAGCCCCCTCAAGATCTTATCCGAACAGGTATACATATTCTCCGTGATAAAGTCCTGTATCCTTTTCACAGTATCCTGCGCTTCAGAGGACGCCGGGTCAGTATGCCTGATCTCTCCTGCCTCCTTCAAAAGCAGCATAAATCTGTCGGCCAAAAGCTTATCCTCTTCATCCGACCAATTCTTGGACCTCTCTGCAAACTCTTTAAATTCCGGCGTATTTCCCCACTGCTTCTTCGCCTGCTTCGAGTACTCGTCAAGTTTGCTCCTGTCAAAAACCGTAAAATCCATATATTTCACTCCCAACAATTTTATTCCAAGCGCAAAATTTATCAGATTATCAAGATGTTCCTTCTTCAGCTTCAGCAGTTCTATCTGCTGCTCCAACGCCCTGCTCCTGTCAAAGTCAGGACTGTTCAGGATCGCCCTGATATCCTTCAGCGGAAACTCCAACTCACGAAACAGTAAGATGTGCTGAAGGCGTTCCAGATCCGTATCGTCATACAGCCTGTACCCCGCATCGGTATATCCCGTCGGATGCAAAAGACCGATCTTGTCATAATATTGCAGGGTGCGTATACTCACCCCGGCAAGCTTGCTCACCTCATGTACCGTCATCATCATCGTATCCTCCTTTCGCCTGGTAATGTCAATATAAACTATTACGTTGCGTAGGAGTCAATAGCTTTTTTATTTTATGTAATCCCAGAGAGTTAACTGCTCTGCCAAATCCTTCTCCTCAAATTTATTAAGGTACTCGAATATCTGCCCGTTGTCATGAACTATTCCGCTCTCACTGCATTTCTGATGAAATAATTCCATCAGGCGGCTGCTGTTTGGACTATCGATCACATACCGGTTTCCGTACATCTGTATGTATTTCTCCTTCAGCCGCGGAAACAGGCGATCCAGTTGCGCATAAAAATATTCCCTGTTCCCCTCCCGAAGCGTCAATCCCATGCCGAAACAGATCACCCCATAAACTTTCGCCTCCGCACACATATTCAAAATACCGGAAATATTCTCCTCCGTATCGTTGATAAAAGGCAGGATCGGCGACAACCACACGACAGTCGGGATTCCCACATCCCGCAACCGCTTCAATACTGCAAACCGCTCCCCCGTCGTGCTCACGTTCGGCTCGATCTTCCTGCACAGATCTTCATCACAGGTAGTCAAGGTCATCTGCACGACACACTTTGCCTTCTCATTTATTTTCAGCAAAAGATCCAGATCCCGCAAAATGCGGTCCGATTTTGTAATGACCGTAAACCCAAATCCATACTCACAGATCAGCTTCAGCGCTTTTCGGACGTTCCCGATCTCCATCTCCAGAGGAATATAGGGATCAGTCATAGCGCCTGTTCCGATCATACATTTTTTCCGCTTATGTTTCAGAGCATATTCCAACAGTTCGACCGCATTTTCCTTGACCTCAATATCCTCAAAAGCGTGGTCCATGTGATAACACCTGCTTCTGGAATCACAATAAATGCATCCGTGAGAACAGCCGCGATACAAATTCATTCCATTCCTGGAGGATAATATTCCTTTTGCCTTCACAAAATGCATTGTCCGCCTCCATTTTCATATATTTTCACAGCCCATCATTCCTGAACAGCCGGCGCAATATATCTCCTCGACGGTTTTACGATCAGCGTCACCGCTAAAATGACCGCCGCCGTCACGCCCAGGCTGAGCGGATATACCTGCATGATCGTCGCGAAAGACGGCGACTGTCTGAATACCGTAAAGATCCATGTGAGCCGCACACCGCAGATCCCGATGACCGAGCAGGCTGCCGGAATAAAGGAAACGCCGAACCCCCTGAGATAACCCGACAGCCCCTCCTGCGCGAAACTGAACAGATAGGCAAAGAAAATATACTCCAGCCGGATCCTCCCTGTTGCGATCACCTCCGGATCCGTATTGAAAATACTGAGCAGCTGATAACTGAACAGCAGGATCACGCCGCTGGCCGCCGCGGTGCTCGCGATGCTCTGCACAAGGCACAGTTTCAGCGTTTTCCGGCATCTGTCCCCTTTCCCCGCCCCGTAATTCTGACCCACGAAGGTGGTGCACGCCTGTCCGAAAGAATTCATGATATAGTAGGCAAAAACTTCCAGATTGTACGCCGCCGAAGACGCAGCCATCACCGTTGTCCCAAGGCTGTTGACCGCCGACTGGATGATGATGTTGGCAAAGGAAAATATCATGCCCTGCACGCCCGCAGGAATCCCGATCCGCAAAATCTGCCCCAGCACATCACCATGCAGCCGCAGCTTTCGTGGCTCGATCCTGATCGCCAGCTCCGTTTTCATCAGTGCGGTAAACAGAAGCACCGAACTGACCAGATTGGAAAGCACCGTCGCCGTCGCAACGCCGTCCACATCCATCCCCAGCCCCATCACGAAAAACAGATTGAGCACGACATTTAACAGCCCGGAGGCCACCAGCGCGATCAGCGGCGTCTGGGTATTTCCGCAGCTTCTGAAAATGGCAGCCTCAAAGTTATAGAGCAGGATCACCGGCATCCCCGCCAGATAGATCCGCAGATATTTCACCGCCAGAGGAAATACATCCGCCGGGACATCCAGCATTTTCACGATCTCCGGCGCCAGAAATTCTCCGAGCACCGTCAAAAGCAGTCCGCCGAGCAGCGCCACGATCACGGATGTATGTACCGCCTTTGAGATACTCTCGTTATCCTGCTGCCCGATAGATCTCGCGATGATGACATTGCTCCCCAGCGAGATCCCGACAAAAAGATTGACTAAAAGGCCGATGACAGGCGCATTGCTCCCCACTGCCGCCATGGCCTCCTTGCCCGAAAACTGCCCGACCACCGCCAGATCCGCCGCGTTGAAAAGCTGCTGCAAAATCCCCGTCACCGCGAGCGGTATCGCATATTTGATGATCTTGTCTCCCAATGAGCCGTTTATCATATCCATACGACTCCCCATGTTGATCCCTTCTTTCTTCTGTTGTTCTGATATTCCATTCCTCATACAAGCGATTCCTTTTTCTCCATAGTGTGATAGCAAAGGAAATCCCCGTTTTCTGTTTCGATCATTTCATATGAAATGATCCGATATCCCCGTTTCAGATACATGCTTTCCGCCGGAAAAGAAGCGTCTACATGAGCCACCGGATAATTTTCAAAAACCCTTGCTTCCAGCAGATCCATCAATCTGCCCCCATATCCATTCCCCTGATATTCGGGCAAAATGAATAACCTGCAGATCTCATTTTTCCGGATACTCCCGGTTCCTACGACGTTTCCCTGTGCCATAGCAAGATAGATCTCTTCGGAGGACATCGCTTTTTTGATTCCTGCCTCACTGTGCAGATCAAGAAAAAACTGCACTGCGCCTGACGGATAATAATGCGGGTACACATTCTGTATCGTTTCCCTTACGATAGCAGCTATCTGTTTTGGACGATCTGCCAATTTTAATTCTATATCAGCTTTGGGCATTGCCTGGATTCCTCCATTTTATCACCCACCTATTATAATACAGGTTAGAGATAAAGTGGTGGATAAATTTATTTTTACACTCTTTTATTGTATATATTCTCGCTGTATATATTCTCCATCAATTCCCGAAAAATTCTATTGCATTTTCAGCAATTTAAGCATATACTATTAACAATCAAATCAATGATTTCAATTGGGCTGGTCGCAAGACCCAGGTCCATCCAGAGCGGGGAAGTTCCCCGCCATTTTTTTCAAACGTTACAGGGGTGACAATATATTGAAAGAACTTAGCATTTTTATAGATGAATCCGGTGATTTCGGTGAATACGATTGCCATTCGCCTTTTTATATAATCACAATGGTTTTTCATGATCAGCAGGAAAACATCCTACCCGCCATTTCAAAGCTGAATCAAGAACTCTCATACCTGAATCTGGATAATCTCTGCATACATACAGGACCCATCATCCGCAAAGAAGAAATCTATATAAATATGTCTGTCGATGAACGCCGCCGCATCTTCAATAAAATGGTCGCATTTATTCGCCAGACTGATATCCGTTATAAATGTTTTCACATTGAGAAAAAGCACATCTTTGATGTTGTGGAAGCCACAGGCAGATTGTCCAAACAGATTTCCGAGTTCATCCGCGGACATTATGAAGATTTTCTTGCTTTTGATGATGTGAAAATCTACTATGACAATGGTCAGGTAGAGGTCAGTAAGATTCTTTCCTCTGTTTTTAATGCTCTGCTCCCAAGCCCGATTTTCCGTAAGGTTATGCCTTCAGAATATAAACTCTTTCAGGCCGCCGACCTTCTGTGCACACTGGAATTAGTCAGGCTCAAATTGGAAAACAATATGTTCTCCAAATCAGAGAAAGCCTTCTTTGGAAACATTCGTGATCTAAAGAAAAACTATTTAAAACCGTTGAGAAAAAAGGAATGGCTATAACCCGGATCATTTCTTCTTTTATTTATCAATATGATCTTCAAGCTTTATAGGCTCCTCTCACTCCCATGGACGCTATTTTAGTCCATCCATGCTCACCACGGCAAGCATCTTCAACCAATGACAGATAAACCTCATAGGCTTTCTGATGCTTCACTTGTTTTTTTACTTTTTAAACAGCCTACTCAAGCACTTTCCAATAACCGGTCTTTTTAGAGCCAACTCTTTCTTCGTATCCATTTTCTTTCAAGAATGTAAGATTATTTCCCACTGCTGTTTCACCAATTCCCAATATTTGATGCAATCCGCTTGTGGTAATATTAGGATTATCTCTCATTTCTGTTATGATTCTTTGTCTTCTTGAATTTAATCCTTTTTTATTCCCAACAAAGGCATTATAACATGTTGGGAATAAAGTTGGGAATATTTAATACAATTATCAAAAAAATGGCTAACAGAGAAATCAATCTCCACTGGTCATTTTATTTGCTGTATTTACTCTCTTAGATCAATCTTTTATAAATATCCAACATGCTCTCAATCTGGTATTGCAGAAGCCATGCGGCATCATCATACTCAGTCGTTGATTTAATTGCCTTCAACAGTCCGGGATAATACTTTTCTGTCTCTGTGATCATCCGATAAATGCTCTCCCTGCTCAGCCCCCAGGACATCGTTGTCAGATTATTGCAGCGATCAATACACTTCACCAAAGCAGCTTTCGGGTTCGCAGCTATGGCATCATAGTAAGAATCCATTACTGCTTCTCTGTCTGAATCGTTTGTCTTTTCGTGAGTTAACAGGACACCTATTCTTTTTGCTTCATCACCGACCAGAAGATCACTCTCTGTCTTATTGCAATCCTCAATGACATCATGAAGAAGAATCGCTGCTATGACCGCATCTTCTTTTATACCCATAGACAAAGCGTGACATGCCATATTCAGCGGATGATAAATATATGGAGTATCCGATTTTTTTCTTTTCTGGCCTTTATGCGCTTCAACCGCAAAGTCAATCGCTTTTAAGGTATCAGGCATCTGAAGATTCCTGGCGGTAGTCTTTACATATGTTTTCATATGCTCCCAATCATAGATCGCCTCTTTGACCTCCTGCCCAGTAGTATTTTCTTGTATTCGCCTTCACTGCTGTGAGGAACGCATTGCTGACCGGATACAAACAACCGTCTCCCTTCCTAGCATCAAAAAGGACCGGTCTTCCTTCAAAATACCTTCATTTTCCTGTCTCGCCAAAATTCATCTGATACACGGCAACACTTCCATTGTCATACAGCTTTCTGTCCTCCAACCCCGACAGCTGTGCTTCGGGATTAAATCGTTTGATCCAGATAAGGTATCCTGCTCCTACTTCTTCCGCCGTCTCTGCCGCTTTCCCATTTAGATATGCCGCCCTGATCTGATCCCGGCGCTCCTCAATCTGCTCCCGATCCAGGTATCCCTCAACATAACGCCAGCCCTCTATCCACATCTGCCGTTCTGTACAGACTCCCACGGTAAAATTATCATATAACGCATCGTTCATGGCTATATTGCAAAGCATTACCGCATTCTCCTCCGTATGGTCATGCACCCATCGAAAAGCTTCATACTCCTCCCACGTTACGCTGTTATTGACATCCTCAAATGCATCCCTGTGAGCCAGTTTTTCCCAGCCGTTCTCCACGGATTCACAAATTATCTGGAACCAGCAACCCACAGATAGCAGCAGCAGTGCCAGGACCACCCCCCCGAAGCAAATCTTCGTACCCTTTTTCCTGAATCTCTTACCCATAAACCAACGCACAACATACAGAATTGCGAAAGGAACCGCTGTCATCGCAAAATACATCTGAGAATTTCCCGACTGCTTTGTAAACAGTGTCAACACCATTCCAGCCGCCACGGAAACAACCAGAGCACTGTCAACGGAAAAAACAGCCCTTTTGTCTCCTTTTTTTGCCTTACAGAACAGGGCAATACAAAACAGCCCATAAATAGCAGGGTTCGTACCAAATAAATATGCCATAAGAATCAGTATTTTCCCCACAACTCCTGGCACTCCTTTTCCCACCATGTCATAGTAGGCTTTGCCCAGTCCACATTCATACAAATGTCCCGTCAGGGAAAAATATAAGCCTGTCTGGTTGCGGGATACCGTAGCCATTCCTTCGGAAACCACTGTGAAAAACAGGAGCAAGAAGATCGCTACAAAAGAAATCCCATAAATAAATGCCCGTCCTGCTTTCTTTTCCTTGAATAACCATAGGCTGCAGATTCCTCCCAAAAACACCAGCAGAATGACAGCCACAGGCGCCTTGGCGCCAGTACAAAGCGCAAACGAAAGGAGCCCTGCTCCCCACACGCCGAAATGCATTTTATCCAGCCCATGCTGAACCAGCATAAAGATAATCGTAAACACGGCAAATGTCAACCCCACGTCATAGCCAAAAGGAGTGATATACATTTTTGCCTGAAACGCAATATATACAATCAATTCCCAGCCTGCTGTAAACAACAGCAAGAATTCTCCCAATATACAGAGCTTCCCGGAAATCTTCATTCTCCGCATCAAACACCAGAAACCTGTTATCAACAAAAATGGCATCAATGCCCAAGAAAAACAAAATTCCAAGATCAATTCCGGAATGCCTGTTGCTTTAGAAGCCATCTCCAACAGCAGGCTTCCAAAATAATGGTACCTGAATTCCTGTCCTGAAAAACGAAATTCCTGCAGTGGAAAGGCTTTTCCCGCACTGATCGCATTACCGATATAAAACAGGATATCCTGATAGGGAAAAACTACATTATGGCCTGGTTCCGGCAACAGATTCTGTCCATAATATGTAAAAAAACGAACCACTAGATTCAGCGTTACAAAGCCAACAACAATCAGCATCTCTTTCCCTGATACTTTTTCCACCACAGGAAGCCGCCTGTTGACATACAAATACAACAGATATGCCACCGCACCCAGGGAAATCACACATTGCAGTACAGGCACCCAATCCAGAAGCCCCGCGGCAGTCAACAGAAAATATTGTATTATGATCAACGCCTCCCCCAGACAACCACCCCAGGTAATCAATTCCCCCTCATGAATTACAGGAAGTTTCAGAAAATATATCAGTGCCGTTCCTGGTATAAAGACTGCCAAAATCAAATAAAAAAAGAAACTCAGGCCCTGCCCCGCGGAAGCAGGTGAAACACAGGTCATAAAAGCCGTATATATTCCCACAAAAGCTACACAGGTATATAGCAATTTGTTTTTCTCTAATATAGTTCTCATAACATAACTCCTTCAATCAAAAAATTAAGCCATTAGATACACTCTCCTGTTATTTATTGCTAACATTATTTCTATAATCGAACTCATTATCTCTTCCTCTACATCAATATATGGCGGCACATCAGCCCAACCTTTCTCTTAAAAATTTCACATTTTCTTTCAATCCATCCGAAAAATCATCTAAATCCTCGACAGTTATTACACCCTCATGCAAAAGCCGAATCAGATCAAATGGCATATCCTGTTTACTCAATTCCATCAATACCCCTGGATTTTTCTTGTCTTTCTTAATACGCCTCTCCATTTCCCAAAACTTTGTGGACGCAGATTCATCACTCGTTAAATACTCAACATATGTCGCCACGAGCCTCTCCATATATGCTTCCTGCCACTCAGGAAGTTTTTCCCTATACAATTTCCAATCTCTTTTCGAAACCTCCATATACTCTGTTTTTTATCCTCCTTTTCAGTCCTGATTTTTCTTTGTATTTTTGATACAATAGCAGTTTTCCAGATCCACATCAATCCGTATTTACATGTCAAGCTTTCAGTTGCTCTTCTGAAATCCATAGCAAGCAGTAATCTATGATAAAATGTCCCAATGAATCCTAAATATAATCCATCTTCTCCTGCGGACACACCTTCGCTTTCAGATTTTCTTCTATATTTCCATTCCTAATCTTGGCAAATTATTTAAACTTACATTTTCCAACGTCTGTAACTGTTGTACTGCCAACTGCCGAAGCATCTCCATTCTCTCCTTTTGTTTCTTTCCCTGATTAATCAGAACTGCATTATAACTTTCCAAATTTGCAAGCACCAGTAATTGATTCAGAGTTGCTACATCTCGCATATTTCCTTTCAATGTTGGATTTTCATCTTTCCACTGTTTTGCTGTTTTTCCAAACAGAACCACATTTAACATATCTGCCTCATTGGCATATGTATAGGCTATCTGAACAGGAGTTAATGCTGGCGGAATCAAGTTTTCTTTTATCGCATCAGTATGTATCCTGTAATTCAACTTAGAAATCTCCCTGTTCAAATTCCAATTCAGAGATAAACGGCTATTCTCATCTATTTTTAGTCGCCTATAATCCTTCATAATATATAACTGGAACTCAGGAGAAATCCAAGTCGCAAAGGACATAGC
>ERZ808028.1343-NODE-1343-length-15157-cov-4.166446_pt1 | contig 15157 bp, 17 predicted proteins | sample MGYA00380184_ERZ808028 | MGnify/ENA primary metagenome ERZ808028 (study PRJEB31490, sample SAMN06133397) | mouse gut metagenome | isolation source: J8_1 | host: mice | place: China: Chengdu | collected 2015-05 ...
CCGTTTCTTTTCTGGTTCATGAAGTTTTGTGTAGTCCTGTTTTGCAGTTCTACAGATACTAGCTAGGCCCATCTCTCTCATCAGTTTTGCCACATATTCTGTGCTAATTTGATGGCCATGTTGGACAAGTATTGTGCGGATCTTTTCAGCACCCAGCACCTGGCGGTACTCATCAAATATCTTCTGAATCAGAATACGATATTCCTCCCGCCGCTTTTCGAACCAAGCGTTGCTCCGTTTATTTCGGAGAATGTGGTTATAGAAAGTCCCGCGGGGAACATTCAGAGCTTCACAAAGTGTATGGACATCATATTGACCGTACAGTAATTCTATTTTATAAAAAGCAAACTTCAAGAACTGGTCAAGGAATTGGACTGACTGCTTTGGTGTCAGGGAGTGAAGTTGTGAACCTGCAAATCAAGGATATCCGCACCAACAATGTCATTGAGAGGCTGAACCGGGAGATCCGCCGCCGTACTCGTGTAGTGGGCAGCTTCCCGGACGGCAACTCTGCCCTTATGCTGGTCTGTGCCCGGCTACGCCATGTAGCTGGCTCCCAGTGGGGCAACAAAAAGTACATGAATATGAAGCACCTGGCGGCCGCCATTGAGGATGCCTCCATTGCCGGCTGACTTCATTCATGCCAGAGCTTGCAAACTAAAGTGCGAAAAAATCTTGACACGACCGGCGAAAACGCTTGTACGGCGCAACGGCGCTGCCGGAGAGAAGGCCGGGTCTTCCAGGCTGTAAATATCCAGATTGATCTGGCACTTCATACTGAATGACCCTACCTCCTCTGAACAAATGACTGACATTTGTTCAGAGGAGGTAGGGTCATTTCATTCCAGAACTCCTTAGACTGCAAGAGGTTTGACCTTTTTATGCGAAACTTTTGTGTCACCAATCAAATACAAACAGCGTAAAATTAAAGTGTAAAACGTGTATACGACGAGATTCGAACTCTTAAAGTGTCATCGAGATGTGTTGCTCATGAATACATCTTCCACCCGACATGGCGTACAGTTTTGCAATGTGCGATAAGATTCACTGTGTATTATAAACCTCGATGCAGGAGGCCAAGCCGCGCTTGAAATCCACTTCTGAGGGGTAATGCTGTCTCGACTGAGGAAGAAACAGGTACTCATAAATATTGGTTTTAACCGTCTCTTCCAAGATATATAAGCAAAAACACTGAGAAGTGCGGTGTTTCTGCTATTTCGGATAGTTTCAGAAGAAGTCAACACAAAAAGTATGGTTTGGGAAGATACGAAATCCAGTTTTGGAGGGACAGAGCGTTTCAACCCTCTCCTCATTTGACCAAGGCACACAAAATCAAGCGGCCTGTTGATTTCACGATACCCGGAGGTAACAGGCGGCTTTTTCATTCCCTGTAGTTCTGTCCTTTATAGTGCTTTTGCTTCATCTGTTCACCATTCCTTGGCGGTGGATAAGGTAAAATAAGTTTCGCAGAAAAGATGAGCCAAATGCACACATTGAAAAAGGGATCAGATGAGACAAGGGTTGCAGGCCTCTCGTAGAATGAAATTGCGACACAGCATCCCAAAAGAAGTCTGTAAACCATGTTCCAAAAATTTTACAACTAAATGAGGGAGTAATTAAGAGTCCTACAAGGAATTGGTGCGAGGTAGCGTGGAGGTTTCCCCTCAACGAGTTATTGGAAGTCGAAGGCGGAGAAGCTCTCGGTACGAGCGCAATGAACAGCGCTAAGGCTACCGCAGCGGCCACTGTAGCCGTAGCCTCATTACCACTTCCGGTGAAGTCGCCCTCAAGGTGCCCAAGCTCAAGGGGATTTCCTTTAAAACGGTTGCCATTGTGAGCTGTCGCTGCCGGGAGAGCAGTGTGAAGAAACCCTGATCGAGATGTATCTAGCCGGCGTATCCATCCGGCGTGTGTAGGATATAACTGAGACCACGTGGGTTCTCCGGCTACTATCAGCAAACTAATGCGGTCATTCTGACAGCGATTGCGGTCAATAAGGATGGACGCTGTATGGTCATTTTTACCGTAAGGTATATTCTGTCGTTCTCGATCCAAGGTGAAGCCGGAGGTTGTAATGAGGTTCCGCTCATAATATAACACCTGCTTTTATCTGGCTTTCCAGCCATTCTTTGTCCGGCAGCAAAATTCGTTTTATCTCCTTTGTACTGGATTCTCTTGTGCCCGGCAGAGCCGTTACATGCTATTAAAATGCTCAATCATGTCATCAAAGCTCTACCACATCCATCACTGCCTGCTCCACATACAGAGGCGCTTTGGCGTCAAGCATCAGGGACAACTTCACGCTGTATCCATTGTTTATACAGGGGTGCATTACAGAGACATAGTGCAATGTCTGCTGACCGTGTGCCGGGTGTCCTATGGAAAAATGCAGAGGCAGCGCATCTGTAAACGCACCACAGGGCGACTGTCTGAGGAGAATTGTCCCCTCTTCCGGTGATGTGGCGCAGACATTCAGTGCGTATTGGACTGCGTAGGTTTTCCCTGGATCAAGCTGAATCTGAGCAGGGGTACGTTCGTCCAAACAGATATCTTTTCCTGAACGGCTTCGCTGTCTCCAGCACAGGCGACAGTCCGGATTCCACAGCATTCTCTCCCGCAGTCCTATTAATTGAACAGCGCTTTTTTCACAGGACAGTACCTGATGAGACACTAGATGGGGTGGGGAGCAGGACACCGGACACTGGGACACACAGGGATCTGGCCGGCAAGGAGAAGGACAGGGCGTAGGTCCCGGCTCCAGCTTACAAGCTGGCGGCGGGGGCGATGGAAGCGGGCAAAACTCTAGCACCTGAGCCAGCTTGTTTTTCAACAGCATCTGGTTTTGCGTCACTGCCTCAACAAGGGCGGTGACGCTTTTGTTGACGGCCAGCACGTCATGGGGACAGGCACAGGGGCTTGTGCCGGGCAGAGTCCCCAGGATATATTGTAGTTTCTCACCCTCAGCGTTGAGAATATGACTCAGGGCAAGCTCTTCCATGGCAATGGACGCGATAATCATGGTCAGAGCTTCCTCTTGGGTCATATCCGCCCCGTTGGGTGGAAAGGAGGGCATAGACATATTAAAACTCCATAGTTCGTCCCGGCGGGGCCGGGTCCAAGATGTGCAGCAGGGTATCCATGCCGCCGTCTTACCCTATGACATCCGGGGCAGTTTTGTTCCACCGGGAACCTGTTGGCTGGAAGATACATAGAATGTCCCAGCGCGACGTTTTGGAGTGCCTCGCTCCCGCCAGCGCACCGGTGCATATTAGTATGTACCTCTCAATTTGAAAGGAGATTCCCGATAATGTCTCTGCCTAGCTTTCCCGTAGTGAATCCCCCCATTGAACGGGAAGACGCAGTTAATCAAATTCTCTCTTCTATTGCGATGGAAGAACTCGGCCTGAGCCATATTCTCAACGCTGAAGGAGAGAAACTGCAATATATTCTGGGAACCCTGCCCGGTCTCAGCGGCCCTCCCGCCACAGTCAGCGACGTGCTGGCCGCCAATGAGAGCGTCCGCAGTATGCTGGAAACCGCGGCGCAGAACCAGCTCTTTCTGAAAGCAAAGATGCAGGGCGCTTTGACAGCCTCCCCCATGCAGGGTCCAACCGGCGCCACCGGGCCAACCGGAGCTACCGGGCCTGCCGGAGGGCCTACTGGCGCGACCGGGGCCACCGGCGCGACCGGGGCCACCGGCGCAACCGGTGCAACCGGCCCCACCGGAGCTGTTGGCGCTGCCGGTGCGGTTGGGGCGACTGGTGCGGTTGGGCCCACTGGGCCTACTGGCGCGACAGGGGCCACCGGCGCGGCTGGAGCTGCCGGGGCTACTGGAGCCACCGGGGCCACGGGAGCCACCGGGGCCACCGGGGCGCTTTATATAGGAAAGTAAACCATCTGTAAAAATGCGGTTTCTTGTCAAACCGCCTCGTTATGGGTATTGAGCTCAATAAACTCTTTGACCCGGCGCAGCTCGTCAGCAAAGCGGAACACAATGCTGATATTACCGCCCTCATACACCTTGATATGATCCACCAGCTCAATGAGAATGTCCCGTGTCAGCTTGTCGATGTTCCGATACTGGCGGAAGGCGGTTAAGAACGGGTTTTCGGCATCCACGCCGTTTTCCAACTCCGCCTGTTCTGCCCGGAGGGTTTGCAGCACTTCCTCCAGAGCCTGAGCCTGCTGCTCGTAGTCCTCTTTCATGTGGCGGTAGTCCGAGTGGCTGATTTCGCCGTCTTTCCAGTCCTGATAGATCGATTGCTTGTAGCGGGAGATTTTCGATAGCTCCCGTTCTTTTTGTTCAATGGCATCCATTAACTTTTTGGACTGGCTTTTCACCAGCGGGGCCCGGTTGATCCGCTCAATGATCTCGGTGTAGTTCACCGCCAGATAGACCTGCTGCTGAATGGCGTAGAGGACAGCGGCCTCCAGACGGTCATGCTTGATGGTATGTTTGGTGCAAGCCGTTTTAGATTGGTCTTTATAAGTACGGCAGTAGTAGTACACCACACTGCCCACCTTGCTCCGGCTCATGGCCTTGCCGCAGTCGGCACATTTCAGAAAACCGCTGAACAGATACAGTTTTTTCTGCTGGGGGCCTGTGCGGGTGTCCCGGTTCAAAAGACGCTGCACCTTTTCAAACGTGTCCCGGTCAATAATCGCCTCATGCGTGTTTTCCACGATGTACCATTCATCTTTGGGAACCACTTCTTGAATATGCACCTTGTAGCTTTTCATGCGGTAACGTCCCTGCACCATATCCCCGCAGTACATCCGGTTCTTCAAAATGGTACTCACCGACATCGCGCACCACAAGGGCCGTTTCGCAGGATCAATGCTGGGGTTTTGGTATTTCAGCCCCAGGCGTTCCCGCTTATAGGCAGCGGGACAGAGAACGCCGTGATCGTTGAGATAGTGGACAATGGCATTTTTGCTCATACCATCCAGAAACATGGAGAAAATCTCCCGAACAACAGAAGCGGCTTCCTCGTCCACTACCAAGGCATTTTTGTCGTTTGGATCTTTGATATAGCCATAGGCCGCGAAGGAGCCGATGTGCTCCCCGTTGCGGCGTTTCATATCAAATACCTCCCGCACCTTGTCAGAGGTTTCCGCACAATGGTTTTCATTGAGCACCCCCTGGATGGGAACTGCAATACTACGCATATTTTGGGGCTCTTTGTAGCTGTCCAGGGGCTGGTGAAATAGAGAAATAAAACGGACATTGTACCGGGGGAACCAGTCATCCAGATAATAGCCCTGATCGCTGTAATTACGGAAAGAACGGGCCAGGTCTTTGACAATTACGCAGTTCACGCGTCCTCGTTTAATGTCAGCCAGCATCCGCTGGAAGTCATCGCGCTCGTCATCTGTTGTGCCGGAAATGCCGTCATCAACATATTCGTCCACGATAATGTACTCGTCTCCGTCGTTAAACCCGGCGATATGATCCTCAATGATTGCCCGCTGATTGGTGACGCTTTCGGACTCGTCTAAGCACCGAGCGTCCTCTTTGGATAGGCGGATATAGATGGCAATTCTCCATACTCGAATCCGTGATTTTACCGTTTCAACAATAGCCCGGCTTTTGCGTGCCATGTGTGCCTCCTTCCCTATCACATTACACCTATATTATACCTCTGCTCCAGGGGTACAACAAGGATGCCTCCACCTCTGGACAAAGTGTCCAGAAGTTAGGAAAGAGATTAAAGCCCGCTCTTTTTCCGCTGAAAGAAATCGGAAAGGGCATCCTGTAGGGATGGGGCGCTGTCCAGAAACTCCAGCTTGACACCTAAGTCGCCTACGCGGAAACAGTAGGGATTTCCCGTTGCTTTTAAGATATAGCCCGCCCGAAGCTCCTGGGGAACGCCGGGATCAAGAGCCAGGCCGCTTACATCCACCAATTCATCCTTGTTCATTTTCTGAATATCAACGCTTGCCAGCGCCGAGACATTAAGCTGATTGTTCATGGAACATACGCCTCCTTTCCAACATTTTTATGCGATTGCCAACTTGTCCTATGAGAAACCAAACAGGGGCAGCACCGTTTCCGATGCTGCCCTATTCGTTCCCTCACTTTTATAAATGGAGGGGAGCACCGCGCTCATTTTCTTGTCCCGTCATAAGACAGCCATACTCGGCAGCGGCACTCCCCCACAAAGGGGGCGGCGGCCTGCGGCCCCCGCGCCTCCTTTGCGGAGAGAAAACCTCCTCTCACATACCACCAGAAAAAGAGGGGTGAATGGAGATGGTAACTTAGAAATTTTCCTGCAAATATTTTTTCATGCGCTCAATCCCGCATTTCACGGAGCAGCGGACGGCGCTCTTGTCTACGCCATCCTCGCGGGCGATCTGACGATAGCTCTTTCCCAAGATCAAATGAGCGTCCACGCGGCGGCCCTGGATTTCTGGCAGGGAGTTGAGGGCGTTCCACAGCCGGAAAAACAGCTCCTTGCGATCCATGAGCTCCTGGGGGCTGGGCTCGTGCAGGCAAGCGGAGTATTCGATCCCATCGTCACAGTCCAGGGAATAATAAGCCTTGTTGTAGCGCACTCGTTCCGCGTGGGCGGCCTCGTGCCGTCTGCTCTCCAGAAGCTCGGCGGCCACTTCATCGGAAACCAAAATGTATTCATCGTGGGTGTACCACGGGTAAAAGTCCTTCAAATTGATTGTTGTCATTGGTATATCCTCCGTTCAGATAGTTGGGGTGAATGGTGATCTGAACGGGGAAAGGTGGAGAGCGGCATCGAAACTCAACTCGTTTTTTTCTTCTTGCTATGAATCGCAGTACACTTTGTTTTCCGTGCTGAGCTTCTAGGAAACATTGAAATTCATATTCGACAACTCAGAAAACCAAAGTGGCCTGGGATTCATCGAAACCTCCCTTCACCATATAAATGAATTACAATACCTAAAACAGGCGCACTGTGATGAATTTAGTCAGAAAAGAGTGTATTGTAAAATGTTTTTGAGGTGAATTACAATGCAATCTTATTCCAAGCCTTTAGGCGACGCAGTAAAGCGTGCGCGAGCTGAACTTGGTTTCACACAGAATCAAGTTGCAGAAGCGGCAGATATTGATGTACGTACAGTACTGAACATAGAGAACTATAAAGGCAATCCTAAAATGGAAGTCCTCTTCCCTCTTGTACGTGTGTTGAAAATGGACTCCAGAGAGATTTTCTATCCAGAAATGCGTCGTGAAAGCCCTGCAATTCGCCGGTTGCGCTTCTTGATAGAAGAATGTAGTGAAGAAGAAGCAGAGGCTTTAGCACCTGCGATAGAGTCTATTCTGTCGGTATTGAGATCAAAAACAGCTGCTACGGTTGGCTAATCATAAAAAAGAGAGCCTGCGTCCCTTATATTGGGGAAGCAGGCTCTTCATGCCTAAGTGTCAGGCTCTTTGCTTACTACCATTTTCAGTTGTACGACATCTACCCTGATTTCTTTTTTACATTTCGGGCAGTAAAGAGGGAATTTCACAAGGACAGTATCTGCATATATTTTTGTTCGTGTCTTTCCACCACAGATTGGGCAGCAAACCCACAGTGAGCCTTGTTGATCGTTTTTTACTGGTTCTATTCCGTCGTGTCTCTGCGTTAATCGGCGGGATCTATCAGACGAAATATACATACCCTCAAAAGGTCAGTTGGCTTCGATCGAGATTTGATGATTTCCGTATTTCACATAGTCTACCTGAGACAGATCCAACGGAGCGGCGAACACATAATACTCCATGCCTTCCATACCCGCAGTCTCACTAATAGCTACTGTGGAGCCGTCCTTTAAGACAACTTCCAAGGGACCGACATACGGAACAATGCGGTTGTTGTTAGGTTCTGTAGCGGAGTAACTGAAAGTAAGGCTCAAAGGCGAAAGAGTCAGGTTCTCCAGCGTACTGGTATATCCATATTCTTCATCCGTCCAGGTCAGGCCAGCCGTATCCAGCGAGAGTATCTCGGTATCATTATAAAGGGTAATATCGAAGGAAAACTCTCCACTCAGAATTTGAGTATATTCCTTTTCGGGAGTCTGAAGCCATAGTCCATGAAGGGTAAGCTGCTTGGACACCTCGTCATTGAAACGGACATCGGTTCCGGTTTGAGCTCCAATCCAGATAACAACTTCTTTCAAATTATCCTGGGGATTTTCATCAGGGAGCCAATCACATTTGAGGATGTAACCACTATCGGAATAGGCACCATCCTCAAAGGTAAGCTCCAATGCTTCACCAGGCCCAAAAAGCTGGTAGCATCCATCTGTCTTGCTATCATAATCGGGCAGAATCACATCTTCCGGTGCCTTGATCTGGAGACGGAGATAGTAAACGTTTTCGTCGGCCAGAGCTGCAATAGGTGTAATAGTTGTGCCGTTGCTGGTTACACCATTCTCAAAAGTCTTTCCCATCTGGTCAATGATCTGAATCTGGCCATCCGAAAGAGAGCCATTCTTTTCAGCAAAGAAATTTTGAAGCAGCGCTCCCGCACCGAGTACATGACCAACTGCCAATGCAGAAACAGTAAGTGTAGAAATGATTGCTGCAACCGCCAAAAAACGAAGTGGACGGATGTGTTTCCGCGGTTTATTCATTGATACTTTATTCATAGTTAACTCCTTAATCCGTGACGAGGAGTAAGGAGTAGTAATGCCCAAATCCAAACCCTCTACCGGGTATGAATCCAGCAAATCGGAAATATTACGCTTCATTAACAAATCCCTTCCTCGTCAGTATTTCTTTTAGTTTTGCGCGACCTCTTCTTAGCCTGGTTTTGATGGTTGATTCATTGATTGCCATGCTAAGGGAGATCTCTTGAATCGTTTGAGCGTAGTAATAATATCGTAAAAAAATCTCTTGATCTTGTTCCGGCAACGATTGGATTGCTTTACGAACGAGCTGTTGCTCCTCGGCCTGCTCAACATCATTCAGCGGATCATTGGGGCCGGGAATATCAAGAAAATCATCTTCTAGCGGAAGAGTCTTTCCCATCTTCCGCAACTTGTTTTTTGCTTTATTTCTCGCAACGGCAGCAAGCCATCCTTTTACAAAACCCGGTTTCAATTCGGATGATTGCTGCCATGCAGCCAGAAATACATCTGATACGACCTCCTCTCCGTCCTCCTGGGACATAGCACCGCGAAGAATATTCCATACCACAGTAGACACATAAGGTATGTAAATATCCATAAGCGATTCTAGCCCAGATGGATCACCAGTTTGCATTTTATGCAATATGGCATCTTCTCTCATAAGAAAGGCTCCTAACTGTCTTTGAAAGCTGCTTTCGCTTATAATATCACATCATTTTAATGCTAGGTTTCAAAAATTTTTGCTTTTGATGGCTACTGAAAGCGGTAGCGATTTTGGGCATATTCATCGATAAATTTGAGATATTGTTCACGGCTTGTAATTTCTAACGGTAGTCCGTTTTCCATAGTATGAAATGATACAATGTGATTTTCCTCGTCAATCCATACGCGCCACGATTCGCACAACTCCTTTTCTACTTCCATTCAGTATCCCTCCATCTACCACGGTTGCTTAAGAAAATTCTTTATAAAGTTGATTGTTGCAATAAGGACAGAATTTGTTTCATATCGCCTCGCATCACTAATATCACATAAAAACTGTGCGTAGTTTCAAAAATTAAAAAAGGAAATATATGGAAAATAGAGAGTGTGTGGCGTTGCAATTTTGGCAAGCAATTCGGGTGTGGCCACACTCCGAAATTTTCACAGGCCGCAGGCCCGTGAAATGCTTGTTGGGGGAGCTCCCCAAACCCGCTGAACTTCTGGACACTTTGTCCAGAAGTCCCGGCGCAAGCGCCCATTGTTGGCGGCCCGGAGCTAACGCTCCTGGGCCTTATTTTTTTGCTCGTCCGCGTGGCCGAGCAGGTGATCGATATTCGCCTTGACTGCCACGGCCTGCCGCATATCCGCCTGGGCCTTGCGGTATTCCGCATAAAGGGCCTTTTTCTTTTCGGAGAGATCCCGGCGCTGCTTTTTCAGCGTGTCCATTTTGGGGAGCTTTGCCCCGTCCAAAAGCTCACTTATAGCCGCCTTTGCCGCCCGATAGTCTGCCAGCTCCGCCTCGTGCTGGGCCAGATATTTTTTAGAATACCGGGCCGCCTTGTAACCGTCAAACACGGGCCGCGTCTTTGCGTACTGCACCACCGCGCCCATAAGCTCGGAGGTTTTGGAAAGGGCGGCCTCCGTGTCCCGCAGCTCCCTGGCCAGCTTGTGAGCCCGATCCACCGCCGCCTCGGTGTTTGTCGCAAGAGCCTCGTAATCGGCAAGTCCATGTTCCCGGAGATACAGGAGCGCGGCGGCCATCTGCTTTATGTTATAGACTTTGGCCCACCGCTCATAGGCATGGCCCTTGCCCTGGGCCATGCGTTCTTGAATGTCTATGATCAGATTGACGCGCTGGGCCGGGGCCGGGCTGTTCTGGGGAAGCTCCGGGATGGGCCACTCCCCGGCAATCGCCGCCCGGATGTCATCGGGATCGAAACCGGGGCCCAGGGTGGATGCCCGCAAGCGGGTGTACTTATCCTGCCCAGGGGCCAGAAACGAGATCACGCCGCCCCGCCCATGCTTTACTTGAAAGCCGGACTCCTCCATGAGCCGCAGAAACGCCGGGAAATCGGCGGGCTTTTGCTCCAGAGCCGCCACGATCCCCAGCCGCACCCGCTGCTGGGCCGAGGGGGGCTTTTCCCCGATCCATTGTCCATAGTGGAGAAAGCGGCCCTTGCTGTGCTGCTTCGGATTTTGAATAACAGACAGCTCGTGCTCAATGCACACCCGGTCAGAGAGCCGCCGCACCGCAAAGCTGGAGCCGATGAAGTTATGGAATTTCCGGGAACAGTCCTGGGCGGTGGAGTTGTAATAGATGTGGTTGTGAATGTGGCCCTTGTCAATGTGGGTGCAGACAAAGAACTGATACTTGCCCTTTGTCCAGCGCATGGCTGTTTCATATCCGATTTTGTTTGCCTCCTCCGGCGTGACCTCGCCTGGCGGGAACGCCTGCCGGATCTGAAAGAACAGGGCCCCGCGCTCCACGGACCGGCCCGTTTCCGCCTGGTACTGGCTTTTCAGCAACAGGAACTCAGCGGGGGCGGATGCAGGATCACAGAGATAGGCAGACACGGCCCCCAGCTTTTTCGGATTTAGCCCATAGGCAAACCGCTCCTCCATCGTCTGGATGGCCGTTTTCCCATCCGCTACCTTGTAGGGCCGGATGTAGGTTGTAGCGATAGCCGCACCTCCTTTCCCAGCAGAAAAAACGGGCGGCGGTCTGTTCCACCCGCCGCCCGGCAACTCTGGACATTTTGTCCAGAAGTATTAGTAATCAGGTTTTCATAGCAATAACTCTATGAAACAAGGTTTATCTCTGGATTTTGGCTAACTATTCATTTAATATGGCTGAGATTGTTTCTGGTGCATATTTATTGACCTCGTGTCCCGCACCAGGGATGATATGCAAAGTTGCTTGGGGAAGTAACTCATTTAACTTTATTGATGCTTTTAGATTGGCCCTATCTTTTCCCCCACACAAAACAGTAACAGGACAAGTAATCTTGCTTAATTGTGAAGTAAAATCTAATGACCGCATCGAATGGGACAGCTTAATCGTGTCACTTTTTGATAGTCCCATGTTGTAAAAACTCTTAGCGGGCATACAGCGGAACAAGAGATTTTGAAAATCTATCAGTAATGTTGGTACTTTGTATTGTGCGCCGATCAAGACCAGCGAAGCCACTTTATCCCCATGCCGAATAGTAAAGTCGAGTGCAAGTAGCGCCCCTAACGATAAGCCACAAATATGAAGTGGCTCTGTTGCATTAGAATACTGCCGTTCAAGATTAGCCAAAATCCGGGAGTAGGATATTTCATTCCTCATTGAAGGAAAAAGCTCTGGACACTCAACATTAGAAGTTGAAAGTTGACAGACTACATCTTTCCAGTCTTGTGCTGTTTGTCCTAATCCGTGTAGAAGAACTGTTTTCATTTGTTGTCTGCGGCATCCCCTTTCTTATGATAATGCAAATAATCTATCCCAAAGCATACAAGAGAAAGCGCCAGAGTGATCCCACTGTTGAATATGTCAGATGTAAAATCAAACTGGACTTGTGGCAAAAAGTAAGCTGAAATATGGGTAATCGCAATCGGTACTGGTATCAAAACCAACAGGGTAAAACCAAATGCCCGCCACATATTTTTCCTGCACTTGCGGAAAATCCCGTATATTATCCAGATAGCAGCAATCGCAATCAGCGTTATGCAAATGCCCAATGTGAATATAACTGACTTATTCAATAGCAAGGACAAGACTGCCAGTAGTGGAATAGGAATGGTACTGACTACAACTAAGGTTTTCAAAACGATCTTTGTTCTGGAAATCAGACTTGGAAGCAATATAAGCCATGCAGCTACGATTGAAACAGCGGCAATCAATGACCATGATAACCTTTCCGAAGTAAAGTAGTCACAGATCAGGCATACGCAGCCTGCAATCAATGCTGACGCAGAAACGATTACCAAAACAATACGCTTGCCTCTTTCAGATAAACGATAACTACGCTTCTTATAAGGCAACTCGTCTGGTTCGGTCATTTCATCTTTAATAAGATAATCTGAGGACACGTTGAAAATGTCGCTAAGCTGGGCTATAAAATCCAAATCAGGGGTTGATTGTCCCAATTCCCATTTTGAAATCGTCTGTCGTGTAACTGTTACCTTTTCAGCGAGTGCCTCTTGTGAAAGCCCCCGTTGCTTTCTTAATCTTTGTATTTTCTCTCCGATGGTCATATTGTTGTTTCCTCCAGCCTTGCTGTTTGATTTGAGAAAATCATAACAAATTAGGCACTCTATTTCTACCAACACAAGCGGGAACCGCCGCAATGAACCGTTGCAAAAGTGATTTTTACTTACTCAAATAATATATCATGCTAATTTGAACCTGTCCATGTAACCTCTGGACACCTTGTCCAGAAGTATCAGCTTGCCATAAAATCCATCGCCGCATACTTCACACCATGCAGGCGCTCCACCAGCCAGCCGCCCAAGGCCGGGAGCCCGAAGGGAGAAACCAGGAACGCCAGAACGAACATGGCGATGCAGCCTGTGGTCTGCCCGGCCAGCAGGCAAAGGATCGCCAACAGGGACAGGCCCACACACGCCACAACGCACACAGCGCCCGCCACGCAGGACAGGAACGAGAGCACCGCCACGGCGAGGATCAGGGCCAGAATAAAGGGAGCCGCGATAATTTTTAAGATCGTCCGCATGGTTCATACCTCCTACAAAAGTTTGATATTTGCCTCTATATGTATATTATAACTCCGTAAGAGGAGCCCAACAAGGATGCCTCGGCTATCCCCACCTCTGGACAAAGTGTCCAGAAGTCGAGATAGCCGGGGAACGGCGCAGGGCCGCTCCCCGGCAGGTCAGAGCCGCACAATGGCGGAGAGCTTTTCCAGAAGATCAGACAACGGCTCCCACAGGGTTTCATAGTCCTGCTGCAACGCCTTGATCTCCTCCGGGTAAATGCCGCCGTAGGTGTTCGCCTGGATCGCCACCTGGTTTAAGTTGTTGGAGCACCGCCGCTGGAGCGACACCAGCTCCCGGACGGGTGACAGGTCAACATGGAGCACATAGCCATTGAGGGCCATTTTCCGCACATAGGCCCCCAGGTTGCGGACGCCCGCCTCGGCCATGCGCTCCCGGATCAGCGCCAGCTCCTCCTCGGACACCATCACATGAAGATGGATGGGGCGGCGGCGTTTCTTCTTGTTCACCGTTCCTCCCGTTCCAAACTCCGGCTGGTGCGGGGCGGCTCCTTTACCTTGTCCAGCGCCTTGTCACGCTCCGGGGGCAGCGCGGGGATCGGCGTACCGAACACCCCGCAAAGCCGCTTTACTTCCAGATTGGCAAAATCCTGTTCACGCTTCTTGTCCATAATCATCCTCCTATCTGTCGCCCCGGTCAGGGGCTTTCTTTTTGGGCGCGTCCAGGGCCCGCTGCTCCTGGGCCTCACGCTGGGCCGCTTTCAGTTGTTCGGCAATCGGGCGGGGCCTGCCGCCGCTTTCCCGGCGCAGCTCGGAAATAACCGGGGCGGGCCGGAGCTCATAGTCCGCCGCTTGCTTTTCAGTCAGCGGTTTGGTGTAGGTCAGATGGCCCCAGGCCAGGAACGCGCCGCCCTCCACCGGGACGCGCTGATCGTAGTTGACGATTTCATCCGGGGCATTGTGGGGCGGTTTGGGGAATGTCCCGATGTCCACCGGGCGCTGGGTGGAATAATACTTGTAAAGGCCGGGAGCCTCGACCTGTACGACCTTGACCTTGAAAAGTCGCTGGTAGTCCTGCACCCGGTCTGCAAAGTCCTTTTCCATAGCGTTCAGATTGTTGCCATAGTGCCCCCATTCATATTGCCGTTGGCCCTTTTCGTCATCGTAGCAGGCCCACGTTACATAGGGGGATGGGGCCGTGGGATGATGCCCCAGGGCAAAGCCCCGGCCATTTTCCAGCATAACAGCTTTCAGAATGGAATAGCCTTGATTTTTGTCCATTGTACCTCCTTTCCGGGATCGGGCCACTTCTGGACAAAATGTCCAGAAGTGACGGTTTAAGATGTGGAAAGCATTTGGGCAAAACGGGGCAGGCCATAGAAACATACGGCCTACCCCGAAAGCGGCCCCGGAAAGCCTTGTAATATGGGCGTTTTCCGGGGCCTAATTTTCCACACATCACCTCCGTTTTTTTCGCATATACTCCCGCTTTTGCCGCCGCAGGGCGATCCGGGCACAGGACTCGGAGCAGTAGGCCAACCGCCCATCCAAAGGGACGGGCCCGCCGCAGATGGGACAGGGCTTAAACTCCGGCCTGGGCCCCTCGGTCAAAAGGGCGGCCTCCAGCGCCGGATCGAGGGGCAGCACCGCCTCCCGGAAATAGCGGCAGTAAGCGCCCGTCCAGCATTTGCCGAACATATAGCACTCACACTCCAGGGGCAGGCAGCCATATTCCTTGTCATAGTTGGCGCACCACTTTGTCACCAGGACGCGGATTTTCCTTTTTTCCTCGCGTGTCAGTTCACGGGCCAAGCCGTCACCTCCCGCCAGCCGGGGCCCGCATAAGCTCCCGGTAGCAGGACACGCAGCCG
>ERZ808028.1344-NODE-1344-length-15156-cov-9.184163_pt1 | contig 15156 bp, 18 predicted proteins | sample MGYA00380184_ERZ808028 | MGnify/ENA primary metagenome ERZ808028 (study PRJEB31490, sample SAMN06133397) | mouse gut metagenome | isolation source: J8_1 | host: mice | place: China: Chengdu | collected 2015-05 ...
GTCAAAGATGCGCCGCCCGCACTTAGGGTTCGGGCATTTCACCTTTTCCATTGACCACCGCCTCCCCGCACTGATATGTAACAAAGGGAACCAGACAGAATGTGAAGTGCTCCTGCTTGATTCCCTTTTATCATTTGTAAATTATAATTTCTTAATAAAAATCTAATATAATTTCCAAATACTATGCTACAATATTCAAGGTTTTCCTTTTATACTCTACCGTTTTTGATGATTTTTACTTCATCAAGCGGAACCCATCCATCACCGGATTTCAATCTTCCCCACAGCCTTGATTTTTTATCTTCACCCACTTCCACAATTTCAGGGAAATCTCTGACCGACAAAGAACCTACTTTAACATATTCAAACCCCATCCCCGAATAAATTGTTATATAATCAACGAGCAATCTTATTTTGCAAGGAAATTTAACTCCGTCTAAATTAAGCAAATATGTTTTCAAATTGTTTTCATCGTTCCTCATACAATACCATCCTTTCCCATATTTTTATTCATAGCAATCTTTAAGTAATTTGCCAAAACCTCTGCATTAAAAGACGGAATAAAATGTTTCTGCATATACTGCATATCCTCCGCTGTAGCAATCCAAAATCCTCCGCTTGGAATTCTTCCTCGAATGTCATAAACACCATCGTTAAAAAGACTGGCACAATGCTGGATTTTTCGGTTAAATACAATTACCGAATCTGGTATATATTGTTGCAATGTCACAGCCAAAAAGTAACATCCTTCATGCAGGAATATATACTGAACATCCTCTCCTTTAAAATAATCCCGAATAGATAAGATCAGTCTTTCATAAATTTGTATGTCTGCACTTCGTTTGTTAATTGCTGACATGCCATTCCTCCTCGTATGCCGCTTCATTTGTTGCAAAAAGTAAAGCGAGTTCATATCATGGCAAAACACATCAGCACAGTGTCCGGCAAAATCACATTTTCCTTAACAGGCTAACTATCGGATATTATCCTTATCTTTCCAATGTTTTTACCCTAACCATATCCATAGCCATGATCATTCCCTCAGATGCATCTTCGCTTGAAACTATCATTCCACAAAATCATCATCCAAACTAACCAGAGACTGCTTTAAATCCATAATCAGTTCCTGCATGGACTGATATCTTCTATTTGGACTCTTTTGGCAACACCTGAATATAATCTGTTCCACTCTGTCGGGGATTTCCGGCACATATTCTCTTAGAGAAGGCAGTTCCTCCCAGATATGCTTGACAGCAATATCCACCGCAGTCTCCCCGCTAAAAGGCACCTTTCCTGTGAGCATCTCAAAAATCGTAATACCCAGCGAATAGATATCACTCTTTTCATCGCTGCAACCCCCACTTGCCTGTTCCGGCGAAATATAGTACACCGACCCCATCACATTGGATGTGATTATACTGCCAGTGGCTGTCTTCGCAATGCCGAAATCCATTACCTTCACCATGCCTCTCTTTGAAATGATAATATTCTGGGGCTTTATATCCCGATGAATAATTTGGTTATTATGAGCCGCTCCCACCCCCATGGCTACCTGCACTGCGATGCTCACTGCCTCCTTGACAGACAATCTCCCTTTCCTCCCAATATAATTCTTAAGAGTAATCCCTTCTACCAATTCCATCACGATATAAAAGATGCCGTCCTCATCTCCTGCATCATAGACATCAATGATATTCGGATGCATAATTCCCGCTGCCATCTGTGCCTCCATTCTGAACTTGGAAATAAAATCGCCATTTATACTGAATTTTTGTTTCAATATTTTGGCCGCGCCAAAACGGTTCAGCTTAAAATCCTTAACTTTATACACATCTGACATCCCGCCCATGCCAATCTTCTCTAATAGTTCATACCGTCCACCTATCATCATTCCGCTCTTAATCATGTCCCACCTCGTCTGCTAACGGTTCGATACTGCCTTCGTGTACTGCACCATTTTCACCGTTACATAAACTGCAACCAACAGTTCCGTAACCGGCATAGCAAACCAGATTGCATCTGCTCCTGCCACAACCGGGAGAATATAGATCAATACCCCGCTGACCACCGCACCCCTGGAAACAGAAACAATAAAGGAAGCCATAGGTCTCATCAAAGCCTGAAAGTAATAAGTTGAAAAAATATTAAACGGAAGCAATAGGAAAGAAATGCCATAGCTGCAAATAATATCCGGAGCAATAGCCAGAATTTCCTCTGTCGGCGTCATAAAAATATGGACAAAAAGATTCGGAGCAAAAACAGCCAGCGCAGTCCAGACCATTCCAAATACTGCTGCCGTCCCTAACGCATACTTCAAAATCTGTGCAATACGTTTCCCTTTTCCAGCACCAAAATTCGCAGAAAGCATCGGCTGGGATGCCTGCCCAATACTGTAAGCACAACACTGGACAAAGGTGCTTATATTGATAATAATACCGTAAACCGCCAATGCATCCGTCCCCAGATACTTTAAAATCTGTCTGTTAAACAGCATTGTGAGGATTCCCATCGCCACATCAATAAAGAAAGTGGAAAATCCTGTTATACAAATAGATTTGAGAATAAAAAACAGTTTCGCAGGCTTCTCAAATCTTAACGTATTCTTTTTACCCAGAAAATGAGTCAGCATGACCAACAAGGAAAGAACAGAACCAATCGCAGTTGCAAGCCCTGCCCCCATAATTCCCATATTTAGAGCAAAAACAAAAAAATAATCTCCGAACACATTAAAAATTCCACCAAATAAAACCGCCTTCGTAGCAAGGGTCGGATTTCCGTCATTACGCAGGAAAGCTGACAGAAGCTGTGTAAAAAGGAAACTCGGCACTACGAATTTAACCGGAAACAGATAGCTCTTTGCCAGAGGAAGCAGTGTTTCTTCCGCTCCGAACAGACGCAATAGTTCCCCGTCAAAAAAGATCACCGCCAACCATGCAACAACCGCCAAAGCTGTTGCTCCGATAAGTGCGGCAGTAAAATATTCATTAGATTTTTTACGATTGTGTTCAGACTCCCCCCGTAAGGTAGTAAAAAGGACAGATCCTCCGATTCCCATAAGAAGCCCCAAGCTGTATATAATATTCCAGACAGGGGCAACTACCGCTAATGCTGCCGTGCCCTCTGGTCCTTGATACTGCCCAACCATAGCCATGTCCACCACGCCATAAATGGACGAAATCAGCGCACTTCCAAATGCAGCAGTCAAATATCTAAAATACATTGGTTTTATTTTACTTGTAATCAGATCCATATCGTTCTCTTCCTCCACTTAAAAATTTTTATTTCCTTAAAGTAAAAAAGCTGGATAAAGAACAGACTTTTCAATCTGTGCCTTATCCAGCGTATTACCTCCAACGAGTAATATGCCCTCCGAGCAATTCGCCTGCATTATATAAAAAATATAGTTATTTGTCAAGTAACTCAATTAACAAATTCAAATAGCACTGCATTCAAAAATAAAATATATCCCCAACACGGTACCACTACTTTTCATATGACAGGGAAGGTAGTCCACATTACCACTCGCCAATCAATGGACGCGGAATATACCACCATTTTTCAAAATCTAGTTGGTAACGCCCGCTGACCACGCTTATATCCGGATTGTGCTCCCATTTTGTCCATGCATGATAACTGTTGATAATGGCATCTAACAAATCATTATCCATCGACTCGCAGAATGCCCTGCATTTTTCCACTATTTTCTCCGGTTTATTTTCGCATTGCCCTACATACTGCTCCAGCCTTCGGTTGCATGGAAATAAAGTTTTGTTCTCCTGCAATATCAGCCGATAAATACAATATATGATTTCGCTCGCCACACGGAGCTTCATGTAGCCGTCTGCTTTGCAAACCTTCCAGAAATATCCGTAATTCAACATGAGGTCACTGTAAAACGATAGCATTTTATCAGGCATTTCCGCTTCCTGAAAAGCCGCAATCTTTGTGATTAGCTCAGGAATTTCCGGATCGTCACTGAACATGACCCTTGCACGGTAATAGGAATTTCTTGTAGGCTCACTACCCTTCTGCGCTGCAGCCTTCAAAAAATCCTTAGTGATATATTTAACATCAAAATATCCTTCTTCGTATGTGCACTTCCCCTGAATCACATCTGTCAGAGAATGATGCTTTTCCCGGTATTCGAATTCCTCCTGGCTGACCACTGCCATTCCGTCCAGATCGGAATTTTCCCGTTCCATCCCTTTCGCCACGCTTCCGCCAAAGATGAAGGCAATCACGCCCTTCTGTGCACGATAATAGTCTTTCATAATCTGCAATGATTCTTCGTGATGTTTATACATTTTTATCCCCTTACTATCTTCACTGTTATTTTTTCACGGAGAGCACTTTATTGTCCCGTTTTTACATCATAAGATTCTCTGCCCCCATACATACAAAAAGAGCATGACTATCAAGTCTTTGACATAGAGATCAACGAAAATGGAATTACCTAAAATTGGCTGAAATGCTCACTCAAAATGTCAATATGCCGCCTTAAAAACTTCTCTATTTTCCTTATACATCCAAATAGCTCAGCATTTTTTATATTCCCTTTGATATGATTTCTCCGCTTATTTTTAGATATAGTTTCCCATTCCAGTCAATGACTTCTCTGAATGGATTCCCACTTTCTTTTCTAAAAACGGCAGGAACCGCATGAAAACATTTATCTGATACTTCACAGCGCATGATTACATCATCAATAGGAAAAGCAAACGATTTACCTTCACATGTCACAACTACAAAAACAGTACTTTCGTCTAAATGAATTGATTCTTGCCGAAACCATTTATATAAATCCAAAACAGGAATCACCTCATCATGCGTGCATATCATTCCAAGAATAATAGGAGCTTTATCTTTAATATCACAATCTGATATCTCCACATTAGTGACAAATCGCTTTACCTGGTTTATCTCAACCGCAAAAGCCTCTTTCCCAATTTGAATAAATAGGATTTCTTTCTTTTGCAGCATACACAACCCCTCTTCCATCTCAGATAGTCAATTTTTACCATTTATTTTTAATAAAATATTGTTTAACTTCATAAATAATTTTCGACCTTATTTGTATTCTGTATTTTTTCATCTACCATACAGCTTTTCTTTATATCTCCTTTCCTCCTCAGCATTGGATCAGGACAAAGTTCTGTAAAACAGTAGGCAGGCATCGTAGCTGCCCATGTTGTAATCTGTTCTTTCGCCGTATTGCTAGTACAAATATTCTGTATTAGATCCACTCATTTTTCCTCCTCTATTCCATGACTTCATATTTTTTAGAAACAGTGGGAAGCCATCTGGCTAATTGTCAGAGCAGTTATTGGCTTTGGCCTGATGCCATGCCCTTATATAGGTACACAGCGGAACAATCAAATCTTTGATTTCCACTCCGGATGTATTCACACATAAATGGTAGTTTTCTTTTCTTCCCCATTTTATGTCTGTATAAAAAGCCCTGTATTCAGCCCGCTCTTTATCAATTTTCCGCATCATGCGCAAAATCTCTTTTTCTTTTATATTTTCCTTTTCATCCGCTCGCTCCAGACATCTTTTCAGCTTCGCCGCTTCGTCTGCATAAACAAATACATTAAATGGCTGATATTCCTTAAGGATAATATCTGCACAACGTCCAATGATCAGACAGTCCCCTTGTCTTGCGAAGTTTTCCAAAATTTTCTGCTTTTCACCTGCAATCTTCACCTTCTGCTGCGTCACATAATCTGGTGTTGTTGCAAATCTGCGTCCAATTGTACATGAATAGAATGCCTGAATTCGCTTTTCTGAAAGATGAGTAACATATTGTTCGTCAAATCCATGCTCTTTCGCAATTAATTCAATAATCTCATGGTCATAATAAGGAATTTCAAGTGCTTCTGACAAACGTTTCCCCAGTTCGCGTCCCCCACTGCCAAATTCACGGCTAATCGTAATAATCATGATTCATCCTCCTTATACTTTTTCTTTAAATACAATGCCATTGCGTTCCGAATACCGCAGCATTACAAAAGCAATCACTAATATAACTGCTTCATAGATACCAAAGGTCAACCAGATAACATCAGCTCCAAAAATCTGCGGCAGCAAAAGAATCACGGCCGAACTGACAATGATGCTGCGCAGGAAATTGATAACAATTGCCTGTACTGACCTTTCTGTAGAATACAAATATGTGGAAATCATAACATTAAATGCCATTACCACAAACCCCCACGAATAAAGCGGCATAACATTCAATGTATATTCCAGTGTGGCCTGATCTGCCCCAAACAGCGTGCATATCTGCCTGCTGAATAAGATAATCAGTCCGGAAACCATGATACTTCCCAAAAAATTAGTAAGAATCCCAACCTTAAAGAAAAACTTTAAATCTTTTACATTTTTTGCACCATAACTCTGCCCGAACAAAGGCTGCAATCCTTCGCTTGTTCCAAAAAAGACAGCCACAGTAAAGGATGCCACATAAGAGATAATCGAAAATGAATTAACTCCAATGTCCCCAACCACATTTACTAAAACAAGGTTCATGCACAGTGTCATAACAGGCGCTGCAAGCTGCCCGATTCCCTCCGGCAGTCCATGAACGATAATATCAGACAACAGCTTTCTGTCAGGCTTCGTTCTGCCAAAGCGCAGCACTCCTTTTTTACGGATAAAATGTGTCAACATAATGAAAAAGGCAATCGTCTGTGAGACACCCGTTGCAATCGCCGCTCCTTTGGTTCCCATGGAAAAAGGAAAAATCAAAAGCCAGTCACCAAAAATATTGCAGACTGTAGAAATGATTACCGCAATCCCGACCAGACCGGGCGAACCGTCATTTCTGCAATAATTCTGCATCCCCACAGAAAGACCAGAGGGGATAATAAACAGCGAATACCAAAACAGATAATCCACACATAATTGATGGAATGTTTCGTTTGCGCCAAGTATCGTACACACCGGCCCCACAAGAACTGTGCCCGTAAAGCAAAGGATAGCAGAGACTATAACCAAAAAAATAATCCCATTCCGGAAAACATGATTTGCCCCCTCGGTATCCCCCCGCCCAAGACGGACTGCCAAAATCGTAACACCGCCAATATTAATTAACATGAACAATGCCTGAACCAGCATAGTAAACGGCATCACAAGGTTAACTGCTCCAAGACCATTCGTTCCTACGCCATTACCTACAAACACACCATCCACTATGGTAAACAGAAAAAAACATACATTGCTCAACATTGCCGGCACAACATATTTCACAACTTTTTTCGTTCTTAAAGTAGACATTTTATTTTCCTCCCGCCTGCTTTTCCAAGCAGGGCTTTTATAAATTTGTTGCCTTCTTCAGATTATAAGTCTGTTTCTGAATAAGGCTGATGAAGGTATCCTGCTCCTGCTTTGTCATGTGTGAGAATGCCTCCCATTCCGCCATTTTGAAGTTCTCAATTTTTTCAGCAGTAAATGATTTTCCTTCAGGTGTAAGATGAATCACTTTCTGCCTCTTCACACACGGAAAACATACATGTTCAAGACAAACCAAATTTTTCTCCAACAGGCATTTTATTGAGGAATTTACCGTCTGCTTCGGCAAAAACCACTCCTTACACAATGACTGCTGTGAATACTCTTTATGTGGATTAGACAGCGCATACAATATCCAGAATTCACTCTCTGATAACCTGAAACTTAAAGCTGCATTGCGGTAAAGGCAATTCAGTTCTCTTATACAATGGTTTTGTAATTGCAATTTTTCTTCCCGCCACTGATCCATCCTGTTTCTCCTCTAAATCTGAATGATTTCTCAAATAATACCACAAAAAAAGCACCCGGTTATCCTTTCCAAATAACCGGGCGCACCCGACATCTTCCTCTCGACTTAAGGCAGGCATCTGCCTGACCATATCGCTGCGGCGATCAGTCCTCCGATGATGACTCTAATATATACTATTTTTTAATCTTTTTCAAAGCTGCCCATCACTTATAACCTTGCTGTATTCTCCATAAAGGCATCCACTAAAATGCTCCAATGCTGAAATAAATTCTGGCGAAAACTGCTCCACTGTATCTTTCATCGCCTTTTCTTCCGCAGCATAAATACTGCTCATCAGTTTATCTGCGTAACTTCTGCCCTTTTCCGTAAGCATAATCGTTTTTTCCTTAGTATGCTGTTCCGGGTCAAAAGCAATATAGCCATCTGAAACCATATTTTTAACAATCGTATTGATTGTTGTTCTCGGTATCAACCATTCATCACTTATCTCTTTCTGTGAATGGATCTGCCCATCATCAAGGGCATAAAGAAGTGTCAATGCATTTTCATTAATCCCAAGATGCCTTGCAAAGTAATAGTATACACCATCAATCTTATTGATCGCCCATATGATACGGCGCACCGCTTCCTGCGTTTTATCCATATCCGCATTTTCCTTCCAATACGATTTCGTATTGAATTATAATACGGTTTCGTATTGAAGTCAAGCCGAAATTTACTAAAAATGATACTATTCTATTTTTACTTTATGGAACACTTTTTTCCCTTTTCTTATTTTTATCCCTTCAGCAAGATGCTTTTTTCCGACCATCCATTGAATTGAATCAACCTTTTTCCCATCAACAGAAACGCCGCCCTGCTGTATAAGCCGCCTTGCCTCTCCTTTGCTTGAAGCAAGCTTGCAGACTGTCATAAGCTCAAGAACATAAATACCCTGATCTGGAATAACACTCTCAGGCAGAATTGTTGTAGGCATATTACTGTCATCTCCAATACCGGAAAACAATGCGCGGGAAGCCTCTTTTGCTTTACGGGCTTCTTCTTCCCCATGTACCAGATTAGTTAAATCGTATGCAAGTACCTCTTTCTTTTCATTGATTCTGTCACCATCCCATTTTTCCAGTTCATCCAGTTCCTCTACCGGAATAAATGTAAGCATTCTAAGGCACTTCATTACATCTGCATCGTCAATATTTCTCCAATACTGATAAAATTCAAAAGGTGAAGTTTTTTCAGGATCAAGCCATACGGCGCCTTTTGCGGTCTTGCCCATCTTATTGCCCTCACTGTTCATAAGCAGGGTGATCGTCATCGCATAAGCATCTTCACCCGTTTTCCGCCGGATCAGATCAGTTCCCGCAAGCATGTTGCTCCACTGATCATCCCCGCCAAACTGCATGTTACAGCCGTAATGATTATGAAGATGCAGAAAATCATACGCCTGCATGATCATATAGTTAAATTCCAAAAAACTAAGTCCTTTTTCCATCCTCTGCTTATAGCATTCTGCCCTCAGCATATTATTGACAGAAAAACAAGCCCCAACCTCACGAAGCAGTTCGACATATTTCAAATCCAACAGCCAGTCGGCATTGTTTACAACAATTGCTTCATCTTCCCCAAATTCAATAAACCTCTCCATCTGCTTTTTAAAGCAGTCGCAATTATGCCGTATTGTTTCAGCATTCATCATAGTACGCATATCCGTTCTTCCCGATGGGTCACCAATAAATCCGGTTCCCCCACCCAACAGCACCACCGGTTTATTTCCTGCCATCTGTAAGCGTTTCATAAGGCACAATGCCATAAAATGCCCTACATGAAGCGAATCAGCGGTTGGATCGAAACCTATATAAAACTTCGCTCCCCCATGATTGATCAGTTCTCTGATCTGAGGTTCATCTGTTACCTGTGCAATCAGTCCCCTCGCCTGTAATTCTTCGTAAATCTTCATTTGCTTCTCCTCCTTTTGACATAAAAAAATCCCCTGTTCCGGATTAACGGAACAAAGGACGATTCTATCGTGGTACCACCTTCGTTTAAATATTCCTCACGGAATATTCCTCATTGTGTGCAGACACACACATAACGCTATATCGGGCGTACCCGTCTGGCCCTAATTATTTCTGTTCAGGCAGCAGCTCTGGAATGTATTCCTATCAGTTCGTCTATATCCTCACACCATCCGGACACTCTCTGAAAAACTTGCTGACGTACTCGTTTCCTTCATCGCCTTACCATATAAATTGAACATACTTTAACATAGGGCAGGACGAAATACAAGCCACAGAATGTCACAAGTGTGTCATTCTGGCATTTACTCCAAATACTTTAATAAATCATTTGGCAGTGTTCTTTTTATCAAAACCTGCAACGTCTTTTTATCCTCTTTCATGCCATTTAACAGCCATTCGATAATCATATCAGTTCCTCCACGGGCTGCTATCTCTATGGCAAACTTCATTTCCGGAGCATGAATATCAGCCCCTTTTTCAAGCAAATATTTCTCATAGGCACGCCTTGTACTCTCAATATCATAATTTCTGAGTCCATTCACATCGGCACTGGAATATGCATTTAACAATATATCAGCTTTCGATTCACATATCTCAAGATACCGGAACAAAGCAGTGTCAAAATCCTCCCCGCATATTATCTGCCCAAATGTATTCTCAAAAAACTGCTTAAAATAGTAATCTGTCAAATCATATTTATCCGTAAAATTACGGTAAAATGTTTTGCGGCAGAGAGAAGCCTCTGCTACAATTTCAGAGACTGTTATTTCGTCCAATTCCTTTTTGGATAAAAGACGCTCTATTGCCAAAATTAATTTTTCTTTCGCAAGCATTTTCCCCACCCTTATCTATTAATTAATTATAATGCAATATCCCGATTAAAGCACCCCAGAACAGAAGTTCACTCTCTCCCGAATGTAAAATTGCCCCTAAAACACAAGAAAATAATGTAACTTTCAAAGTTATGTAACGGAAGAAATACCGTATTTACGGGCTTTCTCGGCTTTCCGTGTCCGTATCTGCCGGAAACTAAGACACCGTTGGAAGCTAGAGTTATTGCTCTCAAATCAGGATAAATTCCAATCGCTTAACTTGAGTCATTTGCATCAAATAGTAATACGCAACCCCCAAATTTACTGTACTATTATCATATCCTTCTTTTTCATAAATTTCTTTTATAATTCCTGTAACTACCCATCTATATTATTGATGGAAAAATCACTATTCTTTTTACAAACAATACGCAATTTATATGGAGCCTTTATTTTATGAGAACTTAATTTATATGACCAAATCATCATGTTAAGTAAATCTTGCTGTGAAATGGAGGCTCCGCTCCCGCCATCAAATGATGTTGTTCCGGCTCCTAATATTGATACGCATACATCTTTTTCAGAATAGTAATTCTCTAATTCCTTCCACAGTAAATCCAAGCACTTGATATACTCATCTCGAGAAAAGAATCGCCCCTTACCCCTTTCATCTAATTTGGCAAATGCCATCAATAAGTCATCGCCATTCGGAACTATCGTTCCCGAGTCATACCGAGTCTTATGCTGATACTTTGATTTACTCCGTGCCGGTGTTATTTGAGCTGTTTCAATCAACTGTTGGACATCTAAATTCGGATGTAAGGATAAATACTGTCCACATATTGACTTTGGATTAATATCTGCCGTTGCATTTCCTACTTGTGTTGTAAAACACTCATCAAAACTAATTACTCTCTTGCACTTCCTCTTTTTAAGTATATTCCCATACTCAACTTTGATTGAATAATTCTGGCCTTTAATAGTAGTCCATCTTCGAAATTTCAGGAATGCTCCATATAACAACGATGTTCCAATCCACACAAGCAGAAAGCATACAAGACGTGAAATTATTATGTTAATATCTTGAGCATCGCAAAAAGCAAACCATTTATATTGTTCAAGAGTCGTCTGCGTTACCCATTCGTATTTTCCAAAAAAAGCCTCTGGCACAAAAGTAAATATACCTGTGGCGATACCAAATGCCATCGCTACGCTTTTTAGGATAAAGCCAATCAAAATCCAAGTGCCTCCTTTATGTATGCGTAATCTCCAACTTTCTTTCCATTATCATCAATTTTCCAAAATGGTCTCGCAAGGTCTTCGTAACCATTCATATATGAAGGAAGCCAGCTTGATTCCTTACGTGTGGAATTATAAACAATTATGATTGTATTTTTCTTCTTTTTGGCTTGTTCAAATTCATGGCGAAGATATGAACATTTATTTATGTTTCCATAATCATCATTCTCGCCAGGTGTTGAAACACTGGGAATCTTGCATAGCTTAATACCATTGGCATTTTGTTTATAAGGTGTGCAGTAGCATTGCCATTGTTCTTTAGACATACGCTCACAGCTGCTACCTGCTGTACGAGAACCTGTCTGATTACCTACAACAAAAATCACAGCCGATGAAGCATTAATCTGTCTATTAAATTCCGCCTTTAAATCACAAATTCGACAATCATCGCCGTTTGCCACGGTTCCAGATGAAACTTTCGACATATCAATGAAATCTACTTTATGGAGACTATCACTTCCCCATTTATTTAGTTCTTCAACAACATTACGATCACCATAAAGCTGGTCATAGTCAGCACTGATATAGACTTGTTTGCTCATAATTTTCTATCCTCCCTATATGAATCATAATCCGCATTGTTAGCACTCGTTAATGTCGAGTGCTAACAATAGCATATCACAGATTTTCTAACATTACAAGTATTCATTGCAAAAAATTTACATAATTTTACATATAAACCTAATAAGAAAACGCAATCCCCAATCAGTATTCTGTTTTAACATTAAACTCCATTTCACCCACCCTATTTTTCTACAAACAGGCGAAACTCATATACAAACACGAAAACTCAAAGCAGTTTCCGTGTTTGTATCATATCCCCCGTTTTTCAACAGCATTTTCCGTCACACTAATACGCTTTTCACCTAAATCCAACAATACCCTACTCCTTTTTACCTTTCCGTTTTATACTATCACGGAAACCCCCGACTTTTGCGTGAAAGTATACTTTTGCCTGATAGTACGATTTTTTCCCCTATCGCCATCCTATCAGCGGCATCAAAAACGTAAAAAAGAGGGGTCCACCACCTACCGTGATGAACCCCACCAAGCCTTAAAAACCTTGATTTTAAGCCATTCTTAAATACTTTCGCCTGTTAGTACCAAAAATCCTATGGCATCATTTGGAAATTGCCGCCTGTGCCGCTGTTAGATTCTGATGACTTTTACCCCGGGGGTAAATGATTTACCCCTTTTACCCCACCTGTGCGGAATTTACCCCACCCCGATTTGCGGTTCGACAAATCGACAAATTGCGGTTTACACAAGGCCATTATTTTTTAATATCGAATTGGTAACTCCTTCGGCTGCTGCCGTAATCAGTGCTGTTGATATTGTTTTTATTGTCCCCGTAATCAGCGGAAGCCCTTTCTCACTTATCACTGATTTTGTCCTATTCCAAACTGTATCTGCCCGTATCTTATCAAGCAGATCAAACCCCTCCGAAGTTAGGTTTCCCACATCACAAGACTTGCTTTCCAATGACGAAGTGTCAAGAATTCTTCCTATCAAGCCGTCATTTTTCATTAAGATACAGTGTTCATAAACCACACTATCTGAATAACCATCAATATGAACAGATATTTCCGGGCCACCAGCTACATAATTTTCTTCAACATAAAATAAAATTTTCCTTACTAAATCCATATCACGTTGCATCTTTTTTCCTCCTTAAACTGACAACTATTGTGATGATTCTTTCTATTTTCCTATCTAAAGTTTCTTAAACTAAATTTATCTCATTTGTATCATCACTGGTGTTGCTGAATATCTTTCATTTAAGAAGTACCGCAACATTTGTATACAATCATCGTCCACATCAAGAATGTGCTTGACTGCTACTTCCAGTCCTCCAATGTTTCTTCTCTAGTGCTGCCTTCCTTTGTACACAAAAAAAACAAAACCTCCTATTTTTTCAAATTAGCATATCTTGTATGTGATGTCAATATATTTTCAACATTTAGTGTTTACCTCATAAATTCCCCTTGCCTTTGTGCGGAATCCGCTATAAAATGATTTCAGCAAAACACTCCGCATCGTTTGACAGACGCAGGGGAATCTGCTACAATGAAAACACAAAAGGGAATACTGCCGATAGACGGTCAGCCCTTAGAAATTGGTTTCTAAAAAAGTAACCGCATCCTTTGGCTGGGGGCGGTTACTTTTTTGTGTGATTTATGTAAGCAATCAGGATTGACACGATGATTCCAAGGATCATCAGAACAACCGTCAGCAGTTCATAGTCACTCATAAGCAATCCCTCCTTTCCCGGTTTTACCCGTTGTCAGAGGGATAGTCCCTCTGCGAAGAAGGACTGACCGCCTATCCCGTTATGGCAGTACCCCGTATGGATATTTTATCAAAAAAAGTCGGACGCTACAAGCGGTTTCCGGCTTTTTTCTTTTTCCCACTTGCCAACCCGTTACAGTTCACAGGCAATGTCAGTTAGTTAAGCATTAGGTTAGATTCTGCTCACTGAAATTGAGAAGATGAACCAGCACCGTGAGGATTTCTGCAGGCACCCCGGAGCTGATTTTACCCGCAACAGGAAAATCTCTTTCGATACCCTCCTGCACTTCCAGATTTCCATGGAGAACGGTTCCGTCAACCATGAACTGCCCAAGTATTTTAACTTTGATGCCGCTGCACCGTCCCTTTCTGCATTTTACCAGCACCGTGCCAAACTTTCTGATGATGTTTTTCAAAAACTTTTTTTCAGCTTCAACAACTGCTTTAAACCCAAATCCCTGTTAAAAGGCAGGTACCAGCTCTTGGCATGTGACGGGTCAGGTTTTACCTTTACAAGAAATCCAAAGGACACCGAAAGCTATTATAACCCCTGCGGCTGCATTCTGGGGAAGAGGCGCCTGATGTGGAAGGCCGGATACGGACTGCGCCGGTCATCATACCATGTATCCCCGGGAGTCAGGAACTGTTCCCGCACTTTTTCATACTTATATAAAAAGCACTTATGGAGAAACCAATTCCATGGCGATCGGTTATTTGACTATACAGGCGCGAACCGCCCATGACGCGCTTCCCTTAAGCGGTGTATTCATCCGCATTATGAACGCCCAGGGCGGCAGCGTCTATGAACTAATCACAGATGAAAACGGAGAAACCCAGAGGGTCTCCTTAGAAACCGTGGACAAAAGCTTTTCCCAAAATCCCTATTTTTCGGGAACTCCTTATGCCAGCTACAACGTACTTGCACTGGCCGAGGGCTTTAACTCTCTTTATGTATCCCAAATCCCCATCTTTGAAGGGGAGC
>ERZ808028.1345-NODE-1345-length-15150-cov-6.046905_pt1 | contig 15150 bp, 17 predicted proteins | sample MGYA00380184_ERZ808028 | MGnify/ENA primary metagenome ERZ808028 (study PRJEB31490, sample SAMN06133397) | mouse gut metagenome | isolation source: J8_1 | host: mice | place: China: Chengdu | collected 2015-05 ...
ATAAGAAGTGCATGTTTTGATAGAGTATATCATTAACATGCACTTTTTTCACTACGGTATGTTTTGTGTCGCTTACTATTTAATGTATTTCATTGCATCCAGGCCATTTGCTTTGGCTGTTTCGACCAGGGTGTAGATTCCCGCACTTGCGGCAGCACCCTTCGGGCTTCCGGCAAACAGCCAGTTCTTCCGGCCGATCACAAACGGACGGATACAGTTCTCCGCAAGGGAATTGCTGATGGAACAGTTCCCATCCTCGAGATAGTTAAAGAACTCCTGCTGGTTGTTCAGGGCATAATGGAAAGCTGTATGGAGTTTCGACTTAGGCAGTTCCCCTGCAGAGCTTCTCTCTGCCCATGACCAAAAAGCCTCGAGAAGCGGTTTCTCGCGGTTAAGCCGTTCTTTTTTCTTCTGCTCCGGGGGAAGGCCGTCCAGTTCCTTTTCCAGCTCAAACAGCTTGTTCAGCCGCAGGACTGCTTCTGCGGGTTTGGAAGCTTCCGGGCCATGGATATCTTTTGGCAGCGCATCCACAAAAGTGCGGCGCAGATGGGTATAGCACAGGCATCTCGTAACCCCTTTCACCCCGTTGTATCCGGAATAAGCATCCGTATGGATATATCCGGTGTAGCCTTTTAAAAACGCTTCGGGATATTTCCCGCCCCTCCCCGGCTGATACTCAAAATACCGGACCGGTCGCTTACAATCCCTGATGCTGCAGTACACCCACATATAAGAATCCGAAGTGTTCTTCCTCCCTGGTTCCTTCAGCACCTGTACGCGGGTCTCATCGATGTGCAGATACTCCTGTTTCAGAAGTTCCTGCCTGAGATGACCAACCACATGGGAAAGCCAGTCCCGCCAGACGGCCAGGAGCCAGTTCGACATCGTTGCCCTGCTTAATGACAGTCCCATGGCCTCCCATTCCTTTTCCTGGCGGTATAAGGGGATACCCAGTTCAAACTTCTGATGGATGAGCCATGAAATCGTGGAGGCAGACGCAAGGGAGTGCATGACCGGGGGACAGGGCACCGGGGATTTCTCCATATAAGGTGTTCCGTTTTTTCGGCATGCCCTGCATTCATAAGTTTCCCGGTAATGATCGATCACTTTCAGGCTGGCAGGAATGAACTGTACCTCAGTACGGACAAACTCCTCACCAACTTTTACCATGGTGCTCCCGCACCTTTCACAGATCTGCTCACTTTCATCGATTGTGTGGAGCACTTTGCTGCGGGGAATGTCTTTTATCAGTTTCTCCCGCTGGCCGGCATATTTCCTTTTACGCAGATGTTTTTCGACCTCCACCAGATCCGGCTCATGGGCATCCGGATCAGCATAGGATTCCATTTCATTAAAAAGAGACATCTGTCCCTCTATTTCAAGGGCAGACGTCTTCTCGGATTTTGTTCCATAAAGCTTACGGGTAAGGAAATCAACCTGCTCCTTGAGGAGCCGGACCTGCTGCTCCAGTTCTTTGATCTGCTTTTTGTACTCCTGCTCTGTATCCGGCATGGGCTGAAAACCTTCCTTTTTCTGATAGGTTCATTGTACCATAAAACAGCAGGATTTTCCAGCATTTATAAGGAATTTCCGGGCTTTGGAGGAGCCCATTTGCGGACTGCTTTTGGCTGTTCCGGGTTCAGGCCCTCCAGCAGCCAGCGGAGCTGCTGATGGGAGATCTGTCTGGCTTCTTCGCCCGTCCGCGGCCATTGGAGGCGGCCGTTTTCGTAGCGCTTATAGAACAGGCAGAAGCCGTCCCCTTCATAGTGGACTGCCTTGATCCGGTCCGCCCGTTTCCCGCAGAAAAGGAACAGGGAATTGCTGTAAGGGTCAAGCTGAAAGCTGTACTGGATGATATCCACCAGACCGTCCAGCTGTTTTCTCATATCTGTGTACACGGTGCGCAGATAGATCTTTTCCACCCGGGAGAGGTCACCTAACATGATCTCACCGCTTTCAGAATGGTCTCCAGCAACTCGCGGGGCGTATCTTCAAAGAGGTCAACAGTCACCGTACCGGCACGGAGTACTGCTGCAGGAGCGGCACAGGGATCCTGCCTGCCGTGAAGGGATACCTCCGTAAATTCCGGAGCCGCATCCGGAATCAACGCAGTCTGCTCCATGACCGGCCTGCATCCATGACTCTTTCGGGGCAGTTCTTCAAGCGCCAGTTTCCGGATCTTTGCGATCCAGTAGTAATAGCTTTTTAGGGAGATATGATGTTGTTCGCACCATGCCTGGTTTGTTAGACCGGAGGCTCTGCATTGCCGGATCACGTCCAGCCAGTACTGAAGTTTTACCTGTTTATCCGGAGTTAAAGCGGAAATGTCCATTGGTATTCTCCTTTATCTGGATTTAGAGTTTTGGGAGGGAACTCTAAAAACTCTAACCCCAAGTTTACAAGAGAACGCCAAATATTTCACTACACGTTCTTATTTGACGCTTACGAAAATAAATCCTGCGGCCGCGGCTGCTGCGGAAGCGAAACTTGAGGAAGGATTCAGTTTTAACAAAGATGCAAAGATGCTGCAATGTCCGGCAGGTGAACTGGCCATGCGGGTTGAGAAGCGGGAGGCAAAGAACGGGAACCAGTACCGGAATTACGTATTCAGCAAGAAAAAATGCGATAAGTGCCCGCTAAAAGGACAGTGTAAAGTAGGGAAGGGAAAACCCCACAGCTATAGTATTACTCAAGCAAGCCAAAGGGACCGGAGCAGGCTGGAATTTGAAGCAAGCGAAAAATTTCAGGAACGCCTGAAGATCCGGCACCGGATTGAAAAAAAGAATGGGGAATTAAAGGAAGCCCACGGATTAGGCAGAGCAGATTCCGTGGGATTGTTTGCTATGGAATTGCAAATGTATTTTATGGCATTCGCAGCAAATATTAAGAGAATAACGAAGTTGATTGCACTGGCCGGATGATAAAACCGCCTATGTTTTTATATGAATCATAATACCTGACATTGTATTTTATAGAAGAAAGAAAAACTCCCACAAAAAAATGAGAGTTTTTCAGTGCCCTCGAATTTCAAAGGTTTTTGGCAAATGTGGACTTTTTTGGTTATAGCCTAAGTATCACATGTTGAAATCGTCTATCTGCTCACCTGGAAAGCCCGTTAAATCAAAGGGCTTAGGCGATTAGAGGTCGATATGTTTCTGTGTTTTCTGTTTTGTGAGACTGAAAATATGTTTCCTTAGAGCAGGTGGGGTAAGAAAAATGAACTTTCGGTGAAACGCTGAATTTTGTCGAATGAGAAAATATATTCTGTAATCGGACAAATTTATGAATTGTGGAGTAAATGGAAGAAACGTTTTGTTTTTTGAATATAGGAGTATAGTTTATGAAAATGTTTCATTTATTGGGTAGCAAAAATTTAGATTTACCATATAGTAATGATGTTTGGGGGATAGAGAGACTGTTAAAAGAGAAGTTTAATATTTTTATTAAGGAACTCAAAGAATTTATACACTACGCTATTACGAGAAGAAAGGACTGTTTTGTGTAAGTAGGGACAGTGTCGGGAGACGGGATTACAGTGAAGATGACATAGAATGGGTAAAATTTATCCAGCGTCTGAAAGATACCGGAATGCTGCTCCGGGATATTAAACATTATTCTGATCTGCGGTATCAGGGAGACGACACGATGGCAGAGCGGATGGAACTGCTGATACAGCACAGAAAATCTGTAGTGGAAGAGAAAAGAAAGTGGGAAGAATACCTGCGGAATCTGGATGAAAAAATAGGTATTTATCAGGAGAGAATAAGCGGAAAATGAAAAAGTTAAAAATTTCAATAGAAGGTATTCCTATTATTATTTGGGGTGAAGCATCAGAGAAAGTATATATTTATGTTCATGGAAAAATGTCCCGCAAAGAGTATGCCGGGGCTTTTGCGGAAATTGCAGAGAAAATATCTAATTCAGCAAATGTTTTTATGATTCCAGGTTACGGAAGAAAGACTGTGTATTGAAAAAGAAATACCAATACCTGTTGATACATTGAGATGGGACTATTATCAGTATGTGAAGGAACATCCCATTTGTGATTGGGGTATTTGGACTGCAATTCTTTATGGCGGGAGGGATAACATGCAGTCGGCAGAAGTGATTCAGAAGTTTGTACGGAAGTATCTGTGTGATTTAACGATTTCTCAGGACAGTGAACACGCCGTTATGGAGGATGGGGATAGAAACATTATTGAAAAGTGGCTGGAGAAAAACATATAGATTTGAGAGCGAGGAGAAGTGATGCTATGGAGATAAGAGAAGCTAATCAGGATTTCATATCCAAAACAATGCCGGATACCTTTACCCTATAGAATGGTGTAACGATATCCGGCATTGTTCTTTTTCTTAAGTTAATGACATTGTGATTTTCCGGGCTTTTCGGTCACTTTTGTAAAAAATGAACTTGTGTTTTTACGAAGAAAATAGATGTAAATTTAAAATTTTACTCCATTGGCCTGCGGAGGCGAAATGATGACTGCAGATATTTTTATTATTATGTTGCAAAGTGATAAAAAATGTTGCACTTTTAAAAGAAATGGATGTAGTAGTTGCTAATACAGCATTTGAGTTGCAAAAAACAGGCTGCATATTGAAAAAATTGCAACAAGCGGTATTATAGATATGTGAAAGATAACCACTTTTTAGTGAATAGGTTTGGAAGGGAAATTTCTGATGTCTAATGAAAATGAAATCGCTTTTTTATGTAAAAGATTAAAGGAGCTTCGAGAGAAAAATAATTGTACGATGGACGAAATGGCACAGAAGCTGGCTGTTAATGGTATTGCACCAAATAAATCTTCAATTTCAAGGGTAGAAGCAGGAAAAACCAGTGAAAAAACTTTGTTTGAAACTGCAAGAAAGTATTGTGAGGCATTCGGTATGTCAGAAAAGCAGACGGACCAATTTCTGCGGGGAGAAAGGGTTGCTGTCCCGGACACGTCTGCCTTGTTAAAAAATTCGCAGCTTATAGATGAACTGAATAAAGAATACAGTAAGGTGATTATTCCGAAAGTTGTTGTAGATGAATTGGATAACATTAAGAACAAGAAGTCAGGACCATTAGGAAGAAAAGCGTGGGAAGTGATACGTGGAATCAGCTATGGGGATAGAACTATTCTTATGGGCTATACAGGAGACAGTGATGAAGAAAATGAAGATTGTAAAATAATCTATATAGCTCAGGAAGCTTCTGATAAATACCACTGTAAAGTAGACATTATAACGGAAGATACGGATTATTCAGCTTACCTGAAAGGAAATGAATCAGTTGCAGCTTTGCATTTAAGAGAGTATATGGCTACAAAACAGGAGCTTATCAATATGTCAAAGATATCAAAAATTGATGCATATTACGCTGATTCATATGAGGATTGTGAAATACCAAATGCCGAAGAAATCGATGCATATTTACCGGATGGAAATACATTGATTATTTCTGCTGTGCGAAACCGTAAGGCAACTTTTGAAGAGAGAAAAGCAAAAATAGAGTGGCTGATTGCGCATGGTGCAGATAAAAACAAGAGGGATTGCAGCAGAAGGTACTTTCCACCGCTTACTCATGCAGTTCAAACGGGAGACAAGGATATGTTTTTGTTTCTTTTAAATGAATGTAAGGCAAATCCTAATATAGGGAGCAGAAATCCATATGATTCCGGAAAGCTGCGTCAGAAGGATTTAAGACGTGAAAAAAATGAAGGGAACATGCCATTAATGGTGGCTGCATGGGAAGGAAAGAAAGATTTTGTTATTGCTTTATGCGGGGATGAAAGAACCAGCATCAATCAGCAAGATGCAAATGGATTTACTGCATTGATGAAGGCATGTATGAATGGTCATTTTGCGAATGACAGAGGAAAGCGTACTTGGGATATCAGGCAAATTCTTATTGAAGCAGGTGCGGATCAGAAGATCGTTGATATAGATGGAAAAACAGCGGCAGACTGGGTGGATAAATATCATAAGTCTGGCCCGGCAAGAGTGCAATACAATCGTGGAGATGCAAACTATAGGAAGGATCGTAATTTGAAGAGAGGCAGAAGATGATAAATAGAATATGTATCTCAATAAATAATAGATGTAATCTAAAATGCAAATACTGTCACTTCCATGAAAAGAAAGACGCTATTCAAGCTGATGAAATGGATGTCTTTATTATTCTGGATAACATTATAGATTATATAGAAAGTAATAACATTGAAGTGTTTAAAATCGGATTTGTCGGTAATGGAGAACCGTTATTGGAATACGAGGCATTGAAGGAATACATATTATATATTTCCGAATATCTGGCTGCTGGGCGTATTGCGGCATATTCTATTACAAATGGCTTGTTGGTTGATGAAGATATGCTGGAGTTTTTTAAGGAGCATAAAGTTAATCTGGGGTTTTCCATAGACGGCGTTACATCAATCCATGACATGTATAGATGTAATACGCACGCAAAAGTAATGGAAAAAATGAAGTTATACCAAAAGATTAATGGTAAATATCCACCAATGAACTGTACTGTGGGAAAAGAAATATTGGAAAAAGCAGATGAGACAACCGACTTTTTCCGACAGTTTAATACAAGGGTAACTTTTTCAAGGATGATTGGTAAGTATGGGATTACATTAAATGAGTTTAATAAGTTTTTAGAGAAGGCTGCTCAGGTATTAAATGTTAGAACAGGCGGCTATGACTGTACGATGTATGGTGGTTTATGCGGCGCCGGCATGAATAATTTTTTCTATGCAAATGGGAAAATATACATCTGCGGAAACTGTGCAGACCTGCCTGCATTGGGAGAGAGCCGTTTGCCTATCAGTGACTTGGAGAAGGTATCGTTGGTATTCGACAGGACACGATGTTATAAGGAGACAATATGCGAATAGGTTTATATGGACTTCCTACAGCGGGAAAAACTTTTATATTAGATGCAGTTAGGAATTTTGATGTGCTTGCGGGCAGTTCCATGCTTAAAGAACTGGAGCCAGATTTCCATTCTTTATCATCTGAAGAGAAAAAGCATGTGAGACGGAAACTGGCGGCAAAGCTAAAAGAAAAGAATGATTTCATCATGGATGGACACTATTCCTTTGGTGATGAAGTTGTATTTACGGAAGAAGACGGAGAACTATATGACGCGATTTTATATCTATATGTGGATCCGTCAATTCTTAAAATGAGAATGGAAGACTCAGTCAGAAACAAAAAATACCTTACCTTTGACATTGGGAAATGGCAGATGGCTGAACTGGAATCACTTCGGCAGTATTGTCATAAACATAATAAGGATTTTTATGTTTGTGACAATCCGGAAAAAGGATATTTCCCGAATATAAGCACGATACTGGAATTTATAGATAGCCTGGCGTCAGGATATAGTTGTTTGGCCTATGCAAAGCAAAGTGCTGATAGTATTTTCGATCAGATAAAAGGTAAGGAAATCTGCTTGGCAGATGGGGACAGGACGTTGACTACCGAAGATAGTAGTAGTGTTTTGGGGTACAAGACACACATATTTGATGGCAATTTTTATACAGGTTTCCAAGCGTGGAGACATAAAAGGGAAATGACAGATTTCTTACGTTTCATTGATTGGACAAGTCGGCCATTTGAGGAATTGGGGGTACATTTTAATCCTGCTGTTATAGAAACGATTAGGATGCCATGTATTATATTAACAACTGGGTATTATGGAATATGGAAGGAAATAGCAAATGAACTGAAAATGCCCATGTATTGTGGTGAGCAGATGTCTGCGGAGACAAAATATTTTATTGCAAAATTCCTTCAAGAGAAGGGTGTTAGAATTATTGCCTATGGAGACAGCATGAACGATTATTATATGCTGAAACAGGCAGACGAAGGTTATCTGATTACGAAATCAGACGGTACGTTAAGTCGTTCGTTAAAATATATGGATACGGAGGGTATAGCTGTTGTTTGAGGTGAATAAGACAGATAGAATAAATGAGTTGATTTCAATAACAAAGTCCGATTCTGGAGTTTCAGGTGTTAAACTTGCACAGGCTCATATGGAATTAGGGAAATACTTGTCACAAGGCTTTCCTCAAATGAATCCAGAAGAAACTACGGTGGTGGCGATGCTCCGGGGCGGCATATTTTTGGCAGAAGGAATATATTTTCAGTTAGGGTGTAAATTACAGCTATATGATCCTAAGAGGGAAGATTTCACCAAGCCTGAAACAAAGAATGTAATTATTGCTGATTCGGTTATAAACACTGGCCATACGATAAAAAGGATTCTTGAACCAGACATGATGATTGCTTGCTGTGTTATAAATGAACAGGCGGTAGAATTGTTTGAAGATCAGCTCTATACAGTAAGGGTATCAAGAAACTCATTTGTTGGAGAAAAAGTCTGCAAACAAAATGGTGGAGTTGGACCAGATACCACGATGAGATTGTTTAATCAAATATAATAAAGAAAGACTTGGCGTTATAGTCGAGTCTTATTTTTTTGTTAGTCCAAGGGTCTGTTATTGAAAAAGAGGTGCTTACATCCAACAACATGTTAATCGCGGGAAATCTACAGAAACAACTGATTCTGTTTACACTCCCCATATTTTTAGGAAGCCTGCTTCATACAAGACGTTATCAATCAGTTTGGGAAAGAGCAGATTGCCGGAATGACAGCGGCCACCCGAATTGAAGCCTTTATCCTGCTTCCGGTACAGTCTTTGGGGAATGCGGTCACCATTTTTACTGGTCAAAACATTGGAGCCGGACAAATGGAGCGGTTAAAAAAGGGCCTGCGGTTCAGCTTGATGATTTCCATCAGCACAATAGCCCTACTATCGGCGTGTATGCTGATCTTTGGGGAAAGTATCATCAGTCTCATCGTCGGCAGCGACGGGCAGGCCGTTTCGAGTGGAAACAGCTATTTCACCGTCTGCGCATGGTTTTATCCACTCATGGCAATTATGTACTGCTTGGCCGGTGTGCTGGAGGGAGCTGGCGATACAATCATTGCGGCTGTTCATTCCGCCGCATCAATCGTCACTCGGTTAGCGGTAACACTGATTTTAGCGCCGACCATAGGCTTTCTCGCTATTGCGGTATCCACGAGCGTCGGCTGGGGTGCTGCCACCGCGATTGTCTGCACACGATATTTTAGGGGAACGTGGAAGTCAAAGAAACTCATTCCTACATCAGAAAACAGGGAAAATTTCTCCGTAAAGCGAGATTGACGCAATCAATATCATAGGTTAAAATTAACACATGATAAGGAGGGAATTATTATGATGATTGATTACGCAATTTTGGGCTTGTTGAGTTGGAAACCACTTACAGGATATGATGTGAAACGGGTAATGCAGGACTCTCCGTTTCTCTACTGGTCAGGCAACAACAACCAAATTTACAAGGCGCTTATGAGGCTGCTGGAAAATGGTTTTGTGACAAACGAGATACAGTATCAGGAAAGCGCCCCAAACAAAAAGATTTATTCCATTACAGAATCCGGCATGTCTGAATTGCTTCGATGGGTGACGAGTGAAGAACCGGAAGTGCCGGAATTTAAGAAAACCTTTCTTATACAGCTATCGTGGGCCGGATGTCTGGAGCGGGAAAAGGTGGAGGAACTGCTTGCCAGGTATGAGAAAATTATGACACAGCAGTTAGCCATGCGCAGAGAGGAAAAATGCCGTGAGAAAAATTTCCCCAACAGGTCAAAACAGGAGCATTTCATGTGGGAAATGATCTATGACAACTTTGTTATGATGTGCGAGGCAGAACTTTGTTGGATTCAGAGCTTCCGCGAGGGACTGGAACATTTAAAAAGGGAGAACAAGCATGAACCTCAAGAAGATTGAAAATATTCCTCCAAAGGAATATAATATTAGAATATGATTTAATGGTGCTTAAATATATATTCAGAGGTGATGAAAAAGATGCAACCAATAGATATCGATTATATAGGTGTGTTGGATTATCTGGCAAACAATCAGGAAATTCCGTATTCAAACCCAGATGCAGAAAATTTAACAGTGGATGAGAAGAATAACCTGCTTGCTATTAAGAAGAAAGGCCAGAATGCAGTTGCTGAGATGAAGAAGATGGCAGCTCGTTGTAAGACCTTATATGGATTAGATAAATGCTTGCCGGGATCATGGCTTGATGGCTCTAACACAAAGACAAGAAAATATTTGTGGACCCAGATGAAGTACAAAGAGCAGGCTGAAAATCCGATCAGCATTTCCTTATTTGTGGAAAAGAATGATGGTGCTGCAAGATATCGTATCAGCTTAGAAATAAAGAATGATGGTGCTGATAAGAAGATAATGAAAAAGTATCATTCACACCTTGATATTCCACCTCAGCCTGGAATGGTTTATGTGTCAGGAAATAATGAATGGGGAAATCCATCAGTTATTACTGGTCCGCAAGAGGATATAAAGGTGCAGGTTGAAGATGGAAGGCTTAGAAAGGTTCAGCTTTGTATTTATGTTGAAACCACAGAAGGAAAAACAAACGAAGAATTTGATGCTGAGATAATGGAAGCGGTAGATAAGATACTTCCTTATTACGAGCATGTAATTGATAAAGCAGAGCAAGGTAGTGGTAGAGCCTGGTTATTAACATGGAATCCTGACAACTGGCCTTGGAAGAATTACAAAGAACAGTGTGTAGCTACAAAACAAGGTGAGACATGTATAATACCGTGGACGTGTTCAAATAAGCATCCTGTTGATGGGGATGAAGTATTCTTAATAAAAACTGGTAACCAGCCAAGAGGTATTATTGCGCATGGTCGAGTGGCAAAGGAGGCATATCAAGCACTGCATTATTCTCCAGAGAAAGCCGCGCAAGGTGTCATGGCTCGTCACATTGATGCAGAGTATGACTGGATTCAGGATTATGAAACGGAAAATATGCTTTTACAGGATGATTTAAATAAGCATCTTACAGATCAGCAGTGGAGTCCAATGGCATCTGGAATAGAAATAAAAACAGAAGTTCTTCCTGAATTGAGAAAAATGTGGAAAGCACTTATAGGTGCGGGGGATAGTTATTGGCCATCATATGATGAGTATCCAGTTGATTTAACAAAGGATGACTGGAGGAGGTTTATTGAAGATGTGGAGTATCCTTCACACAAAGGATGCATGAGAGTTCTGAAATGTTTCCTTGATATTGGTGGAGTTGCTTCACCTAAAATTTTATCAGACAAATATAAGGGACATCCTACAGTATACACTAGCAGCGTATATAACACCAGTAGACGTGCTCTTGATTATTTCAAAAAGGCGCCTTGCACAGATGGAGAGGCTAAGAGAGTCTTTCCAATAGCATTTTTAGGACAAGCAGGGAAAGCTGCCAATAGCGGAGTCTATGTATATAAAATGCGTAATGAATTATGGGAGGCACTGAAGGAAATGGACTTAACAGATATCGGGCTTGAATATAAAAAAGGAATTGAAGAAGGACCTGAAGCATCTGAATTTGACAAGAATATGATCTTGTATGGACCTCCTGGAACAGGTAAGACATATAATACTGCCATTTATGCAGTGGCAATATGTACTGGAAAAAGTATAGAGGAAGTAAGGGAAAGACCATACAAGGAGGTTATGGATGAATATAACAAATTAAAAAAGGCCGGAAGAATTGTATTTACTACATTCCATCAGTCATATGGATACGAAGAATTTATCGAAGGAATAAAACCTATTGTAGATCAGACAAAGAAAGAAGTTGGATATACAGTAGAGCCTGGTGTATTCAAAAAATTTTGTGATGATGCAAAGACGATCCAGAGTAATGAAACAGGCACCTTAATAAATGCACAGGCTCAGATTTGGAAGCTCACAATAATGAGTGGGGAGATGAATCCAGTGAAGCAGGAATGCTTCGATGAAGGTAACGCCAGAATGGGCTTTGGTTATGACACTTCAGATGCTAGAGCTTTTGTTGAGGATGTGGCTATTGGTGATATTATTCTGTCATTTAAGACTAGAAAAACGATTGATGGTATTGGTGTTGTAACCGGTGATATTGAAGAATTGACTTCAAAGGAAACATATCAGCTATCACGTAAAGTAACCTGGCTTGCAACAAATATTGATGAGAATATTACTAGCATAAATGGAGATAAGCTTCTTCATAGAATGACATTTGCAAAGGCTCCTAACATGCAGTTAAAGGATATTCTTGATGTAGCAAAGAAGTATTCTTTGAATGAAAAAGCAACAGAAGTTGTAGAAAATGAGGAGCCGTATGTCTTTATCATTGATGAAATTAACAGAGGTAATATTTCAAAAATCTTTGGTGAGCTTATTACATTAATTGAAGGAACTAAGCGTGCAGGTATGGAGGAAGCCGCATCAGCAGTTCTTCCTTATTCTGGAGACACGTTTAGCGTACCTTCTAATGTTTATATTCTTGGAACAATGAATACGGCAGACAGATCGATTGCATTAATGGATACAGCTCTTCGTAGACGTTTCCAGTTTATTGAAATGCTGCCGGATGCGAATGTTCTAAGAAAGATTGGTGCAGATAAGGTAGAAGATTTAGATGTTGCAGCAATGCTGGAAACAATAAATGAAAGAATAACATTCTTATATGATCGTGAGCACACTATTGGACATGCGTTCTTTACAAAACTTGCAAAGGATTCGTCAATTCATGTACTCAGCTCCATTTTTGAGGAGTGTGTAATTCCTCTTTTGCAGGAATACTTCTATGAAGACTATCAGAAGATACAGCTTGTTCTCGGAGATAATGGCAAGAAAGAGGATGACACTAAATTCATTCTCGATGAGGACATTAGGGTTAAGGATATTTTTAAAGGTAATGCAGATGATATCGTAGACTTGCCAGAGAAAAAATATTCAATTAATAAAGTGGCTATTGATAATATCGAGGCCTATAAGCAGATTATGTAAGAGTGTGGTGATAACATGGATAAGCTGTTAGAAGTAAGAGAGTTTGAGTCGATTACTGGAAATGCAGATTATAAAGACGATGATAATTATAAATATTTGCCTGAGAAAGCATTTGAAAACCTCGTAGAGTTTATCCATAAGTATACTGGTGATGAGGAGAATACAGATGCACTTGAATTTATGAGAATTGCATATAAGCGAAATGTTGGCAACGTTGTTACAATTAAAAACTATGTTGGCCTGATACAGATGAGAAATGGATATCAGATACAGGTGCTTCCAAAGATTAGCTTTGGCGATGGAGAGGATGTTGGATGTGCAAAAACAAAACGGACATTCCTCAAAATGTTGCGAAGCATGAAGGATTTCCCTAGTAAAGCTTTTAGTGATGCCAGTCTTAAAGTTGATCGAATGAATTTATATGAAATATTCATTAACATGTATCTTCAGGAAGTAAGGCGACTTGTAAAGCATGGAATCAAATCTGCTTATGTTGAACAGGAAGACAACTTGCGGTTCTATAGGGGAAAGCTTAAGGTGAGTAAACATATCCGAGCTAATACAGTACATAAGGAAAGATTTTGGGTTGCATTTGATGAATTTCACCCAAATAGGGCAGAAAACAAGCTGGTAAAGGCTACCTTGATAAAATTGCAGAAGCTGACCTCCAGTGCAGAGAACTCTAAAGAAATAAGACAGTTATTAATTGCATTTGAGATGGTGGCTCCATCTACAAATTATCAGAAGGACTTTTCGGCTGTTGTAATTGATAGAAGCACCAAGGATTATGAGATGTTGATGCAGTGGTCTAAGGTACTCCTTATGAATAAAAGCTTTACTACTTTTTCTGGAAAGAATAGTTCAAGAGCGCTGCTGTTTCCAATGGAAAGAGTATATGAGCGTTATGTTGCACAGCAGATGAAAAAGGTAGCATGTCCATTTGGGTGGGAGGTTTCAACTCAAGATAAAGGATACTATTTGTTTGTTGAACCGAGGAAACAGTTCTCACTTAGACCGGATATTGTTCTTAAACGTAAAGGGCGCATTGTAATAATGGATACTAAGTGGAAAAGCTTAGTGAATAACGATAGAAAGAATTATGGTATTTCGCAGGAAGATATGTATCAGATGTATGCATACTCAAAGAAATATGGGACATCTGAGATTTGGTTGTTATATCCGTTGAATGATGAAATGAGAGGACACCCAGATATTTCATTTGATTCAGGAGATGGAACAACAGTGCATGTATTCTTTGTTGATGTAGCTAATATTGAAGATAGCTTAATTGAACTTAAGCAGAAGCTTGAGGAGACCCAGCCTGATGAATAATTTTGAAAGAGTAAGAGAACTTGTAAACAAATACGTTTCGGAGAATGGAGCAGGGAAAGAAATGTCCCGTGGGGAGTTTTTGGAATGGGTACATGAAACCTATGAAAATATATCTGCTGCTAAGAATAATTTGTATCCTACAGATATAAGCTTTAACCTTTATAATGCTGGATTGAAAGATTTTCCAGGACCTAATCTTTGCCTGGTGTATGTTGAGGAACGAAACACATTCAGACTTGTTGGAAGTGGATATAAGCATACAGGTCCGATATATCAGTACAAAGGAAAATCTATTGAAAAGATTGTAGGGCAGTGGAATGATGGTGTTTGCAGTATGGGAGAGACATCCATTAAAGAAGAAATTCTTTCAGACAATGCCAGGTTCAGAAGAGAAGATCTGGCAGCAGGAATAAAAGGTGCTGTGAAAGCTTTACCAGTAAAGGTAACTGAAAAAGGCAGAATTGTAACAGTTGAGTTTCAGGACCTGCTGATAAGTGGAGTAAGCGTTGAGGATGAAGGATATAAAATATTCAACGTAAGTTCTGAATGGGTTGAAAAGACTACATACCTTTGTGAAGAAGCGAAGGATGGAACATGGTTTTATTATCTTGAGACTATAGATGAGTGTATTGGAGAAATGCAAAGACTCGTAAGGTTGCTTTTGGGATTGCGAAGGAACGGGTAGAAGCAGTTACAGATACGCTTATGACAGATTTATGACCGTTTAAGAAAAAAACAGGCATGGGAATTAAAAATGCTTATAATGATATTAAATCGAAAGGAGGAGCACAGAAATGAAAAAAACGATGGACATTTCATTGTTGGAATTAGTAAAGCTGTGGATCTATGTCAATACTTTAGACAAAAAAAGTTGAAAGATTATGCTGCTTTTTTGAGTTCCTCATCCTCCTTTTGC